>VFQP010001945.1_pt1 | contig 24849 bp, 21 predicted proteins | sample 3512351 | NCBI WGS metagenome assembly VFQP01 (sample SAMN10412372, study PRJNA504923) | tailings metagenome | isolation source: Relicate 1 Philex TSF1 revegetated site | place: Philippines: Tuba, Benguet | collected 2017-08-29
TGTGGGATGATCCGTTCCGAATGGACGCGGATCTTTCCCAAGACGAAAGGCCCCGGTCGATGACCGGGGCCTTTTGTTCGTCGGGGCCGATGGTGGGCGATGTAGGGCTCGAACCTACGACCCGCTGATTAAGAGCCGTCAAGCGGCGTTGATATTTCTACAGTTTTCCGTCGCCGGAACCCCATAGAGCCCCATTGAACCCCAAAGGAAATTCGCGGGGCGACGGAAAATTACTGTCCGATCGGCGGCAGGACATGGACGTCGAGAGCGTTCACCTGTCATGTAGAAAATGGTCCTTTATTTCGCGTCACGCTTCGGCAGATACCTCGTCCCGCTACGCTCGAACGGTTGGCAGCGCCGAGAATGCGATCGATCAGCTCCAGCGCGTCGTCAGGACCTGGGTGCGTGTGTAGAACCTGATGGCGTCGGGGCCATGCGCAGCGAGATCCCCAAATATGGAGCCCTTGCTGCCACCGAACGAATAATAGGCCACGGGCGACGGCACGGGCACGTTAACGCCCGGCATGCCGCACTGGATTTCGCGCTCGAACTTTTGGGCGCTGACGCCCGAGCCCGTGAAAAGCACCGCGCCGTTCGCCAGCGGATGGCCATTCGCGATGTCGATCGCGCCTTCGAGATCCGGCGCATTCATGACCACCAAGACCGGCCCGAATATCTCCTCGCGATAGATCGACATATCCTGTCGAACGTGGTCGAAAATGACCGGCCCCACGAAATTTCCGCCGCTATTGCGGGCTTCTTCGGGGTTTCGTCGATCCAAAACAAGCTCCGCCCCTTCGCGTTCGCCCGTCTCCACGTAACTCAGCACCTTTTTATACTGTTCATGGGAACTAAGCGGCGGCACATAGCATTCCGCGTCGGTTCCCGCTGCGACCTTCAGTGTCATCGCGCGCTGGCACAGCTTTGATACGAAACTTTCATGCGAGTTGCCAACGGTAACGACAACGGCGATCGCCATACAACGCTGACCGGCGGAGTTGAATGCGCCGTTACAAACGGCATCAACCGTCAGGTCCATATCCGCATCGGGCATGACGATCGCGTGGTTTTTGGCGCCGCCCAGCGCCTGCACACGCTTGCCATGTCGCGTTGCCGTCTCGTAGACATTTTTGGCGACCGGGCTCGATCCGACAAACGACACGGCCGACACATCGGCATGTGATATTAAGGCTTCCGCCACGTCACGTCCGCCATGGACCACATTGAAGACGCCCGCCGGCACGCCGGCACGCGCGAGCATGTCGGCAAGCATATTGGCGGCGGTCGGCGTCTTCTCGGAAGGCTTCAGGACGAACGTGTTCCCGCAAGCCAACGCCATCGGGAACATCCACATCGGAATCATCGCCGGATAGTTATAGGGCGTGATCCCCACACAGACGCCGACCGGCCGCCGCGCCGAGCGCGTGCTGATATTGGTCGCCACATGGTCCGAGTTCTCGCCTTTGAGCAATTGCGGCGTGCCAATCGCAAACTCGACGACCTCGACGCCGCGTTGAATCGATCCGAGCGCATCGACATGCGGCTTGCCATGCTCGCGCGTAATCACGCGGGCGAGCGCATCTTTCTCCTGCCCCAGGATCTCGCGAAAGCGGAGCAGAATGCGCGCGCGTTGCGCGGGCGGCACATCCCGCCAGGGGCCGAAGGCCTGTTTGGCGGCGCGCACCGCATCTTCGGCAATCGAAGCGTCGCCAACGGAAAGGCCCCCGATCGGGCAACCATTCGCGGGGTCCAAGATCGGCAGAACATGTGCGCCAAGCCGCACGGCGCCGGCCACAATAGAGCCCACGACCGCACTTTCCGCATTCGATGCCGGTGTCATTCTTTTTGAATCTCCCGTTCTTTCGCCGGCCGACTTCACTCGGGTGCGGCATTGGCTTTGCGAAGGCGCCCATACCGCAGCGCCTTGACTGCGAAGATCGCGCCGACGATCACGCAAATACCGATCGAAATGGGACTTTCGAAGAAGGCCCGAAAATCGCCGCCCGACAGGATCAATGTCCGGCGGAAATGCTCCTCCATCATCGGCCCGAGAACGCAACCGAGAAGCAGCGGACCGACTGGAAATCCGGCGAGCCTGACGAGGATCCCGAAGATGCCGGCAAGGATCACGAGCCAGAGATCGAACACGCTCAATCGGACGGCGAACGTGCCGATGCAGATGAACATCAAGATCAACGGGTAGAGATAGTGAATCGGAATCTGCAGAAGCCGGACCCACAGGCCGATGAGCGGAACGTTCAAGAAAAGCAACATGATGTTGCCGATCCAGAAGCTCATGATCAGACCCCAGACGATATCCGAATGATCCATGATCAATCGGGGGCCGGGCGTAATGCCGTGCGCGACCAACAGGCTCAGCATCAATGCCATCGACGCGGAACCCGGCACGCCCAATGTCAGGGTCGGGATAAAGGCGGTCATATCGGCGCTGTTCGCCGCCGCTTCCGGTCCCGCAACGCCCTCGGGCGCACCCTTCCCGAAGCGCGACGGATCCTTCGCGGAGCGGCGCTCAACGCCGTACGAAATGAAGGTGGCGATGGTCGGTCCCGCGCCAAGCGCGCCGAACAACGATCCGACGGCGCTGCCGCGAAAGACCGACGGGACGATCTGCTTCAGATCCGCCGCGGAAGGCAGCATCGCGCGAAGCCCGATTTTGGGAATTGTGTATTTTTCGTTTTTATAGCTGTCGACGATCTCCGACACGCCGAACACGCCCATCGCGATCACGACAAGCGTGATTCCATCCTTTAACTCCTGGACGCCGAACGTGAATCGGGCGACGCCCGAGTAGACATCGACGCCGACGAGCCCGATGAGAATGCCGAGCGCCGCCATCGTCAAACTCTTCGCCGTCGATCGATCGGACATGGCGGTCGACGACATCAGCCCCAGCACCATAAGCCCGAAATATTCCGGCGGGCCGAACGACAGCGCGATCGCGCTGATCGTGGGCGACAACACCGTAACGATCGAGATGCCGATGCTGGCCCCCGCAAAGGCGGCGATGGTGCTAAGCAGAAGTGCGGCCGCCGCTCTGCCTTGCTTGGCCATCGGGTTGCCGTCGAAGCATATGACGATCGCATCCGTCTCGCCGGGCACGTTCATCAGAATGGACGTGATTTTTCCGCCGTAAGACGCGCCGTAGTAGATCCCGGCGAGCATGATCAAGGCGGAGCCCGGATTGACGTGGAATGTGATCGGATAAAGCAGCGAGATCGCCGCGAGCACGCCAAGGCCGGGCAGCACGCCGACGATCATCCCGGCCAAGACGCCGACGAAGCAATAGCTCAAGTTCTGGAGCGATGTCGCTACACTGAAGCCGAGATAGACGTTGTTCAGAATGTCGCTCATGATTGCCTCACGGCCACGCGATCAGCGGCACTGGCGTCTTCAAGCCGATCTTGAAGACGATCGCGGCCATGACCGATACGGCGATCCCGAAAAGAATGACCTTCTTGGCGTTCAACGATTTCGTCGCCGCGGCGGCGATGCAAATCTGGACGAACGTCGCCGGCACCAACCCGAAGTGCTCGATCATCAGCGCGAAGGCCGCGACCGCCAGATTCACATAAATCAGGCTTTCCAGAAGGACCGGTGCGGCGTCGGATTCGCGCGTCTCTTTCTTGCGGAGCTTGGCGAGCGCCCCGGTCAGAAAGATCGATCCGCCGAACAGGCAAAGGCAGACGCCGATCAGCAGCGGGAACGCGCCGGACCCCGGCGATGTAATGGTTCCCGGATTCAGATTCGTCAGCGTGTAAGCGACGACCGCCACCCCGACGACGAGAACCGTCGCACCGGACGCCCGGTCGCCGATAGATCCAATATGCGTCATCTGCCTTGCCCTGCTCCGCCCACGCTACTTCGAGATCATCCGGCAAACGCTCTCCATATTCGCGCTTCCGACGCCGAACGTCTTCAACGTGTTGAAGAGCTCGTTGGTCGTCGACTGGCCGAGCACCGGCGTCACCAGATCCGTGAATTTCGAGAAGTGGTCGTCCCAGCTGAACGGCCGGCGCGGATCGCCGAACGGAATCTCCGACGACGTTTTCACGACTTCGCCGTCCGCAAGAACGACCTCGAGATGCGTCTCGTCCTCCGGTTGATCCTGAATGACAACGCACTCGATCTTCGGCAACAGCTGCGCAATTTTGGGATTGCGCAGGATGTCGTCTTCGAAGTCGAACGGGTTTAGTTTGTAGCCAACCAGCGCCATTGCGACGCAACATGCAATGCTGAAGCGTGCCTCAAGCCCGGTCTTCGGATTTGGATTTCCGGCCGTGACCGTCGCCGTACGATCCACGATCACCTTCACTGATTTGATGGGACGCTCGCCGACGATCGCGTGCGCGGCAACAGCCGCTTCGATCGGCGTATGTGTCGCCCGGCAGCTTGCGTAGCGCTTGTACCCGGTTTCCAGCAGCTCCCATTTCTCCGCGAATTCCAAGTTCGGAACGTCGAACGTGTCGTCGCGCAGGAAGGCGGTGAGCCAGCCGCCCTTCAACTCATAGAGCTGGGTTGCGGCGACGAAGCCTTCGGTCGCCAGTTCGGCCGATAAAATTCCATCGAGTGCGGCTTTGCCGGCATGAAACGGCTTTCCGTGCGTGCCGAACGACCCGAGAAGGCCGCCCATTGTCGTCGCGGCGACGCCAAGCGCGTACTCGACTTTGCCCGCATCCAGGTTGAGCAGCACGCTCGCCGCGGCGGTCGCGCCAACGCGCCCCACAACCGACGTCGGATGGAAGCCGCGTTTCTGCAGCGTTCGGCCGACCCCGGATGTGCCACCGCCGCCCAGGCGGGCCATGACTTCGTAACCGGTGACGAAGGCTTTGAGGGTCGTGAGCTCGTCGCAAGCGTATTGCTGCGCCATCGCCATTGCGCTGGACCAGCACGGCCCGCTGGGATGGCCGCAGCCTTGGCTATGCGTGTCGTCGAGATCCATCGCGTGCGTCATGGATCCGTTGATCAGGGCGGCAAATGCCGGCGTCGTTCGCCCGCCGAGAATGATTTGCGCCCGGCCCGGCACGCCCCAACGCGAAACCATCCGACGCGCCGGCAGAGCCGCCGGATGGTTATGCGCCGCGATCGACACGCCGACAAAGTCCACCAATGCCTGACGCGCCGCCTCCAAGACTTCCGGCGGAAGCGCTCGCGCCTTCCAAGACGAGACGTAATTCGCAAGCTGTTGTCCACGCGTCAAACCACTCATTCCAAACTCCTGTACTTTCTTCGGCGTCTTCGACCTCTCCCGGCGCCGCCGCGACCCTAAAAAAGAGATCTCGGCTCGCCAGGCATTTCTACTCGCACGCGTCCCATACGCCGTCTCGGCGGAAATCGTTTGGGATTCCCCGCCGAGACGACGCCTCGCCTATGGGGCGAATTGGAGGAAATACGCGTACGAACTCGCGAGCTGCTGACGGAAGATCTCCGGCGCCTGCGCGTCGACGAGATACGACGTCTCTTTCTCCAGCTTCTCTTTGATGGCGCTCGAATGAAGAACCGCGGCGATTTCGCGATTCAATTGCGCGATCACATCCTTCGGCGCGCCGGCGGGCGCCACGACGCCGTAGCTGTTCGAGATGTCGAAGCCGGGCAGCGTTTCCGCGACGGTCGGCACATCCGGCAAAAGGGGGTGACGCTTCGCCGACGTCGCCGCCAGATAATAGACCTTCTTTTCGTCGACATAGGACTGCACTTCATACGGAAACGCGAGGAAGAGCGGCACGCGACCGGACAGAAAGTCGGAATACATTTCGCCGCCGCCCTTGTAGGGGACTTCGACCATCTTCACGCCGGCCAATTTCTGAATTTGGCTGTAAACCAGCGCTTGCATCGAGGCGGTCCCGGATGTGCCGTAGGGGATCTTTCCGGGCTGCGCCTTGGCGGCCGCCATGAGTTCCGGGAACGTCTTGACATTCAAGGACGCGTTCGCCGCGATGAAATACGGCGTCGACGCCATATTGATAACCGGCTCGAAATCCTTGACTAGGTCGTAGCCAACCGCCTTCGGGCCCAACAGCGCCTGCGCGACCGCCATCGAGGAGCTCATCGACATCACATTGCAGCCGTCGGGCGCCGATCGCGCAAGCACCTGCGCGCCGATCGCACCCGAAGCGCCGGCGCGGTTTTCGATGATGATCGCCATCCCGTTCAACCGCTGAGACAGCGGATCGACGACAAGGCGGGTCAGCCAATCGACCCCTCCGCCCGGCGCGAAAGGAACGATCCAGCGGATTTCCTTGCACTTCAGTTCGGCCGCCTCGACCCGCTGCGGCAGCGCTATCGAAGCGATCGACGCGACTGCAAATGCGGCACCGATTGTCCAAGCTCTCGTTTTCATCTGACGCTCCCTGTTTTTACGGTTTATATTGCCGCTGATTTTCCGAGTTGCCTTACGCCAGCTCGATTTGTCCGTCGTCACGTATCTTCGTGCCAAACGCCGACGAGTATTCTCGAAGGTCGGCAATGATTTGCTTCGCCTTGTCGGGTGCCACAAAGCGTGGAACGCCGCGCTGCGACCGCTTCGCGTGATATGTGCTTATCGGATGCAGCCGAATCGAGCGCAGGACACCGGCATCGAACCCGATTTCTGCGACCGCGGCGTCGAACCATTCTTCGTTCTCGCGCCCGCTGCGCAACGGCAGAATATTGTCCTTCTGAATGCGCCCGGAGCGGACCGCCTCGCGATAATCGATCGCGTCCTGCGGCGTTGCGTCCTTCGGCAATCCCCCGCGGGCATAGAACTCGCCGGGAAATGTCTTGATCGTCTCGCTCTGATAAAAAAAGTTCCCAAGGCTATAGAATATCGGCCGCCCCTTATAAATCTCCACACCCTGAAGCAGATGCGGACCGTCGCCGACGATCACGTCGGCGCCCGCATCGACCAGCGCCCGCGCGAGCTTTTGGATATGTGCCGCCGGATAATGCCCGGGCGTCTCCTGATGCAAATGGATGACGACGTAGTCGCTCGCGCGTTTCGCTTCGGATAGTTGCCGCAGATTCCTGGTCAAATCGTCGGCGTCAATTTCGTTGACGACTTCCGTCCGATGCGCGTTCTCGAATAGCTTGTCGAAGGCGAGTATCTTGTCGCCCCGAATGCCCTTTTGCATGCCGAGGGAAGCGACAATTTTCTGCAATTGGCCGTAGCTCTCACCGTCGAGAAGATAGCGCGACTTGATATGGATGGCGTTGATTCCGGGACGCCCGCGCATCTCCGGCCCTTGATCGCCCGCCGGGCAATGCGGGGGAAAATCGGTGCACATCGAAACGAAGGCGACTCTTCCCGACGCCGTTTCTAGATATGTCGGCCGCGTGGCCGCAGCGAGGTTCTCGCCGGCACCCGCGTGCAGAAGATCGACCTCGTCGAGATAACGCGCCTCTTCCGCCAGCATCTCGCCGCCGAAATCCATACCGTGATTATTGGAGCGGCCGATCAGGTCGAAGCCCATCCATTTGAGCTCCGCCGCAACGAACGGGTCGGCTTGCTGATAGGATTGCTCCATCCCCATGGTGTCGACCGGCATGGGCGCCCCAAGGAACGTATGGATGCGCGTCTCCAGATTGGTGCAAGCCAGATCGGCGCCACGAATGAGCGAGACAAGCGCCAAAAAATCGGAATCCAGCAACCGCGAATGTCTGCGCGTGCAGAGAGTCTCGCCCGTGGCGATCATTCGGATGGATTGCGTCGGCTTCGCGCTCAATTCGTCTCTCCCCATTCGGTCGGCGCGCTTGTGGGTCTTGCGCCGCGAAAGCGTCTTGGACCTGACGCAACCGTCTCATTTTTGACCACGGCCCGTGCTTTTCTTACGTCGCGCAAAAGATACGGGGTCCAATTGAGGCCGTCTGCATACATCGGCGTCTGGCACCATCCATTGTCGGCATCTGTCCAAAAGCGAGGCTTTCTCCATCCCTCCGAACCGATCGGCGTCGTCGGTCGCGGATCGTGTGGGCCTTGGATTTTTAAAATTTGTGGCACTGCGACTTTCGCTTGTTTTTTGGGTCCGATCGTCGGTGCGAACGCGCGACGAAAACCCGCGCGGATCGGGTAATGTTGTGAAGGAAGCCCCTCGGTACTACTATTTTCAGCTTGAGCGGCTTCTCGATCGGTGACTTGTCATGACCGCGGATCTGAAGAGCGGACGAACAAATATTCTCAGCGGTGATGGCTCGCTGCAGAGCCGCATCCGCGTCTGGATCGTCGATGCGATCCTTTCCGGAAAATTGGAATCGGGCGTAAGGCTGCCATCAAGCCGCGCGATGGCGGAGCTGCTCGACGTTTCCCGCAATACTGTGTCCATCGCTTATCTGGCGCTGGCCGCCGACGGCTATATCCAAGCGAAATCGCGATCGGGATATTTCGTCGCGACACAGTTCCTGAGAAAAATTCAAAAGCAACGCGGCGATCAAAAACCGAGCGCGCCGCAATCGAATTTGCGCGCGAAGTTCAACTTGCGTCCGCTCGAACAACCCTACGCGCCGCGAACGAAGGATTGGCGACGGCATCCCTATCCATTCGTTTACGCCAGCGTCGACGATTCCCTGTTTCCGATCACGGCGTGGCGGGATTGCACGCGTCGCGCGCTGAGCCGGCAATATTACGACGCCTGGATCGACGATCGGCATTCGCACGACGATCCCCTTTTGATCGATCAAATCTGCCAAAAGATCCTCATCCGTCGCGGCATCATCGCGGCGCACGACGAAGTTCTGATCACGCTCGGCGCCCAGAATGCGATCTATCTGGTCGGCCGCTTGCTCGCCAGAAGCGAAGTGCGGGTTGCGGTCGAGAATCCCGGCTACCACGATGCGCGAAGCATCTTCCGCGCTTGCGGCGCGACAGTCGTTCCGGTGCCGGTTGATTCGCAAGGCTTGATCGTGGATCGGCTTGGGGCCTTCGACTTGGTGTACGTAACGCCGAGCCACCAGTTCCCCTCCAACGTCACCATGAACATGCAGCGGCGCCTCGAGCTGTTGTCTTGGGCCGAATCCGTCGACTCGCTCATCATCGAAGACGACTACGAGTTCGAGACGAATTTCACGGGCCACGAGACACCCGCATTGAAAGCGCTCGATCGCACGTCCCGGGTGATCTATGTCGGCAGCCTGTCAAAGTCCCTGATGCCCGGCATTCGGCTCGGCTATGTCGTCGCCAATTCCCAGATCATCGAGGAACTGAGAAGCATTCGAAGAATCTCGATGCGTCACCCGCCCGGCAACAATCAGCGGACGGTCGCTCTATATCTGTCGCTCGGTCACCACGACGCGCAGCTCGCACGGCTCCACAAGGTGTACCTGGAGCGCTGGAAGACCATGGCCGAGCAATTGGACCGGCATTTCCCGAATTGGACGAATCGCGCCACGTTCGGCGGGACGTCGTTTTGGCTCAAGGGGCCGGAAACATTGATCGCGGACGAACTCGCGTCGCGCGCATTGACCCGCGGCGTCGTCATCTTGTCCGGGCGGGTTTATTTCGACTCGGACGATCCGCCAAGGAATTTCTTTCGCCTCGGGTTCTCCTCGATCGAGAAGGCGAAAATCCCCACCGGCATTCAGCTCCTTGCGGCGACGTTCCAGGAGATGGAGAAAGAAGGCCGTTGAGACGGCCCACTTTCGATCGACGCCACTTCAGATCTTGATCCAGCCATTGTCTTGGAACGCGCGTCGCAGCCGCGGATGCTCGTAGGAGAGATGCGCGCTGTTCAACAGCTTCGTTGTGTTGTCTTTGAGCCAATCGCGGTTCGGCTCCCAGTTCGAGAATGCCACCGCGTAGATGTCGAGCGGCGTAACCTGCTTGCCGACGACATAGGGTCCGACGACCTGGGAGTCGAGCCATTTGAGCAGCATCTGCCGCCGCTGCGTGGTGGTCTCGAGAAGTTCTTGCGGCGCCGACGGCGCCCATTTCTCGGGGGCATCGCAGCCATAGGTGAAGGTCGGCAGAAGCGTGGCCACAAACCAAACCAACAAGCGCAGAAACGTCTCTCGTTCGGGCGTGCCGAGCGGCGGCGCAATATGCGGCGCCCCATCCATCACATGAAGGATGATAGCCGCCGATTCCGTCATAACGACGCCTGAGTCGCAGAGCAGGGTCGGCACTTGGCATAACGGGTTCAGCTTCAGAAGCGTATCTTGAGCGGCACCCGGCTTCGTAAACCCGGTCAGATCGACATATTCATATTTCAGATCGGCGAGTTGAAGGGTCGCTTCGACGACGCCGGAACTCATGCCGCGGGAGCCATAGAGCTTCATCGTTGACAAACCTCATCTATTCTACAGATTGGGGCGGAGATCTGCGGCCCCTCGCAAGACGGACAATCGAGATCAGGCGCCCGCCAGAGCGGCCGATACGCCGTTCAACTGGCGTTGCGTGCGCTTTGTCGGGCGAATTGCAATGCGCTCGGCAAGCAGATATCGCGACAGATTGACGTCGCGCGCGCGCACTGCGGCGAAAATCAGCGTCTGCGTCAGGACGTCTCGCTGCGCATGGCTTCCGCCGATCGAAATGATTTTGTGACGCACCGGCAGCAACGCGTCGATCGCTTCGCGATATCGCCCTTGCGAGAAGGAAATCACGCCCTCGATCAAGGCCTTCCCCACCGCGCGATAGACTTGATGATTGTCGCCGTCACCGTCGCGTTCGTATTTATCGAGCGATTCCTGGACCTGCTTCAGGTGGCTCGAGTTCCGGGAACGCGCCGCGGCGAACACGATGTGGAGATCGTTGAAGGAAAAAGCATGATCGTCTACATGGGTCATAATCTGGGCCGCCAGCACTTCCCACCGGTCGCCGACGTTGCCGCCGATCAGCTCGACGCGCCAAAGCAAAGCGGCGGCGTCGATCAGGTCGAGGAACGAGTCGAGCGGGAGCCGGGGCGCGACGTATTTGTCGTAATCCGCGAGGACTTTCTCGACCTCGCCGATTTCGAGCAGGTAGAGCGCGACATGCCAGCCGTTATGCGTCGCCAACCACTCGCATTGCGACCAATCTTGACGCGTGCGGCTCAGGAACGAGATGCCTTCTTCCTGCCGGCACCCGGTCTCCAGCACATGCGCGAGCGCATGAATTGCCCAACCGTCTTGCGCATTGAACGCGATCGCCCGGCTGGCGACGCTTTCCGCCTTCCGCATATCGCCGGTCTCCTCAAGCCCAAATGCATAAGCGCCGAGTCCGAAACCATAAGTGCTTTGCGCGACATCCCATGTCGGCAGAATGCGCGCGATGGAATCGCGGATGCTCTCGGACATTCCCAGATAAAAATACCCATCATGCGCAAACTTCGCCGCAAACAGATCCCTCGGGTGCTCGATAAGGATCTTTTCCCAAAGCTGAGTCGCATCGAGATATTTGCCGCAGGCCCACGCTTCGGCCGCCTTGTAATGGGTCAATTCGCGCGCAGTGGCGCCCTTCAAAGCGGCTTTCGCACGCGCCAACGAGCCGACCACGGCAGGGTCGTCGCCACGCTTGAAACCATGCAAATACATCACGGCTGACAATGTGGATCCGAGGGAGAAAGTGGGATCCTCGGCGACCGCTTTCTCCAGATACTCGATCGGGCTTCCGCGCCACCAAAAATAGTCGACGACGGCCTTATTGAGTGAATCTGCGCTGGACTTCGATGCGGTTACTTCGAGGCCATGAAAGTCGTACGCCATTTTATGTTTCCTCTCGAGCGACGCTTACGGCTTGCTTGAGGGATATTCAAATCGACGCACGACTGTCTGGTAAGTGGGAATAGCGCTCTGGGCCTATAGTTTTAAAGATCTGGACCTAAGCCCCATATCCTGCGACGCCGGCCGGACCGATGCATATCCCGTCGTTATGCCGCGATGGCTTTCAACGGTTCGACGAACGCCTTGCCGAGCGAGCGCGCCACGCCGTCATGTGTGATGCGGCCGGCATGGACGTTGAGGCCGTTACGCAGATGCGGATCGTCGGCCAGCGCTTTCGCCGCCCCCTTGTTCGCGATCGCCAATACATGCGGCAAGGTCGCGTTGGTCAGCGCCAAGGTCGAGGTGCGCGCGACACCGCCCGGCATATTCGCCACGCAATAATGCACGATCCCATCGACGACATAGGTCGGGGCCGCATGGGTCGTGGCGCGCGTTGTCTCCACGCAGCCGCCCTGATCGACCGACACGTCGACGATGACGGAACCCTTGCGCATCTCTACCAGATGCTTGCGCGTGATCAGCTTGGGCGCCGTTTCGCCCGGGATCAGTACGGTGCCGATAATCATATCGGCATCGAGCACCAAACGGTCGATCGCGTCGCGCGTCGAGTAAACGGTCTCGATCGCCGTGCCGAAGCGATCGACGGCGCGGCGCAACGCGGGCAAGGACCGATCGACGATCGTCACGCGGGCCCCCAGCCCCAGTGCCATCGCGGCCGCATGGCTGCCCGAGACGCCCGCCCCAAGGATCGCGACATGACCGGGGGCGACGCCCGGTACGCCGCCGAGCAAGACGCCGCTGCCGCCGCGCGGCCGTTCCAGCGCCGAAGCCCCGACTTGGATCGCCATGCGGCCCGCCACTTCGGACATCGGCGTGAGCAGCGGCAAGCTGCCGTCTGCTGCCGTCACGGTTTCGTAGGCGATGCAGGTAGCGCCCGACGCGATCAGATCGTCGGCTTGTTCGGGATCGGGGGCGAGGTGCAGATAGGTGAACAGCACCTGATCCGCGCGCAGGCGCTTGCGTTCCACCGCCTGCGGCTCTTTCACTTTCACGATCAGATCGGCGCCGGCGAACGCTTCTTCGGCACTCGGCACGATCACGGCACCCGCCGCGACATAGGCCGCATCATCGAAGCCCGCACCGATCCCCGCCCCGGCCTCGACCAGCACTTGATGGCCTGCGGCCGTCAGCTCGCGCACGCCCGCGGGCACCACGGCCACGCGGAACTCGTTGTCTTTGATTTCCTTCGGCACGCCGATTTTCATGATTGCGATCCCCGTTCGACGATTGATTGTCCGAGGATAATTCGTGAAAATCGACGCAATTTCCCGCCTTTCCCGCGATGTCGCGCGGCAGAATCGGCATAAAATTCGACAATACAGGAGATTCATCGAGTATGATTGCAGACCCAATCGACCGGAAGATCCTGCGCCTGCTGCAACAGGACGGCCGAATCGCCAATGCGACGCTGGCCGAAAAAGTCGGCATGTCGCCCTCGGCCTGCTTACGCCGCGTACGGCTTCTCGAGGAGTCGGGCTTGATTGCGGGTTACGCGATGCGCCTCGACGCCAAAGCGGCGGGCCTCCCTGGCAACGCCTTTGTGCAGATCACGCTGGACGGTCAGGGGCGCAAAATCCTCGACGCGTTCGAAGCCGCGATCGCCAAAGTGCCCGAGGTTCTGACCTGCCATCTGGTCGCCGGCGCGGCCGATTATCTCGTCCATGTCGTGTATCGCGATTCGGCCGATCTCGAGCGCATCCACGCCGAAATCCTGACCAAGCTGCCGCATGTCGTGCGCTTGCAATCAACGATCACGCTGCGGACGGTCAAAAGCACAACCGCCCTGCCGGTCTGAACGCAACGCACGGACAACAAAAAAGCCCCGGTCTGAAACCGGGGCCTTTAATCGTCGGGGCGGTTGGTGGGCGAAGTTGGGCTCGAACCTACGACAAGCTGATTAAGAGCTGTCAAGCCGCGTTGATATTCCTACAGTTGTCCGTCGCCCGAACCCCGTAGGGCCCGATTGAACCCCAAAGAAGGTTCTCCGGGCGACGGAAAATCGGCATCCGCTTAACAACGCGACGCTGACACCGAAAGCGATCGCCGGCCACCGACATACCCCGCTTGTTTCGCGTCACTCCTCGGCAAACACCTCGTCGCGGCGCGCACGCAGTGCCGGCAGCGCCGAAACCACGAGCGCCACGGCGCCGATTAGCAGCAGGCTGAGCGACAGCGGCGACTGCAAGAACACCATCGGATCGCCGTCCGAGATGATCAGCGCTTGGCGGAGCTTCTCCTCCAGCAAACGGCCGAGCACGAAGCCGAGCGCCAAGGGTGCGGGCTCGAATTCCAACTTGTGCAGCACGTAGCCAACCAGCCCGAAGACCGCCGTCAAGTAGACCATGTCGGCCGTATTGCCGATCGAATAGATCCCGATGCAGCAGAACAGAACGATCGCGGGAAACAGCAGCCGGTAGGGCACGCGCAGCAGCTTCACCCAAAGCCCGATCAGCGGCAGATTGATGACCAGTAGCATCAAATTGCCGATCCACATCGATGCGACCAAACCCCAAAACAGCTCCGGGTTCCGATCGATGACCTGCGGCCCCGGAATGACCCCTTGGATCAACATCGCCCCGACCATCAATGCCATCACGGCGTTGGGCGGAAGGCCGAGCGTCAGCAACGGAATGAACGAGGTCTGCGCGCCGGCGTTGTTCGCCGATTCAGGCCCCGCCACGCCGGCGGGCGCGCCATGTCCGAATTTCGCAGGCTGCTTGGCGATACGCTTCTCGAACGCGTAGCTCGCAAAGGGCGCGAGAATGGCGCCGTTGCCCGGCAGAATGCCAAGTACCGAACCAAGACCCGTGCCGCGCAGGATCGCGGGCAAGTTCTCGCGGATTTCATGCCAGCGCGGCATTAGCCGGCCGATCGACGCGCGGACGACGTCGCGCGCTTCGGGATTCTGCAGGTTCTTCAGAATTTCGGCAAAACCGAACAGCCCCATCGCTAGGACCGAGAATTCGAGCCCGTCATAGAGCATTTCGAGATCGAAGGTCAGACGTTCGCGGCCGGTTTCAATATCCGTGCCGATCGTGCTGAGAAGAATGCCGAGCGCGATCATCGCGATCGCTTTCAGCAGCGAGCCGCGCGCCAGCACGACGGCGAGGACGAGGCCCATGATCATCAGCGAGAAATACTCGGCCGGCCCGAACAGCAGGCCAAGCTTCGTCATCGGCGCGCCGAGAGCCGCGATCAGCAATGTGGCGATCGTGCCCGCGATGAAGGAGCCGATCGCCGCGAGGCCCAGCGCCAAACCCGCCTGCCCCTTCTTCGCCATTTCGTGACCGTCGATCGCCGTGACCACCGCCGTGGCTTCGCCGGGGATGTTCACCAGAATGGCCGTCGTCGAACCGCCATACTGCGCGCCGTAATAGATGCCCGCGAGCATGATGAGCGCGCCGGTCGGATCGAGCGTCAGCGTCACCGGCAGAAGAATGGCGATCGTTGCGACGGGGCCGACGCCCGGCAACACGCCGACCAGCGTGCCGATCAAGCAGCCGACGAAGCACAGGCCGATATTCTTCAAGGTCATCGCGACCTGAAGACCGAGCCCCAGATTGGAGAACATATCGCCCATATCAGTATCCGATCAGCCAGGGAGCGACAGGCACGGGAATGCCGAGCCCGAAACGGAAGACCGCGGTGCAGATCGCAGAAATAATCGCGGCGAAGACGACCAATTCCCCCGGCCGCGAAGCGCGATCCGCGAACCCGGCGACGATCACCGAAAGCGGTCCGGCGACGACCAAGCCCAGCGGCGGGATCGTCACGCCCGCGATCGCGCCGCCGCGAATCGCCAAGCCGAACAGGACGACCGCGCCCAGCACGATCGAAATCTCCCGCCAAGCCCAACCGCCGGCATCCGGTCCCGCCGATCGCAACGATACCGCGACCTGGATGACGCCGAGTACGACGATGAAGCCCGCGACGACGCGCGGCAGCAACCCCGCCCCCACACCTTGGCGTGTCATGAACGGCAGATCCGACGCGCCGAACAGCGCGATCGCGCCGACGGCGATCAGCGCAATGCCGGCCCAAACCTCGCGATCGCGAAGCTTGGTGCCGGCCCGCTTGGAACCGGAGATCATATGCGAACCCTATTCGAGCGAGATGTTGGCGGCGCGAACGATCTCGCCCCAGCGCGCGCGTTCCTTCGCCATGAACTCGGCGAAAGCCTGACCTTCGAGATCGGCGGGCGTGGCGCCGTCATCCTTCAAGCGATCGACGACCGTGGGATCGCGCAGCGTCTCGCGCGTCGCTTGCGACAGCTGCGCGCGGATCGGTGCCGGCAAGCCGCGGGGCCCGAGCAGCCCGTACCATGCCGACGCCGTATATTCCTTCAAACCCGCTTCGATCGCGGTCGGGATTTCCGGCAGGCCGGCGAAGCGCGACGTGCCCGTCACGGCCAGCGCCGTGACCTTCTTGCCTTCGATGAGACCCGTCACCGACGGGATCGTCGTCACCATGAAATCGATATGGCCGCCGACGAGATCATTGAGGGCGGGGCCGGCACCGCGATACGGCACGTGGCGCGCTTCGAAGCCCGCGACTTGGCCCAGCAGCAATCCCGCGAGATGGCTCGCCGACGCGTTGCTCGCGGAACCGTAAACCAGCGTCTTCGCCTTCGCGGCGGCGACGAGCTCGGGCAATGTGGCGACCGGCAGACGCGGCCCCACGACGACGGCAAGCGACGCGTCCGCGATCAACGCGATCGGATCGAGCGTCGTCGCCGGATCGGCCTTGAGGCGCTTGAAGAGATGCGGATTGACGACCATCGGCCCTTGGTTGCCGATCAACAGCGTGTAGCCGTCGGGTGCGGCCGCGGCGACGGCTTCCGTTCCGAGATTGGCCGCCGCACCGGGGCGATTTTCGACCAGCACGCGACCGTCCAACACTTTCTCGATCCGTGCCGCAAAAATGCGCGCGACCGCGTCGGTACCGCCACCGGCCGCGTAGCTCACGATCAACGTGATCGGCTTGTTGGGATAGCGGCCTTGCGCCCGCAACGTGGCGGGGGCCGCGAGCAACCCGGCGGCGCCGAGTGCGAGCGCGGAGCGACGATTCAACATGCTGATTCCTCCAGTATCTTTGTTTCTTTGTTTCGCGAGAACGTCTCGGACGGCACCAGGACGGCGCCTTCGAACAATCGCCGCGCGGTGCGCAGCACGTAAACCACCGGGGCAGCCGCCGGATCGGGGCGTTCGATCCGCACGCCCAGCTGTCCCGACGGATGCTCGATCCTGATTTCGCCGGGCAGCGAGATTACGCCGGCGATCCGCTCGGCGAGCGTGCCCGGTGTGGCGATCGCGGTTGCGATGCCGACCGCGCCGGTGATCGCCAACGCCGTGTGGCACGAATGCGGCATCAGATAGCGCACGCAAACCGCACCGCCATCCGCGGGCGGCGACATCAAGACGGGCTTGGGGATGACCTTCGACGACACGTCGCCGAGCCCCATCCGCAGCCCCGCCTCCAAGCGCAGCGCTTCGATGCGTTCGAGCAGCGCGCGATCGGCATCGATCTCCGTCGGCGCCTCATGGCCGGTCTTGCCGAGATCGCGCGCATCGATCAGCAGCAGCGGCATCGCCGCATCGATCAACGAAACCTCAATGCCGCCGATCCGTTCGATCGCGACGCCCGACGGCAGCAGGCGCCCCGTCTTGGCGCCGGCGGCGTCCAGGAACGCCATCTGAATCGGCGCCGCCGTGCCCGGCACGCCATCGATGACGGCATCACCGCCGTAATTGACCCGGCCCTCGGGCGTCTGCACGCGCGCGACGATGATCTTGCCGGTGTTGACGTTGTGGATGCGGACCGTGGTCTCGCCGCTATCGACCGGGATCAAGCCCGCTTCGATCGCGAAGGGCCCCACGCCCGCGAGCATATTGCCGCAATTGGGCGAGGTATCGACCATCCGCTCGACGACCTTCACCTGGGCGAAGAGATAATCGACATCCGCATCGGTGCGGCGCGAACGTCCGACGATCGCGACCTTGCTCGTCAACGGGTTTCCGCCGCCGATACCGTCGATCTGCAGCCGATGCCCCGCACCCAGCGCGGCGACGAGCACGCGATCGCGGTCGGCCGACTCGATCGGCAGATCGTTGGCGAGGAAAAACGGCCCTTTCGACGTGCCGCCGCGCATCAATACGCAGGGAATGCGGATCAGATCGTCCATGACGAACCGGGGCGTCCTCGAAAAATTGATGCGCCGAACGCATCGCTTGAAGATTTTCAGTCTACTTATGGAACAATCGTTCTATTGTGAAATGCAAATATCAGCGTTATTATTCCAGAATGCGGATTAATGCCGAACTCCTCGATTTTCGCGCTTTCCTCTCCGTGCTGGCCTGCGGATCTTTCCATCGCGCGGCACAGGAACTGCACATTTCGCAGCCGGCACTGTCGCGGCGGATCCAGGGACTCGAGCGCGCGCTAGGGACGACGCTAATCGAACGCTCCACCCGGCACGTGGCGCCGACGGCGGTCGGCCAGCAATTGCGCCCGCTGGTCGCCCGTCTGCTCGATGAGATCGAGGATTCGGTCCTGTCGATCGGCGGCTTGGGCGGACGCTATACGGGCCAAGTGACGATCGCATCGGTGCCGACGGCGGCATTCTACTTCCTGCCGCGCGTCGTGCGGGTATTCAACCAGCGCTTCCCCGGGATCAGGTTTCGGATTCTGGATCTATCGGCGAACGAAGGTCTCGAAGCGGTCGCGCGCGGCGAAGTCGAGTTCGGCATCAACTTTACCGGCGCGACGCGGCCCGATCTTTTGTTCACGCCGTTGTTGCAGGACGAGTTCGTTCTCGCCTGCCGTCGCGACCATCCCTTGGCGAAATCGCGCGAATTGCGCTGGCGCGATCTCGCGGGTTATCCGCTGATCGGCGTCAGCCAATCGAGCGGTAATCGCGCCGTGCTCGACCAAGCCTTGGGGCGGACAAAGGTAAAGCTCGATTGGTTCTACGAAGTCACACATCTATCTACGTCGCTCGGCCTCGTCGAAGCGGGGCTCGGGATTTCGGTCCTGCCGAAACTCGCCACGCCGCAGACCGAGCATCCGGTCATCGCGACCATCAAGCTGAAGAACCCGGTGGTCAGCCGCACGATCGGTCTGGTCGAGCGGCACGGCGCGCGGCTCACCCCCGCCGCCGAGCGTTTCCGCCAGTTGCTGATCGACGAATGGGGATCGAAGTAGCGATCAATTATCTAAACGCGACCGTGCCCGTCCCCGTCTCGGTTACACCGTGCGAGGGGTCATTTTATTAAACGCTTGAATACGCTTTATTTTTTTAACATTTAAGGCGAATCGTACGATTGATATTTTCTACAGTCCGGAATACTAGCGTGATAGTTTTTGGAATACACCCACGGGCAAATCCTGCCTGAAATCAATTTGCCAGGTCAGAGCGAAACAATGGTCGAAACACATACGAGCTACGCCAAACAGGATGGAAATCAGGCGGTCGCCCGGATTTTTACGACTGAGACATCGGTGTCGCTGCCCCCGCAGCAACGCAAAGTCGCCGAACTGATCGCCAAGCATCCGGAGAAGATCGTCTTCGGCAATCTACGCAGCATCGCGGCCTGGACTGGCGTTAGCACGTTGACCATTTTGCGCCTCGCGAAATCCCTTGGCTTCAAGGGCTATCACGCGCTTCAGCTCGCCGCGCGCGAAGCCTATTTCGAGCGCAAAGATAACGAGGACCATTCGGAGCACACGTCGGCGGTCACCAATATCCTTCGCGAGCAGCTTGCCGACATCAAGGAAGTCGGCACGCGTGTGCGCCCCGAGGAAATCGAAGAAGTCTGCCACGTCCTGCTGAAGGCGCGGCGCGTGTATATCTGCGCGACCGACCCCGCAATGACATTGGCGCGCGTTCTGGCACGACGCCTGTTTTTCGCCGGTGTATCGAGCGAAGTCCTGACACCGTCGGACCTGTTCTTGCATTTCTCGACGCGCGAGCCCCATCCGAAAGACGTCTTCATCGGCGTGCATCTTTGGCTCGTGTTCCTCGACATCTATCGCGTGATCGAGTTCGCGAAGGAAAAGGGCGCGCAGACGATCGTGTTCGCGGGCAGCCCGATCAGCCCGCTGCTGAAGATTTCGGATCACTATCTTTACGCGCACACCGAAACCGGACGCCCCTACTCGTCCTGGGTGCCGCTCATGGCGCTTTTCGAGATCGTCACGGCGCGTCTCATCGAGCGCAATCCTGATGCCGCCAAGGCAATCTACAAGACCTTCCGCGAACAGGCAGATATGGAGCATCTGGCGGTCAAAAACGATGCGGTGAAACGCCGGATCGCCCAAGACACAAAGGCCAAGTAACGACGGGTTACTCCACTAAATAACAATATTGTGATCATCGTTATTTTTTGACATCATCGCTGTCGCCGATGATGGCCCTCAGAAACGGGATCACAGCCAGTGAGCAAACCGACCCTCAATTTCGCGTGCGGCGTCTATGACCGGATCGTCCCGCTCATCACCGGCGAAATCCGGCCGGCCGGGTTCGATCTGAACGTCATCCCGTTTCACGGCGCTTCCGGAAAGCGCGCCATCTTCGACCGGATGGGTACCAATCACGAATTCGATATCGCCGAGATGTCGAGCTCCGAATACATCTCGTGGCATGCGGCGGGGCATCGTCCCTTCATCGCGATCCCAGCATTTCCCTCACGGGTATTCCGCCACGGCATGATCACCGTCGATAAGAGCAAGATCACGCGTCCGAAGGATCTGGAAGGCAAGCGCATCGGCGTGCCGCTTTACACGATGACGGCGGCGGTCGTGGCGCGCGGCATTCTTCAGCACGAATACGGCGTCGATCTATCGACCATCGAATGGGTCCAGGGCGCTATGAACAAGGAAACCGGCGGCAGCCATGGCGAGCCCAACGCGGCCCCCCTGCTGAAGCCGACCAAGATAAGCGACAACAAATCCGGGCGTCCGCTGAGCGATCTTCTGGAAGCGGGCGAAATCGACGCAACGCTCGGCACGGTACCGCCCAAAGCGTTGGGCAAGAATCCGAACATCGCGCGGCTGTTCCCTGACTATCGCCGGGTCGAGCGCGACTTCTATTTGCGGACCAAGATCTTCCCGATCATGCATCTGATCGTGATCCGCCGTGACGTACACGAACGCTATCCGTTCGCGGCATCGAGCCTGTATGACGCGATGATCGATGCGAAGAAGCTGCAGCTGTCGATCATGCGAAATCCAGGCTCGCTCGCTTATATGCTGCCCTGGATGATGGACGATATCGACGAGATCGACGAAGTCTTCGGCGGCGATCCATGGCCCTACGGCTTGGAGCCTAACCGCCCCAGCCTGGAAGCGCTCGTGACGTATCTCCACGATCAGGGATTCATCGCGAACCGCATGCCGATCGAGGAGCTATTCCATCCGGTGTTGGAGCGGCTTTGACGCCGTTCCAACACCGGGATCTCTCAAGCAGTCGTGCTGGCGCCGCCCTTCTGCGTGCACTTGAAGAGACGCAGGCAGGTATTGACGCCGATATTCGCGACGGCGCTGCCGAATTCCTTCGCAACTTCGTCCTTCAGCTCGGGCTCGTAACGCAAAGCGTTGCGCTCGATCAGGATCAGCCAGTTCGGCGGCACGAGATCTAGGAATAGCGGATGCAATCCGCGCAGAAGGCACAGATGCACGCGCACCGCGCCAGCGAGCGACGGTGACGTCGCGATCCAGTCGGCGAGCTTGGGCTCCAACGTCTCGGCCGCCTGAAAGCGCAACGCGGTGACGACGTTCGAATCGATGCTGGGATCGACGGCCGGCGGGCCGACCAGCACGCGCCGCTCGAATACGCCCTTCGTCATATTGCGGATGAAGGATTCCGCATTGGTGAGGTTCTTGTCCTCTTTGCGCATCTGCGCGTAGGCCGCCCCGCCGAAGGGCTCCGCCGACGGCGAATCGTAGAGCGTCATCAAGCCCGGCGCGCCGGACACCGCGCGATAGAATTGCGAGCTGGGGAACGCCGAATGGACCAGATCCGGGCCGTGGCGATTGACGTACCAATCTTCGTGCGCGGCGATCTGATCGTGGGTGACGTCGTAAAGCACGTTGTAGAAATAAGCGGGCATCGTTGCTGTTCCCTATTATTTTGAATTCGAGGCGTCGGCTTTCGCCGCGCCGGACCCGGCGATCATGCCGAACACGATCGCCTCCGTGACGTTGCCGGCGCCGGGATATAGTTCCGTCCAGATCGAACCGAACTCGCCCGCGGCGTAAAGGCCGCCGATCGGCGCGCCATTGCGGTCGAGCACGCGCGCGCGAGGATCGCGGCGCGGCCCACCCTGGGTGTTGACCAGTACGGGCCAAATCGGCACGCCGTAAAGTGGACCGCGCGCGAGCGGCGCCATGTCTTGCGTCTTGCGCCCGAAACGATCGTCGCCGGACGCGCAAGCGCGATTATAGTCCTCGATTGCTGTCGCGAGAATTCCGCCATCAACGCCGAGTGCCGAGGCGAGTTCGCCGGCATCGTTGCCCTTCGCGATCAAGCCGCGCGCGACTTCCGCGCTGTTGTCGGAACTCCAGCCGAGATTTCGCCCGAAGGTCAGTTCTTCTTGGGCGATGGGGCCGGCAAGTCGCGTCGTCTCGTCGAAGATGCAGAACGACGGGTAGCGCGACGGCCGCTTCATGCCCGGCGTATCAAGCATTTCCATCGGCAAGGCATGGAAGTCGGTTCCCGTCTCGTCGATATACCGCGCACCCGATTGATCGACATAGATGAAGCCGGGTCCGGGCATGATATGGCGAACGGGCACCGCGATCGTGTCGAAGCGATAGCCGATCGTCGCCGCAACGGCTTTCATGTGCCAAAGCTCGCCGCCCACCGCCAGCACGGGGGCGAGCGCGTCGCCCGTGTTCGCCTCGGGCGGCCCGAACGACGCCATTTCGAACCCGAGGTAATGGCGCAGCATGGCCGGGCTGTAGCTGAAGCCGCCGCAAGCCAAGACGACGCCGCGCCGCGCCCGCACCTCCACCGAAGCGCCCTCGCGCTTCACGGTCACGCCGTTCACGCGCCCGCCCGTATCGCGGGATAGGCCGCAAAGCGCCGAAGACATCCATATGTCGATTTTGCGGGAGCGGACGCCTTTTTCCAGAACACGCCAGAGCGACTCGCCGCCGCCACCTTCGCCGCTCACGCGAAATCGCTGGCCGAGCCCTTCGGCGCCGGTAAACTGCGGATAGGTCGTCGTCGTGATCGAGGGATAGTATTTTTTCGTCGGCATCGGGAACGGAACCAAATCCGCGCCGAGTTCCTTGAGAAAACCGAATGCGCCTTCAACTCCATCCACGAAAGCACGCAATACTTCGCGCGGCGTGCCGCCTTCCGATAGCTGGACGTAAAAGTCGCAAGCGGTCTCGATCTTCGCGATCGAACGCAGCGAACCGCCCGAGGCCCGCGTATTCCCGCCAGGAACGGCGGATTTCTCGACCAGCAGAACCCTTGCACCGAGATCATGCGCGGCGATCGCGGCACTTGCCCCCGCCCCGCCGAAGCCGACGACGACGACATCGTATTCCTGGATCTCGCTCAACGATCGGCTCCTTGCGAAGGACATAACAGGGCCGCCAGCGTCGTCATATCGGGCAGTGTTTCGATCGCCATCGTCGCATCGCGCAACGCGCGGCCGTCCACACCGGGAACGGCGGCCGCCAGCGCGTCGTACTTCTCGAACACTTCGGCATCGGAAAGAAGCAACTCGCCTTCGCCGCGACGCGTCTCGATATGAACGACGATCGGATCGCCATGACGGCGGCGAACTTCCATCCACGCTGAGAACCGCTTGGCGCGGCCTTTGGCGTCGAGCGCCGTATCTGGCTCCACTTTGATGCGCTCGATTAGCGCAAGGATACGCGGATCACGCAAACGCTCGGCCGCGAACTGACGTGGGCCCACTTCGCCGTCGCAGATGAACGCGGCGACGCCGAAATGGATGTTCATTTGGGCGGAGGTGACGTCCTCGCCCCGATACTCGAAACCGGAATGGATCCACGCATCGGTCGTCACATGCGCGACGATCTCGAGAATGTCGTCCGCCGCAATGGGATGTTCGGACAGGATCTTGCGGATCGCGTCGATACTGGTGTGCACGGTGGCGCAGCTTGCATAGGCTTTGAAGCCGACCCGCGACGTTTCCCACACCGATCCCAATCCGGCGGTCAACGCCGGCAGATTGACGGTCTCGCCGCGCAGGGATTGGATGAAGCCGCCGAACGGCGCTTCCAGGGCGTCTCGCGCACCGGTGAAACCGATCGCCGCCAACTCTGCTGCCATGATGCCCGCATGACATGCGTGACCGGAATGGAAGCGCTTGACCATGCCACCTTCTTGGGCGCCCATCAGTCCGGCACCCTGGCTCGCCGCGATCGCGATGGCGTCGGACATTCGCGCGACATCCAATTTCAGCAAACGCCCGGCCGCGACGGCAGCACAGAATACACCCACGGTCCCCTGGGGATGGAACCCGCGCAGAAAATGCGGAATTCCCATTACCATCCCGACGCGGATGCCGACCTCGTAGCCGGCGACGACGGCGGCCAAGAACTCACGGCCCGAGATGCCGCCGATCTTCTCGGCGATCGCCAAGGCCGCCGGGATCGCGACGGCTCCGGGATGAATCGTTCCGTCCGTATGAAGATCGTCGATTTCGAACGCATGGCCAGCCAGGCCATTCGCCAAACCCGCCAAAGCGGGCGAGGTCCGGATATTCGTTCCCCAAACCCGCGCGACCGGCCCGGATGCTTGCGCCTCTACATACGTTTGGAGCAATCGGCTCCAAGGCGGGGTCGAACCGAACAACGCGCAGCCGAATTGATCGACAAGACAGCGTTTGGTCGCGTGTATGGCCTCCGGCGGCAGATCGTCATACGCAACGTTCGCCGCGAATCTCGCCAGCGCTTCCATCCCCGCCGGTTGGGCCGGGCCGCCCGCCATCATCGATCTCCCAGCGGAGACTCCGCCGCGACGTTCAGGCCGGCCAACCGCCCGAAAACGAGCGCCTCCGTCACGTTGCCGCCGCCCGGATACATATTGCCCCAGATCGAGCCCAGTTCGCCGGCGGCGTAAAGCCG
>VFQP010001946.1_pt1 | contig 24838 bp, 22 predicted proteins | sample 3512351 | NCBI WGS metagenome assembly VFQP01 (sample SAMN10412372, study PRJNA504923) | tailings metagenome | isolation source: Relicate 1 Philex TSF1 revegetated site | place: Philippines: Tuba, Benguet | collected 2017-08-29
GGTGTTTAATTATTCCGGTTGATCAGGTTTACCACCACCTTCACCATCATGTCCTTTTCTTCCGGTTTGCTTTCAGCGATCATCAGGGTTAATGCAACCAGTGCATTGTCCGCAATTCGGCGAACACCGGCTTCTTTATATAACAACCCGTTTTTCTCAAGGAACCAGACAAAAAGAAAGGCGGCGATGCGTTTGTTTCCATCACTGAAAGAATGATTCTTGACGACGAAATATAAAAGGTTAGCAGCTTTTTCTTCCACGCTCGGGTATAAAAACTGACATCGAATGTTTGATAAATGGCTGCTAAAGAGCCTTGAAAAGATTCATCTTTTTCATTGCCAAAAAGTGAGCTGCCACCAAATTTATCTCGTAAGCTGTGGATTGCAGACATCGCTTCGTCATAGCTGATTTGAAACAGATCCTGAGTTGTTGTGCCAGAAATGTCTAACACCTGATGATCATACTGATCAAGAATATCTAATGCATAGGAGTAATCCGTCAACACTTTAAGTAATCCAGTTGCTTCATCGGAGTTCAGCGCCTTTACGTCGACTACATTACTCAACAGTTTTACCGTATTCTTTAATTCTTCAAGCTGTTCTGCTTGCTTCCGAACTTTTTGCTCGTTGATCACATATCCTTTTACTAGATATTCTTTCAACACTTTGTTCGCCCAGATTCTGAATTGCGTCCCTTCCGGTGATTTGACTCTGTAACCAACAGAGATAATTACGTCTAAACTGTAATAATTGGTTGGTTTATCAGAAAATTCGGAATTTCCGAATTTCCTTTTGGTTTCGCTTTCGAGAAGTTCTTGCTCTCCATAAATATTTTTAATATGTTCATTAATCGTAGACCTCGCCTTGTTAAATAGTTGTCCCATTTGATCCTGTGTTAACCAAACGGTTTCATTTTCTAGCTGCACGTCAATCTGAATATTACCTTCTTCTGACTGATATATGATCATTTCTCCCGTAGCCATTACTGATAAAATTGAAATTGTGAAAGGATAGGTTTATTTATTCAAATCTCGCAGGTTAGCCGCAATTGAACCCTGTATTTGCTCATGTTTTTTAACAGCAAAAAAATGTTTTTTCCTCAGCAAAAAGCCACTGAGTAAATAGTCGACTACGCTACCTTCGTCAATTTTCTCACTAAATCCAGTGAGCCACCCAGACAAGTTCTTTGAGCTCTCCACGACACCTCTCACCACGCATCTTCCACCAACTTTGTGTCTTCAATCAATACAAATGACACAAATAAAACAAATACCTCTCGGCACAAATGGCCCGCTCGTTTCCAAGCTCGGTCTCGGCTGCATGCGCATGTCTCCTACCTGGAGCAAATCATTTCCAGACACAACTGAAAGCATCGCCACCATTCATGCGGCGCTGGATAATGGGATCAACTTCCTGAACACCGGCGACTTCTACGGTGCGGGACATAATGAACTCCTTGTCGGCAAAGCCGTAAAAGACCGTCGCGATCAGGCTTTCATCAGCGTAAAATTCGGTGCCATCTTCTACAACGGCGCCTGGATCGGCCTCGACCTTCGGCCAATAGCCATTAAAAATTTTATCAACTATTCTCTCGTACGTTTGGGTATTGACTATATCGATCTTTATCAACCCTGTCGTATGGATGGCAGCGTACCTGTGGAAGACATCATCGGAACAGTAGCAGACCTGATCAAAGAAGGAAAAGTCCGTCACCTGGGTGTATCCGAAATCACTGCAGATCAATTGCGCAAAGCGCATAGCATATATCCTGTATCTGCATTGGAGATCGGTTATTCATTAGCCGACAGACAGATTGAAAGCGACCTGCTCCCTGCAGCCAAAGAACTGGGCATCAGCGTTGTTGCCTTTGCCAATACAGCAGAAGGCCTGCTCTCCGGAGATATGAAGGCACCGCTCCCCGCAGAAAGTTATCAGCTTCACTTCCCTCGTTTCCAGGGTGAAAACCTGGTCAAAAACCTGGAAAAAGTTGAACTTTTAAAGTCGATGGCAAAAGACAAGGGTGTTACCCCAACCCAACTCGCTATCGCCTGGGTGAATCAACAGGGCGATCATATCATGCCCCTGGTAAGTATGGCCAGAAGATCGCGTTTGCAAGAAAACATTGCTGCTATGCAGATTGCCTTTACAGCAGAGGAAATGCACACACTGAACAGACATTTCGCTCCCGGAAGTATGCTTGGCGGTACGTATTTGCAACGCTAAACAGCTTAAGGGCAAACCTTCGTAATTTCGATGAGATGGAATTAAAATTGAGTGGCGTAGGGTTCCCGCAGATGAACGCAGATCAAAGACGCGGATACGCAGATAAATTTCGTTGAACAGACAGTCATCTGCGAATCTGCACCTTGGTCCGCGTTCATCTGCGGGAACCCTACACCAGATTGCACCAAAGTAACTTCCAAATGCAAAACCCAACCGAAATAGTTCCCGGTCTTCTCTTCTTCTCCTATCTCTCTTCTGCAAGAAAAGAGAAGGTCGGTTTTTTTGGTGACAGTGCGCTGGTATTGCAGGTATCCGGTGAGATGAAGTTTCAATCCGCCAGTATCGATATCACTTCCAAACGCGGAAACCTGTTGCTTATCCGAAAAAACCAACTCGCGGAACTGACTAAACAGCCACTGCCCAATGAAGATTATCAAACCATGGTCATTCGCCTGAAAGAAGATCTGCTGCGGCAGATCGCACTGGAAGATCAGATATTATCTTCATCAAAATATACCGGCCCATCTGCGATCATACTTCCAGCTGACGATTTCCTGCAAGGCTTTTTCCAATCCATCATGCCCTATGCACGTCATCCCGAACAGCATCAGCTTTCCGATACACTTGGTATTCTTAAAGTAAAAGAAGCCGTGCAATTGCTGCTGCATGCAATGCCTTCATTAAAAGATTTTCTGTTTGATTTTTCGGAACCGCATAAGATCGATCTGGAAAAATTTATGCTGACGAACTATCACTTCAATATCCCGGTTGAAAAGTTTGCGCAGCTTACAGGCAGAAGTCTTGCTGCATTCAAACGTGATTTTCAGAGACTATTCGATACATCTCCACGTCAATGGCTTCAGGAAAAAAGACTGACCGAAGCAAAGCAGTTGATCGAACGGAAGCAGTTAAAACCTTCTGCCATTTACCTGGAATTGGGTTTTGAAAGTCTTTCGCATTTCTCACATGCTTTCAAGAAGAAGTTTGGGAAAACGCCGAGGGACTGGGCGGTGTGAGCGGGCAGGAAGACCGCAGACCGCAGACGATACTTTTGTCAGCATGTTGCCGATTTACTGTGTGGTTGCTGGTGCCCGCAGATTTGTCGTTCTTTCTCAGGAAACTACCAGCCTGTTTTGCTCTTGCCTGATAGTTTATCGCGCGGATTTCGAAGATACGTTCCTGGTATCAGCGGCTGATCTGCGTCATCTGCGCTTCGAATGAGTGAAGAATCGAGGCGGTGATGTGCTTTCGACAGTAGTGCAGTTAAATCGGCGGGATCCGCGGGCAATGTCCGCCGTAGCGAAGCGAAGGGGGGAGCCTACGCCCATCGATCAGGGGTCTTTGATCGATTTGAGACTCTTCATGCACGATCCATGCAACACAGAGCATAAATCAAACAAGCGATCGGGTATCAACTGCTTACAAGCTGCCTGGCGTATCATTATATTTAATGGCTGCAGGCAATCATAGTCCCTGCCGGTCAAATTTGGGAAAACAGTTATAAAAGCCTTAACTTTTTAAGCTCTACCCACCTTAAAAATCAGTTCTCAAATACACCTCCAATGCACAAAAGATCTATCCTGTTCGTCCTGTTATTGCACACCATGCATACACTTTTCGCACAGGAGAAAGTACCTGGCATTAGCGATATTGCACAGCCCAATGCAAAAGGGCGGCAGCAGGTAGATCAATGGACCAGCCGTGCCTGGTACTTCGTTGAAAAAGCAGAGGCCAGGAAAAAGGACCTCGATTCTGCCTTTGCGCTTGCGCAAAAAGCGATCACGCTTAGCAAGTCTCTTCATTACGTAAAGGGATTCAACGAAGCCATGTATGCAGCCGGAAAAGCAAAGATGGAAGGCGGTGAAACAGCATTCGCGTATCAGTCCATGGCGCTGCTGGAAGATACAACCAAAGCATTCATGCTCACAGACCTTCACCGGTATTTTCTCGACGGAGTTTTTCTTCCAAAAAACCTGGATAGCGCTGTTGCTGCTGTCAATACTGCACTCGCTATTGCCCGGAGAAAAAAGGATTTTACGCTGGAATTGAAGATCCATCAGATCGCACTGGGAGACCTTCTGAAGCACGGTTATACTGCCAGGATTGAAGAACACAAGAACAGGGCATTATTACTGAAAGACAAGGTAAGCCCTGATGACATGGTCTTCTACTATTATTATATCAGCAATTACGCCTACAGGGCCCATGATAATACCCGGTCGCTTCAGTTTGCACTTGACGGCATCGCACTGTCGGAAAGTACTAATAAGCATATGATTGAACGGTTATATGGCATGCTCGGTCTGGCCTATTCAGGTCTCAACCAATATCAAAAAAGTATTGAAGCAAATCAGAAGGCGGTCGATCTTCACCTGAAAAACCGGGATATCCGTAATGCGTGGATCCTGGCAGAATATGTGATCCACAACATGTGTCATCTTCATATTGAAGAGGAAGCGATGCAATACCTGCAGATGACAAAGACGAAACTTGGTTTTTCGCGGTTGAAAGATTCGATCATCTATTACCGCTCAGTTGCGTTTATACATGATCATGCTGAACGGCCAGACCTGGCGCATGTTGCCTGGCTCACGGTAGCAAAGCTATCTGATAAAAATGAGGCGGAAGATCTGGTGACGTACAGCCATCTGGCCGGCTATTATTTCGACGTGAATAAATATGACTCTGCCCGCATTTACATGAATAGGATCTTGTCTTCAAAAAATATGACGGTCCAGCAATCGCTCACTACACATTTGCGGTTATTCCGGATGGACACGACCGAAGGGAATTACCGCTCAGCTGTGCAAAACCTGCTTCGGCACCGGAAGATCCAGGATTCAATAAAAAAGAATGAACAGAAAAGCGAAATGCAGGAACTACTGGTACAATATGAAGCGCAGAAAAAAGACAAGGATCTGCAACTGCAACGGCAATCGATCGAATTGCTTACCCAGAGAAATGCGCTGAAGGAAAAGGATCTTGAACAGGCAGAGTTGAATTTTCTTCATGAAACGGCTATCCGGGAAGCAAACCTGAAACTGGCACAAGCCGATGCCGCGGAAAAATCCAGGAATCTCCAGATCCAGCAGGCGAGTATTACTTTGTTGCAACAAGACACGTCACTGAAGCAGGGCGCCATCAACAAAGCTTCTTTTACCAGGGACATGCTGATGATTGGTTCTGCACTACTCGTCATTATTCTTTTCCTTGTATTGAACCGGTATATGCTTAAACGAAAAAATGCAGCCCAGCTGGCTGAACGGAACGAAAAGCTTGAACAATTGGTACATGAGAAAGAGTTATTGGTAAAAGAGGTTCATCACAGGGTGAAGAACAACCTTCACACGATATTGAGCCTGTTGGAATCTCAGGCTGTCTTCCTGCAGGATGATGCTCTTGCTGCCATTCAGAAAAGTCAAAGCCGCATATATGCCATGTCACTGATCCATCAAAAATTATATAAGCAGGAGAACATTACCTCCGTCAACATGGAAGAATACTTTGTTGAGTTGCTGATGCATCTTGAACAAAGTTTTGAGGAGAACCGTCGCGTGATCTTTCGGAAGAATATTGAGGCGATACAACTGGACGTCAGCCAGGCAATTCCTCTGGGATTGATACTGAATGAAGCTATCAGTAATGCGATCAAATATGCATTTCAGGAAAACGAGTTGAGAGTGATACACGTATCCCTTACACAATCGCATTCAGGCGATATATGCCTGATGGTCCGTGATAATGGCATCGGCTTTCCTGAAAATTGGGAAAAGGTCTTACATCAGTCGCTCGGCATTAAATTGATCCGCGGACTAAGCCAGGACATTCAGGGAGATTGCTCGATCTATAACGATAACGGAGCCATCGTTACGATCAGGTTCAGAAAAACTGATTTTATGGAAATGCCCATAAAGACCAAATCGAAGGAAAATCATTTCACAAATACGCTTGCCAAAACCGAATTCGCTTAATAAACAGAACCAGATCAACATGATATTGTATAAACGCTTGATAGACAAATTCAAGCCTTATTGATTTTACGAAATACCGTACATTTCCCTGCCCCGTTTCATTCTTCTGCGCTAAATTCACCGCAGAATGGCTCCAGACAAACAGACTTCATCAATACCACAAAATGCGGCCGACCTGCTCGCTTTGCTTCAGCGAAAAGAACAGGAGCAATCACTTCTGCTCGCAATGAATGGTCGTATCGCCGCTGCCCGCACGCGAAATGATCTCTGGGAATTGGTCTCGCATGAACTGCTTCATGCATTCCATGCAAAATATTACACGCTCTGTCTTGTAAATGAAGATGGCGTTTCGCATACCCCATTTCTTCATTCAAGAGAACGTATTTCATCCCTTACAGATGAAAGCCCAATCATTCACAGTAAACATCCCATTGCGGATGGCATCTTCGATATTACGCTGAAAGAAACACAGCCACAGATACATGACCTTCGCAAATTGCTGCAACGAAAAAATGCACCGCCGTACATCGTTCACTGGTTTAATGCAGGTATTGCAGAAATGCTCACGGTAAAGATTGATGGTATTTCAGTAAAAGGTGTTTTGTATTTCTATGCAGCAGAAAAAGGAACCTTTACCACAGAAACATTTTCCCTGCTCACCGGTGTTGCCAATCAGTTGTCTATTGCTATCGCAAATATTCTGGCCAATGAACAACTGGCAAAGTCGCTGAAAGATCTTGAGCAGTTAAAGCAAAAACTGGAAGATGAAAATCATTATCTGCAAGAGCGGATGTTGCCCGGAAATAATACACTCGTCGGCGAATCTGCCGTAGCAATAGAATTGCGGCAATTGATTGCGCAGATAGCACCCTCTTCATCAACGATTTTGATACAGGGAGAAACCGGCACCGGTAAAGAAGTAGTCGCTAATGCGATACATGAACACTCTCCACGAAAACACAGGTTGATGATCCGCGTAAATTGTGCGGCCATTCCTGAAACGCTGATAGAAAGTGAACTCTTTGGCCATGAAAAAGGAAGCTTTACCAATGCCACACAACAACGCATCGGGAAATTTGAACTGGCAAGCGGCAGCACGATCTTTTTGGACGAGATCGGGGAACTACCTTTATTGCTTCAATCAAAGTTGCTGAGGGTCATACAGGAAAAAGAAATCGAACGGATCGGCGGAAATCAACCGGTGAAAGTAGACGTACGCATCATTGCCGCAACAAATCGTGATCTGGAGACAGAAGTGCAGAAAGGCCGTTTCCGCAGCGATCTGTTCTTCCGGCTGAATGTTGTGCCGTTGAACCTGCCACCACTGCGCAAACGAAAAGAAGATATCGCTCCGCTGACAAATTATTTTCTTGCAAGGTACAGTAACAAAAATGCCAGCATCACGATCTCGCCAAAAGTATTAAAGTCGCTTGAGTCTTATCCATGGCCAGGTAACATCCGCGAGCTGGAGCATTTGATTGAACGGACTGTTTTACTTTCAAAAGGAAGGAGTATTACAGAAATAGCTTTACCATCAAAAGAGATGAAGATAGCTTCCCCAGATGAATCAACTATTCAAACCTTGGCGGCCACGGAACGTGCCTACATTCTGAAAGTGCTGCACCTTTGCAACGGAAGAATATCCGGACCGCAAGGCGCGGCGTTAAAACTGGGCCTGCCATCAACAACGCTGATCTCAAAGATGCAAAAGCTGGGAATAAAGAAAGAGCATGTTGCATAAAGAGAAAGAAAGCGCGCAAACAACCATACGCCGATGAATTCTAAAGGCTTTCAATGCGCAGTTTCTTTTTTAATTTTTACTTTTGAATTTTGAATTCCCGAAGCGGCCATCAGGTTTTTTTAATTATACTGCTGCCGTATTCCTAATTTCTTCATTCTTGAATACAATGTCTGCGCGGGAATTCCCAGCAATTCCGCAGCACCACCCGCACCAGATACTTTTCCCCCGGCATGCTGCAAGGTTGCAATAATATGATCTCTTTCCAGCTCTTCCATTGTTTTGATGCCCATCATTTCCACCGGTTTGAAAGATTGCTTTGGCAGATCCATCTTCAATATTCCACCATTTGTAAAAAGAACATTCCGCTCTATGAGATGCTGCATCTCGCGGATGTTTCCCGGCCAACTATACTGCAGGAACTGCTCCATGGTTGCAGCATCAATTCCATTGATCTGTTTTCCATTCTGTGCGCTGTAAACCTGTAAGAAATGCTGCGCCAGCAAAGGGATATCTTTCTTCCTGGCACGCAATGGAGCCAGCTCTATGGGGAATACATTCAGCCTGTAATACAGATCCAAACGGAAACGTCCTTCCGCAACTTCTTTTTCAAGATTACGATTGGTTGCTGCGATGATGCGAATATCAACCTTTACGGTTTGGCTGCTGCCAAGACGCCCGATCTCTTTTTCCTGCAAAACGCGCAACAACTTCACCTGCATTTCCAGGGGAAGCTCACCAATCTCATCCAGAAAGATGGTTCCGCCATTTGCCTGTTCAAACTTTCCGGCGTGTCTTTGATTTGCACCAGTAAACGCCCCTTTCTCATAACCGAATAGTTCTGACTCCACCAATGATTGCGGCAAAGCGCCGCAATTCACGGTGATCAATGGCTTCTTTGTACGGGATGATAGCTGGTGAATCGCTTTCGCCACCACTTCCTTGCCGGTTCCGCTTTCACCGGTGATCAGGACAGAGGTTTCGCCCGGAGCCACAATTCTTATCTGTTCTATGGTCGCTTTCAATTGCGGACTTTCACCAACCAAACCAGGAATAACTGTTGCTGTAACCGGAGGCGCAACAGCTTTTTTTTCTTCAACACTAAATTTGTGCCGGGCAATATCCAGCATTACAAACAGATCCTTTTCTCGAAAAGGTTTTACCAGAAAACCATAAGGCTCCGTTTGCTTCGCGGCTTCCAGTATCTGTTGATTGGTATTGGCAGATATATAAAGAAACGGGCGTCGTTGTTCTTTTAACTCCCTTCCCAGATCGATGCCGGTAAGATCTCCTTTCAGCATAATATCCAGCAATACCCAATCGGGTTGCTTGTCATCGATCATCTTCCGGGCCTGCTCAACAGATGCTGCAATCCCAGCTACCCGATATCCTTCTTTCAACAGGATATGCCGAAGATCATTTGCCACAATGAACTCGTCTTCTACAATAAGGATATTCTCTTTCTGCATTATTATGTAAATCTGATTATGCTCTTTTAAACCAACGGAGTTACTCCTATAATTTGTTTATCAATTCTGCTTTATTGCCGGAAAGCTTCCGCACGGCAAAGACCAGCCGGATGCGGAAACCATCGCCGGTGTTTTCCATATTCAGCTCACCATCCAACTGACCTGCGAGACCTTCTATCAAACTCAAACCCAATGTGCCTTTCTGTAATACACCCTCTATATCATCTATCCCTGTACCATTATCTTCTATCACCAGGATGTGGCGTTTGCTGTCTGCGGAAACCAGAGCAATCTTTACGAGACCTTCTCTTCCTTCGGGAAATGCATACTTGATCGCATTGCTTACGGCTTCATTGACGATCAGACCAAGCGGAACAGCCTGCACCACATCCAGCTCAAGCGGTTGCGCGTCTATGCGTATACTGATCCGCCGACCAGTGGTAAAGCTTTCTTTCATATAACTGACCAGCTCCTGCAAATACCATTTGATATCGATCATTCCAAGATTTTCCGTTTGATAAAGCCGTTGATGAATGATGGACATGGCATACATTCTGTGCTGACTGTTCCTGATTGCAGCAATGGCATCTTCATTATCCAGGAATCGCGATTGTGTATTCAACAAACTGATCACGATCTGCAAATTATTCTTCACCCTGTGATGGATCTCTTTCAACAACCATTCTTTATCTTCCAGTACACGCTTTAATCGCTCATTCTGCTCATTGATCTCTGCCTGCTTGTACTCCAGTTGCTGATTGATCTTTTGTTTCAACCTGTAGCGGTTATAGAAAAGAGCAAGCATTAACAGAAGCAATGCTCCCACTGCAATGAACGCACTCCGGAAAACCTTCCCCCGTTGCAATGATGCTTCCTGGAGCTGGCTTTTCTGGGTGAGCAATTGAATGTCTTTATCTTTTTGTTTTGTTTCGAATTCTACCTGTAATACACTGATCTCTTTTGCACGAAGTTCACGCTGTATCGAATCATTCAGTTCAAGGAATTTCAGTAAGTGAGTGTTTGCGGCCTGCCAGTTTCCATTCACAGAATCTACCCGGAACATAAACTTCTCTGCGGCGGCGGCTTTACGTAAGGTGATAGGCGCTTCTTTTTCATGCTCCGCATACGCTCTGAGCAATTGATCAGATTCAGCCCAGCGTTTTCTTTGCTGAAGATAACTTGCCGCTGCTACGCGGATCTGCTGTCTGGCTTTTTCTGCAGTCCCGGGTCGATTATAGATCAGCAGCAATCGCTGATACGATTTTTCTGCTTCGGCAAAATTTTCTGCGGCGCAATAGATGGCAAATTGTGCAATCTCAAAAAACAATGTTCCCCATACAGGAATCGGTGCAATGCGACGCGAAGCTTTTGCGGAATCAAGTGCTGCTTTATTATGACCAAGTCTGCGCAAGGCATCTGCCACATTCATCTGCATCGTTTGGATGGATGCCGTATCACGAATGGCATAAGCGATCTTCAGACCGCGTTCGAAATACTTCAGCGTATGGGAAAAAGACTCCATTGAGTAATAGCTTTGTCCGACACGATTATAGATCGCGATCATCAAACTACCGGAATCTTTGGCGGCTTCACCGGTCTCCACTGCCATCAGATTATACTTCAGGGATTGTGCAAAATCATCTTTTGCACTATACACGGCGCCAATAAGACTATAAACACCCTGCAGGTTTTTCATTCCGATCTCTTTATACATACGTACCGCTTCAAACAAATTATCCAGCGCAGGCTGGAATTGCTGATTCACCTGATAAAGATCTCCGACGAATTCTTTCAAACGGGCAACCGTTGGTTTATCATTTAACTGCTGATAAAGCTCAACGCCCTGTTCATAATATTTTATTTTAGCGGGCAACTGATCTGCATCGTTTGAATAGCTGCCGCCTATCTCGATCAGCGCTTCCGCCTGTGCGCGTGTATGACCTTTTTGTTTGAATACATCCAATGCCTGTATGGCGGGTTGCCGTGCCTGCAATGGTTCTCCGCTTTCGCGTTTTACCTTTGCTTCCAATAACAAACTCCATCCGTTCGCTATCTGTAAAGCAGGTTTTGTTGAAAGCCTTTTTAACAGCCCGCTGATCTGTAACGCACCTTGTAAGTTCACAGGGGTTGATCCCTGTTTATCGAGACAGGCGTCACCGGCGTGATACAATTTCTTTATTGCGGCCGTATCCAATCTGTCACTCCCCGTGATCTTTTTGATCAGATGAAGATCTTCTGCGGTTTGTGCATTCGCTATAAGCTGCGCGTAAACGATGACGACTAAAATCAAATACCGGTGAAGGATTCTCCGCAACAATGTCATTTAATCGTTTTATTAGAGGTTGATGGCGTTGTTGCATTATCCAGCTGATCATGTAACAGGTAACAGGAGCTCATTATAAGACCGGGCAGTACCAATGCGGTAAGTCCGAACCATCCGCCGAGGAATGCTCCTCCCACGCAACCAGATCCGAATCCACCGACCAGCACTGCCTGCTGTTTCAGTTTCGTGAGCGCTGCACGATCGCTTCGCTGCGCGAAATATTCACGGATGGCGAGTGCTGCCTGGGTAACATTGCCGGTCATCACGGTGGTTTGTCCGAATGTAAACGAAGCTGCAAGACGACTGAAGCAGTTTTGAAATCCCATTGCAACAACCGTGATCATCACGACGATCACATTAATGCTTGAGTGCTGGCCTTTCCAGATACTCAGTATGCAAGCGGTAATACCAGCGAGTAATAGCAGCAGGCTTTCCAGTAATAATAGTGATCGGGGTGTTCGTCCGCGACTGACCCACCATCCGCCGATCATCACAGCGATGACGAACACCGGGAATGTCAACAGGCTCATCCACGTGTGCTGATCTTCCTGTTCTCCCATCAGCTTCGCGCCGAAGATGATAAAGTTGCCTGTCACGTGAGCAGAAAATGTTTCATTCCCGCCGATGAACGTGGTGGTGTCAGCGAATCCTGCGGCAAAGGAAAGTGTAATGCTTGTCCAAAGCACGCGTTTCGCTGCTGGCGGTTCAGTAAGGTTACTTGTATCCATATGGATAGTTTTCAATTGTGGGGCCACTTATCATATCATACATTATCAATCATTTAATAAAATAACAGCAGCATACTTTTTACGCTGTACCGTTCATTTATGCCGGGTCATAAAGCGAGGGATGCTGTGCTCCGGAAAGTGGTGAAATTCATCCCGGTAGTCTTTTTAAAGAATTTGCTGAAATGTGCCTGATCGTCAAAACCAAGATCATAAGCAACTTCCTTCATTGACTTTGAAGATAGGAGTGCTTGTTTCTTTGCTTCTTTTGCGATGTGTTGCTGGATAAAAAAGCTGGGAGTTTCTCCGGTTACTTCTTTTACTACCTGGCTGAGATAGTGCGGGCTGATGCAGAGTTCGCTGGCATAATCCGTCACCATTTTTTTTGCACGGAAATGTTTTCCAACGAGGCTGAAGAAAAGCTCTGCGAGTGCATGTTGTCTTTTTGCTGTAACGATCCGGTTTGTTTCCGGCATTGATTTATGCAGGTAAAGCAGCAGCAGCTTGATCAGCGTTGCAGTGATAGATTCATCCTGTCCATTGGTAAAATCCTGCAGCAGGGTGATTTTTTTGATCAGGTAACCGATCTCATCGGCTGCGGGCGGCTGTAGCGAAAAACCTGTGCATCGGGTAAACGGAAGCAGTTCAATGGCGAGATCATTCCGCTGTATAAAAGCTTTACTGAGCTGGATCCGGTAGCCTGCGTTGAATGAACCGGGTTCGATAAAACAGCAGGTATTTTCATTCAGCGGAAATACGAATGTGTCCTGCCATTGTATCTGTTCATTATTTATAGTTATGCTTCCGGCACCTTCACTCAGAACAATAAGCGTAAATCCTTCCGGATTTTTGTTCAGTACTTTTAAAGTCGTAACAGAATTTATACTGACGCCCGCGGTTTCGGTCCCGCGTTGTCTGATAAAGCCTGTCAGTTGATTTGTCTGAATAGTATTTGCCTGAAGAAGCATAAGCGGTAGATTTTGTGCTTAATGCTAGTCCAATTGAATGCCATCTGATAATTACATTGTAAATCAGTTAATTAGTTTGTCCAGTATTCTGGATCAGTTACGACATTTCGTAATTTTTTGATGCGGGTTGTGTTTTTCTTATGAAAACCATGAATTTCATCTCCTTCTTCCGATCCGCTTTGCCTGTCAGTTCCAAACTTTTGCCTTATGCCAGCCGGTGCATTATGTTTCATATTTTCTCTGGACGTTGTCTGCCGTAAAGCCAAACCTTCTTTGCATACCGGAGCCAAATCCTCTGATCTCGAGGCATCGCAACTTCTTTCAAAGTTTTGATCATGTATTCACCTTCTATTTTTGAACGGTAGGTATAGTAGTTCAAATAAATACTGATATACTAACACAAAGTTTTCCTTCCCGGCTTTTCACTAACCAGCATAAAAACCAAATCCGGAAGGGCTAAAGACAGGAAGGAAATGATCTTTATCCTTATATCACATTCCGTCAAATACAAACCGCTCCTTAACCTATGGCTTTCCTGGCAAGAGCTCTGGTTTCATGCTTGCCTGGTACACAAATGAAGCGGGTATGATCGCAGATTGCTTCATATCATCAAGATCCGGAGATTCAGATCATTAATTTGAGAGGTATTGGATTTAAGCTGTTATGTGTATAGCCACTTTGTTTGTAACATATTTTGTTTTGCTCTCCAGACGGGCAATCTCTTATGGAGGAGGTCTCTGATCTTTGAATTTTACGCCATCGTCACGTATATATTCTCCGTTATAAGCAACATTTATTTTTCGCGCGGAGTTGGATATAACCTTGTATAATTAAGTCGGCTAATTTATCCACGATACAAAATTGAGAACTGGACCGGCTGCACTTGTTTTACAGTTGAAGGAGGCTCTATAAAAGTAAGAACGGGCCTGCGATCTATCCCGTCTTCATCCGGAGATGTTTCCGATTTCGCCCCGGGATTCAGGCCGTTCCCCGATTTTATCCCGCCATTAAGCCAATTCATAAAATTCCGCTTTTTAAATGGCATTAATTTAGCAACCATTTCAATATTTACAGGTGGTGCATGCCGTCAAAGCTGCTGCGGAAAAATGCAGCTTTGCAATACAGTTGCTGTACGTACCTACCTGTTGATTAAGTTTATCGCATATGGCTAAACGGCTTTTACTGATCCTGTTGCTGTTTCTCGTAGCTGATATATATTTCTATCAGGCAGTTAAAACATTATCCGGGCAGGCGGCATTGCATTTTGCTTATTGGTTGCTGGATGGTTTATTAATAGGCGGAATGATCTCTATAATTTTCATACGCCGCGCAGGGCAGAATGCGCAAAGATGGATCGCGGGTCTGATGTCTCTGCTGTTGCTGATCTTTATTCCGAAACTGGTTGCAACGCCGGTATTAATTGCAGAAGATATCGTTCGTATATTTCAAGGGTTTCCTCCACGAAGTATTTATGTGAGCGAAGCAGCGGTTGTACTGGCTGCGGGAATATTTCTCATCACACTCTTTGGATTAACAAGAGGACGGCATTTTTATAAGGTGAGGAAAGAAACTCTTTACTTCGCTGATCTTCCAGAATCATTTGATGGGTTTACCATTACACAGATTTCCGATATACACTCCGGTAGCTTCAGTGATACTGGCGGTGTTCAAAAAGGAATTGATCTGGTGAATGCACAAAACAGCGATCTGCTTTTGTTTACGGGAGACCTTGTAAATAATCTTGCCGCAGAAATGGATCCCTGGATTCCCGGTTTCACCACTTTAAAAGCGCCGTATGGCAAATACTCCGTGTTAGGTAATCATGATTATGGCGACTACATCCGTTGGGAAACAAGGGCAGCAAAAGATGCCAATCTTCACCGGTTAAAAGAAGTTCATGATGAGATAGGATTCAAGTTGTTGCTGAACGAATCAGTAACCATTACCAAACATGGTTCCAGTATTGCATTAATTGGCGTGGAGAATTGGGGCAAAGGCGGTTTTCATAAATACGGAGATCTGAAGAGAGCTACCGAAACTGTTCCGGACAACGCTTTTAAGATCCTGATGTCGCATGATCCTTCGCATTGGGATGAAGTAACCATAGACCATCATCAGCATGTGCATCTTACACTTGCAGGACATACACATGGCATGCAGTTCGGTATCGAGTTGTTTGGCTTCAAATGGAGCCCGATCAAATACGTGTATAAACAATGGGCGGGTCTTTATGAGCAGGATGGAAAGTATTTATATGTGAACAGGGGCTTTGGTTATCACGGTCTGAAAGGAAGAGTCGGGATGTGGCCGGAGATAACCGTGCTGACGTTGAAGCGGGGTGAAGAGAAATAATCCATTTGATATACCATCGATCCAATAATGGTATATTTGGTATACATCAACGCTGCCAGTATGCCTGCCAAATACCTTCTCCTGTGTCTGTTGTTTTTTGCAACAATGGTTTCCAACAGCCAACCCAGGCAATCGCGTCTTGCATCGCTTATGCAAACTTATCACAGCTATAACATGTTCGACGGAGCTGTACTCGTGGCAGAAAATGGGAAGATCATTTACAAAGGCGCTTTCGGCATGGCGAACAGAGAGTGGAATATCCCCAACACCGTCGATACAAAATTTATGATCGGGTCTGTCTCGAAACCCCTCACGGCAATGCTGGTGCTGGTACAGGTACAAAAAGGGTTGATCAGTCTTGACAAAACTGTTGCAGACTACCTGCCGCAGTTCTCCGGAAAGCCCGCCGGAATTGTAACCATCCGGCAGTTACTCAGCCATACGTCCGGTATGCCAAACTATGATATCATGAAAGACTTCTTTCCAAACGTAAGCCGGAGATATTTTGAGCGGGATGACTACATAAGGCTATACATAGATTCCTCACTGGCATTCACACCGGGAGCAAAATATAATTATAGCAGCTGGGGTTATTTTACACTCGGTCATATCGTTGAAAAAGTCACCGGCAGATCGTATGCGGAGGCAATGCAGGAAGATATTTATGACAAACTCGGAATGAAGAACTCAGGCTCGTACTATCATACACAGATCGTCCGTAAGAGGGCAACAGGTTATGATTATAGTCCGGGTGGATACACAAGTGCAGACTTCCGCGACCAATCCAACACCATGGGAACCGGTGATATCTATTCGACCGTAGAAGATCTTTACAAATTTCATACTGGCATACAGAACTATAAACTGATCAATAAACAACTAACTGACGCAATGCTTACGCCAGGTATTAAGCCGGCAGATTACGGCTTTGGCTGGTTCAATAAGAACTTTCGTTATACAAATACCGACAGCGTCACGAGTAATTTTCATCTGGGCATGACAGAAGGATTTATTTCCTTTATGCTACGGATTCCATCTTCCAACAGCATGGTTGTAATACTTTGTAACAGCTCACCAACTGACTTCTTCGGTATTACAAAAAATCTTGTCAGTGTTCTATACGGAAAGCCGGTAACGCTGAAGCAACCCGTTCACAAGATTGTAGAAGCTCTTATCGGAAGCAAAGGAGTTACCGCCGCGGTAAATGAATACAACAGGATAAAAACTGACACTGCCAAGTATTATGTAGACTGGATCTCGATGAATTTTATTGCAGAACAGCTATTACAGCAGAAACGATATGAAGAGGCCAGGGTCATTGCCGAAAATAATGTAATTGCGTTTCCGGATAAAGATCTCGTTATGGTGACGATGGGCAATATTTACCTGAAGTTGAGCCGTCGTGAAGATGCGGTCCGCTATTATAAAAAGGCGTTGGAAATATACCCGGGGTATGAAGAGGCAAGAAACAGGCTGAAAGAGCTGGAGGGAAAATAGTGTTAGGTTAACCCGACATGCTGGCTGCTTCCAGAATTAAAAATTCAAAAGTAAAAAACGTATGACTTCTTGCCATTTGTTCCCAAAACATGATGAAGCGCATGCTCCTGTTTAATTTTTACTTTTGAATTTTGCCTTTGTCAATAACCAGTCAGGTGGGGTTAATCAAGGCAACATTGGAAATTGCAGTCTGCTAAAACATACGCGCAAACTTCCCGTCGTTCCATTTATAAAGATGCGGAGAAATCGCGTAGCTGCCGTTGTTAAAGGAATCAGTGGCCATTTGAGAGATCTTTTCAAGAGATCCGGCATCATGACTTCCGGTTATGAGCAGCATATCGCGGTTGGGAATTGCAATGACAAAATCTCCGTCAACGGGCATTTGATGAGGGTCCCAAATCTCGTGCAGTAGTATAAGACTGAGCTCAAACATACCGCCAGCCGTGAGCAGATAAAATCCGTCGTTTCCATGCCGCTGGATATCTGGCAGTTTATGTTTCAGATTTTCCAGTGCTATTTGCAGCAGTTCTCCTTTTTCAACATCCAGTGTAACAAGATCTTCCTCGCGCAGATACGAGAGACTATGTTCTCCGTCGCTTGCATAGGCAATGATCAGGTCTTCATTATAATGATCTGCCAGCAGTGACGATGCCTCCTCTTTCCTTATTTCAAACATTTCTGTTACGATATCCAGATATTCAACAGGCTTGATCACCGGAACGATATCAGACAAGTGTATAGTTCTCTCTTCGTACAGGTCGCCTGCAGAGTTCGTAAAATCATTTATCACTCCATTCAGGTTGGCTGTATCTGCCCTGTATACATCATAGGCATTATGCAGATAGTGAATATGTTCCCCCTCTCCTTTTACTCCGCGGATACTGAAGTCATCAGTCGGCGTAAAATCAACATCCGGAAATTTCTCTTTCAGCGCCGCCAGGTAAATTGTCTGAAACTCTTCTGCGGAGAGCGGCTCTTTCTTTGCATTTGTGGTAAATAGTCCGGGTAGGATTTTGGAAAATAGCTTCATGACGATAATATGGGCCAATATAATGTCTTTACATCGAAGCCCATAATACCCGCCAGATATTTGGATAGTATCTAAAAAAACAGCCGGCAAACGATTGCGTTACTCAATGTTTTGAGTAATAATCCCAGGCGAGTTTTGCAATTTTTGCAATTGCTTCTGTGCATCGTTGTGAGGCATCCTGTGCTTCTGCAATAAATACGGAGATCACCAGATGTTTTCCACCAGGAAGGAATACGATGCCAACATCATTATAACTTCCGAAACCGGTGCCGGTGCGGTGAGCAACCCGGATCTCTTTCGGGAGAAGACCTTTTATCCTGTCTGCCCCGGTAAGCGTTTCGGTCATTTTATCCCATAAAAAATCATAATTCTTTTTGGTGAGATAGGAATCCGAAAAAGATATCGAAAGCAGCCGGTTCATCGCCAGAGGTGTGGTCCAGTTATCATATCGCCTCAATGAATCAGCCTGTACTTCACGCTCTGTAGCTGAAACAGACATATCAACCACACCCAGATCGTTCAGATAATTCTGAAGGCTTCCCGGGCCTTTCAATAAGGCAAGCAGCTGATCGCAGGCGGTATTGCTTCCGCGCACAAGCATCAGTGTAAGCAATTGTCCGACCGTCACCTTTCCGTTAGGAAAATTGGTCTCGGTAAAAATTTCCTCTTCGCGCGTAAATATTGAATCTCTGCTATAGGGCGCATATCGTTCCATCCATAAATTACCACGATCCATTTCTTTCAGCACGGCAATAGCGATGGGAAATTTATACACGCTTAACATGGGAAATCGCTCATCAGCCCTGTATGTAATGGCACTGTCAGAAGACTCCAGCATCGAAATACACACTCCTACCCGCGCATTAATGCCAGCAGCAACCCTGCTTACGTTTGCCTTTAAAGAATCGCGCTCCTTTACCGTTAACTGGGAATGAACTGATTGACAAAAGAAAATTGGCAGGGCCATCATTGAAAAAAGTGTTGACCGGTATAGAGTAAAGAGCTGCATAGGCGTGATTTAATGGTGAATGATATTGAAAGGATGCAATTTTATTGCCGGATCGGGGGTGGAGATCGATGTTGGATGGTCGATGGCCGATGGTCGCAATCAGTCTGGCAGACAGAACCGAATCACACACCGGGCTGATTGGTCATTTATTGAATTTGCTTTCGACCATCGACCATCCAACATCGAACATCCCAATTATATCTCACAATCATTCCAAATTATCCTACATTTATCACCTCACTCATTTCTGGCACTTGAAAAATTTACTCAATCTTCTTTCTACCAATCAACAGCAGCAACTGCTTGCATTGTTGATCGCAGGACCTGATTTCGTTAGTCTTTCTTCGAATGAGGGCGTCATCACTTATGTCAATGATGCCGGACGGAATATGCTTGGCATCGCTACGCTGGATGAAGCCCGGCGGCCCGGTGATGAATTGCTGATGGCAGGTGAACCAGAAAGATTAAGAAAGGAGATCGAGGATGAGCTTTGCAAAAAGGGAACCTGGACGGGCCGCGTCAACTACCGGCATTTTCAGACAGGTGAACCAGTGCCCATGCTTGGTACAACCATGCTGATATATGATGCGGAAACAGGCGATGCGCAGGGTTGGGCTACGATCGCCCGCGACCTCAGGGCGGAACTGGCAAGCCAGGAACAGCAGCGAAAGCTGATGACACTTGCAGAAAACTCCATCGACCTGATGTCTGTGCTGGAATTGAACGGCACAAATTCTTATATCAATCCGGCAGGGCGAAAAATGCTCGGTATAGATCCGGATGATGATATTTCCAAAATTCCGATCTCTTCTTTTCACACTGATGAACAGATCTATTTTGTAGAAAAGGAACTGCTGCCCGGGGTAATGTCTTTTGGACGCTGGTCAGGGCGTTTTGCCATAAAAAATATCAAGACCGGCGAGATCATTCCGCTTGAAAATAACTGTATCCGGATTGATGATCCTAATACTGGCCAGCCTGTGGGCGTTGGCGCTATTATGCGCGATATGCGGCCGGAACTTGCGGCGCAGGATGCTATCCGCAAGGGAGAGCTGAAATTTCGCCAGATGATCATGGAAGCCCCCGTTGCTATCGCGCTGGTGGAAGGCCCGGATCTTAAGATCGTCGCATCAAATCCACTGATGCTCCAGTTCTGGGGTAAAAACGAATCAGTGATCGGTCTTTCATTTAAAGAAGCATTACCCGAACTGGAAGATCAGGGGTTCCGGCAAATGATCGAACAGGTCAGTCAAAGTGGTGAAACATATAACGCCTTTGAAGCGCCGGCGCGACTGCAACGAAACGGCGTAATGGAAGAAAGCTATTACAACTTTGTAGTTGCGCGGATCGGAACCCTGCCGTCCGGAGAACATAGTGTGATCCTTATCGCTACAGACGTATCTGAACAGGTGGCGGCCCGAAAAGGAATTGAACAAAGTGAAAAACGCTTCCGCAGCCTGATTTTGGAAGCTCCGATGGCCACCGCTTTATACACCGGAGAAGACCTCATTATCGAAGTGGCCAACGAAGCAATGACCAAACTTTGGGGGAAAGACAATTCGGTCATTGGTAAACGGCTCATCGACGCCGTTCCCGAACTCGAAGGCCAGCATTTTATCGACACCCTGAAAAAAGTATTGCAGACCGGCGAAGCTTATCATACAGATCAGGAAAAAGCAGATCTCTTCGTTGATGGACGCCTGCAGTCTTTCTGGTTCAATTATACTTACAAACCATTGCATGATTCTGCCGGTAAAGTATATGGCATTCTGAATATGGCCACAGATGTTACCAAACTTGTTCATCTGCAACAACAGAAAGATGAGTTTATCGGTATCGCCAGTCATGAGTTAAAAACACCTGTTACCAGCATTAAAGCCTATGCACAGGTGCTGGAAGCGATCTTCCGCGAAAAAGGTTATGAAAAAGAAAGCACCATGCTCACGCGGATGGGTGTACAGATCAACCGTCTTACCAATCTGATCAGCGATCTGCTGGACACAACAAAGATCCAGGCCGGCAAACTCATGTTCAATGAGCGGGTTTTCGGATTCAACCAGGTAGTGGAAGAAGTGGTGGAAGATATGCGCCGCACTACCAACAAACACGAAATCTCCGTAACACTCAGCGAAACAGATGAAGTGTTCGCGGACCCTGAACGCATCGCACAGGTTCTTGCCAATCTCTTAAGCAATGCTATCAAATATTCCCCCAACGCTGATAAGATCTGTGTGAGCACCAGCGTGACCGATGGACACGTAAAAGTTTGCGTAAAAGATTTTGGCGTTGGTATCCCCGCAGATAAACACGAGAAGGTTTTCGAACAGTTTTATCGCGTCAGCGGTGACAAACAACATACATTTCCGGGTCTTGGCCTTGGTCTTTATATCTCGTCAGAAATCATCAAACGGGAAGGCGGACGCATCTGGGTTGAAAGTGTGGAAGGAAAAGGGTCTAATTTTTGCTTCACCCTGCCCCGGAATACAAAGCCCGGAGAATAAGCAATTACAAGCAGAACAAATAAAAAAATGGAGGTCTGCTATTTTATGGATGGGGGATTTTACCAATATTACTACCCCGTCCACCACCGGGCTTTGATTAGACAAACAGAATTGAACCGAATTCATGCAAAGGATACCCACCATCCCCAAGACGATTCTTATTGCCGATGATGACGAAGGCATTCTCGACGCCACTTCTGCAATCCTTGAATTTGAAGGCTATCATGTACAGAGCACTCTCGACGGCGCATCCGTATTACGTTGGAAAGGCGCCCTTCCCGATCTTTTATTGCTCGATATCTGGATGTCCGGCACAGACGGTACCGATGTCTGCAGACAATTAAAAAACAGCGAAGAAACAAAGCATCTACCCGTGATCATGATCTCTGCAAGCAGGGATATTGAGCAATATGCAAGAGATGCCGGTGCTGATGATTTTCTGGCAAAACCTTATGAAATGAAGGATCTGCTGGAGAAGGTGAAGAGGTGGTTGTGATTTGTTTTCTGCGATTTTGATCCCACACAAGGTTTATCTTATCTCCGATATTTTCATTTAATATTAAGGAAGGATCTTGTCGGGCTTTTTCAGCGTATAAAGCCTGCCGATCATTTTTATAAAAGATCTCATGACAATGAAGAATAGCAGACAGTTTGCCTATCGGACAGGCTGTATCCTCCTTTCAGTTATCTGGCTGATCAACGGATTCTATTGCAAACTTCTGAACCAGATTCCACGCCATCAGCTCATCGTTTCAAGAATTCTTGGAAATGAATATGCAAATGAGCTGACAAAACTCATAGGCATTGCAGAGATTATAATAGCGATTTGGATCCTCAGCGGCTTTAAATCTCGTGCAAACGCGGTTTTACAAATGATCATCATCGCCACAATGAACACCATCGAGTTTTTCCTGGCGAAAGATCTTCTGCTATTTGGCGCATGGAACGCAGTATGGGCGGTAATCCTGATCCTTATTATTTACTTCAATGAATTTCATCTCAACAGAAAACACATGACGGTTATGTCTTGATACATTTCATCTATCCATTCGTTTTCAAATAACCGGTAAAAAACGTAATTTGGAGAGTTGCCTTCTTCATGGGACAAACAACGCCGCCAAACCAATTCCCTATGCTTCCTTTCCTGAAAAATCATCCATTTGCAGTGGAAGCTTTCTTCGAAAGTTCTATTGTCGTTAGCTTTGCCGTACCACAGGAAGAGTTACTTCCTCTTCTTCCCGAATGTCTTGAACCGGATACATTCCAGGATAAGTGGGGATTTGTGGCACTTGCCATGGTTAAAACAAAAGGTCTCCGGCCAAAAGGGTTTCCTTCGTTCATGGGAGATGATTTTTTTCTTACCGGTTACCGCATCTTTTCAAGATATACGACTAACACAGGTAAAAGGCTTAGGGGTTTATACATCATCAGGTCTGAAACCGACAGTCGCAAAATGCAGTTCTTCGGAAATATTTTCACGCACTATCAATATACAACTACAGACATTTCCACAGTACAAAGAAACAATACGACCATCATTAGCTCAGCAAAATCCGGTCTGCATATAGAAGTGGACACCACAAAAGAAAATGTGCCTTTGCCTGCCGGATCACCTTTTTCCGATTGGAAGGAAGCACGCCGCTTTGCAGGACCACTTCCTTTCACCTTCACCTATAACGAAAATAACAGGAAAGTGTTGATCATTGAAGGCGTCAGGGAGAACTGGACTCCTGCACCGGTGGAACTGATCTCGTGGAAGTCGTCCTTTATACAAAGCCTTTCGTTAAGAGGGTTGGCTCCCGCAAATGCATTCATTATCCGTAACATTCCTTATTACTGGAAAAAAGGCAGAAACGAATTATGGAAGGGATAAGAAAACCATTTCAGGGTGTAACTAATATTATCCGGTTCAACTGGCATTTTTATTTGATCGCGGGTGTGGTGTTGTCCGGGTCATTGATCGTGGCCGCTTTACTGCCCCCGGCACTTCAGTTTATACTATATATTTTGTGTAGCTTGATTGCGCTTTCGACGATATTTTCTCTTGTTGTATCCCATTACATCTATGATGCTTCAGGGTTTTATAAAATGGGTTGGCTTGCTGTAATTGATTCCGCAAGGCCACAACAACTTGTAAATATTCACGCAGGGTTTGATGAGACCAGTGCATTGATCCATGAGAGATACAGAAATGCTGATTTAACTGTGTTCGATTTCTATGATCCGCAAAAGCATACAGAAATTTCGATAAGTAGGGCCAGGACGGCCTATCCCTCCTATCCGGGAACAAAAAGTATTACGACGGCGACGCTGCCTGTAGCTGACCAGTCCGCAGACGTGGTCTTGTTGATCTTCGCGGCACATGAGATCAGGAACAAAGCAGAACGTGTCAGCTTCTTTATCGAAATTCGCCGTATTCTCCGCGATGACGGAAAGATCTTGGTCGTCGAACACTTGCGGGATCTTCCGAATTTTGTTGCTTTCAATATTGGTTTCTTTCATTTCTATCCGGCAAGAACCTGGCGGGAAGTGTTTCAACAGGCAGATCTTTCGATCACGAAGATTAACTCCATAAACCCATTCGTAAAATCATTTCTGATAACGAAAAAATGACCCTTCATTTCCAAATCACCGGCTATTTATTGATGGTACTGGCGATCGTCCATATCATCTTTCCCCGCTACTTCCACTGGAGAAAGGAGTTAAAAAACGTAAGTCTTATCAACCGCCAAATGATGTATATCCATACGTTGTTCATCGGACTTATCGTGTTTCTGATGGGCGCTTTATGTATCAGCTCTTCAGACGAATTGCTTAATACGGTGCTTGGCAACAAGATCTGTTTGGGCCTTTGTGCATTCTGGAGCACACGGCTTGTGATCCAGTTCGCAGGATATTCATCCAGACTGTGGAAAGGAAAATCATTTGAAACCTTCGTACATGTTTTATTCTGCTTTCTCTGGGCTTATATCAGTTGGGTATTCCTGATGGGCTGCTGGCCGATATACGCCTGATCGTTATAGTCGTTTTCCA
>VFQP010001947.1_pt1 | contig 24829 bp, 30 predicted proteins | sample 3512351 | NCBI WGS metagenome assembly VFQP01 (sample SAMN10412372, study PRJNA504923) | tailings metagenome | isolation source: Relicate 1 Philex TSF1 revegetated site | place: Philippines: Tuba, Benguet | collected 2017-08-29
AGGGCCTGGGGAGTGGGATGCGGCCTGCGAGCAGAACGCCAGCACCGAGCGGGTGAGGGGGGAGGGCGCGGGAGGGCAGGGTGGGCTGGGCTGGAGGGGAGGTGGAGAAAGGGGGAGCGACGGCCGGTACCGGCGAGCAGAACGCAGACCGCCAGCACCCAGAGCGGGTGGACATACGCCGCCTGAGCGTAGCCACTGCGCCTGCCCTGCCCCCCTCCAATCCCTCAAGCCCTAAACCCCCATGCGCGCGCGTGCAGGTGCTGCGCCCCATCGCCGAGCGGCTGGCCGGCATGCCCGCCGACGAGAAGCAGCGCTTCACCTGGGACGACGTGCGCCCCTCGCTCAACGCCGTTCACCTGGGCCACATCAGCCGCCTCTACGGCGAGTCGGGCCCGCAGCTGCTGGAGCTGCTGACCAAGAACCCCGCCGTGGCGGTGCCCGTCATCCTCACGCGCCTCCAGGCCAAGGAGCAGGAGTGGTGCGTTCGGGCCGCCTGCTCTGCCCCTCCCCTCCCACCCGCCATCCACACACGCTGATATGAGCGGCGCTCGTGGCCCGTGCCCCGATGCAACCGCGTGCCGCAACGTTGTGACGCTAATCGTGCCCCGCCGGTGGAGCCGGGCAGTGAGATACCTGCCATCACGCGAGCGTCGTGCCCGCCACGGGTGGTGCCATGCGCAGGCGCAAGGTCAAGGAGGAGATGCTGCCGACCTGGAAGCGCATCTACGAGACCAACTACCCCCGCTCGCTGGACCACCGCAGCTTCTACTTCAAGCAGGTGCGTATGGTTTTGGAACCCCAGGGTTCATGGCGCCGTCGCAGCCGCTGCGGCCGGGCACCTGCCGAGTTCGCTCGGCCTGAACCTTCTGTCTGTCCCTTTTTCCTTTCCCTTTGTGTTCCTTCCTTTCCCATAGGGCGAGAAGAAGCTCATGATGACCAAGACCATGGTCAGCGAGGTCAAGGAGAGCGCCGACCGGCGCAAGGCCGACGAGCAGCACCTCCGCACGCTCAGCATGGCGCACAGGTGTGAGGGTTTAGGGCTGCAGCGCTCGAGGGAGGAGGTCATGTGTCGCGTGTGCGCGCGCCTGTGCGCACGGGGCTCGGGGCAGAGCGCTGGGGCGTTACGGCAGTAGCGTCTGGGCGCCCGCGTGCGGCGGGTGGAACTACGGCTCCTTAGCACACACGGCGTGGGGACGCACACTGCTGGGGTGCTCGAGGCACAACGCTTTGAGGCGGGCCGCAACGCTGCGGCGTCTGCGCGCCGCAAACGCCACCGCGGCGTCAGCACGGGCGCTTGACCATGAGGTCCGACAGCGCGACGGCGAAGCTGTCCACCGCGGCTGTGCAGGCTGCATGCGGTGCAGCGGTCGCGGCCCTGGGCCTGTGTTTTCCCCGTCGGCCCCAGCGCTGCGTCGCGCTGCGCCGCGCGCAAGCCGGCAGGCCCAAGGGCAGCTTCACCCTCGCACGCAGGACAGGTGGGCGGGCGCCTCTGCCCTTGGGGCGTCTCATGGCTAGCGCACGTGAAGCGTCGTCGGCTACACGCCGGCAGCGCAGCGTTTGCGCTTGGCCTCTGTATGCTGTGGGTGGCTCACGAAGTAGCGGGTGGGGAGGGCGTGAGCACACACGGGGGTTTGCACGTCGCCCTCGCGCGTGTGTTCGCCCATGAGCGTGAGGGCTTAGGGCTTTGGGGGCGTTGCGGAGCAGGCGGCACGCTCGGCTTCCCTGCGCGCCACCCCAAGCGCCAGCGAGCGTTTGGGCGCCTCAACGGGGCACGGGACGCTGGCCCAGCACATGCCTGGACCACGGCGTGCGCAGCCGCGCGCTGCACGGCCTGCTCTGCGTGCGGCGAGATGAGCGGAGGCGCCCACCGTCTCGTCTGTTGTCACGCGGGTGCGGCGCAGTCCTGGCCGTCACCTCGCCGTGTGCCGCATGGCACGGCTCGTATGCCCTAGGGCTGTGCCGCGCAGCGCGCGCCCTTTGGGCGACGAGGAGGACGGCGCCGCGCCCCCGTGCACCACAGCCAGGTGGATGGGCACCTCTTGCCTCTGCGCACGCGCGAGAACGAGCGACGGCGGCGCCGCGCTGCTGCGTGCGTTGTGGGCGCAGGGTGCTTTGGGCCAGTTTGTTCCTTCGGCGCGAGACGCCGCGCGCTGCTGTGTTGGGGGCGGAGCGCTGGCGGTGCATTGCAGCACGAGTTTTGCGGGACGAGTTAGTGTGGGAGGCGTGCGCACGCAGGCCCCCTGGTACGCACTGAAACAGCACGCGCTGCTCCCTCCCCCCGGCGTGGAACGCACCGCCTTGGCACCCGCCGTGAGGGGTGCGGAGCGCGCAGCCGCAGGCAGCAGGGCGTCCTTGTGTGGGCCAAGGACGCCGTCGCCTTGCTGTCAGGCATGCGCGCTTGTCGGTGGGGTGTAGCGATTGAGCGTGCGTGGCTCAGCCCCCAGGCCCTGACCTTCTCGGCTTGGCCCTGCGCGCTCCGCTTGCCCCTGAGGGGAGGCTGCGTCCCCTCTGGGCCCGCGAGCGTCTCAGCCTCAAGCCCTGAGGGCTGTGCAGCCTGAGGGCTGCGCTCACGCCGCGCTTGATCGCTGCCGCGTCCAACGACACGTCGATGTGCGCATGCCCGCCCAGCCAGGGCTGGCCCTCCTTGGCCGCGTGCGACACGCTCGCCTGCGGCGTGCAGCTGCGCGATCCGTCGCCTTTCCGTACGGGTGTTTGTGGCCAGGGCGTGCTTCCGCCGGGGGGCCGGGGCAAGCAGGTTTGCGGGGCGTGCCGGGGCATGCCGGTGCAGGGCGAGCCTGGGGTGAAGCAGCACTGACCGAACGGGTTGTCTGGCAGGCCACGGGGGACTCCATGCGCGTGATGGACGTGGGCACGCATCTGCGCGCGCGCTTGCAGAGCGCTCTCGATCGCGTGCGGGCCACAGGGGCGGCGTCGGTGGCCGGGCGTGCAGTCGTCCAGCCTCACTGTCGAAGGACAGGCTCAGCCATGTGGGAAAGCCCTTGCTGCATCGCTGCGCTCCTCTGGCGGGCCGGGCCCTTGTCGGCTGCTCCGCTCCCTGAGAGGAGCGCAGCGCAGGGCCCTCAGGGCTTGCTCCCATGTGGATTGGGAGCTGCACTGCGACAAGGGCGGCGCGGGCTTCGCACACCCGGCCAGATGCTCGGCACGCCCACCCGGCCCGCACGCGTTGGGTTGGTGCCGTCAGGCGCGAAGCTGCGTGTTTGCCTGTGCCGAGGGCACGATGCGATGATAGTCGCATGAAAGGGGGGGGGCAGCGAGCAGGCCGTGGCGAGTGGCCGCCGCGGCGCTCTACACACTTGATGGCATTCTCAATGTCCTGGGGACCGAGGGGCATGAGAAGTGCGGTTGCTGCCTTGCAGCAGCTGCGCGGCGGCACGCATGCCACCGGTTTCCTGGCACCGGTTTCCTTGCGCTGCTGAGCAAAGTGTGCACACCCGCCCGGTCGGGCTTGCGAGTGTGGGCGCGGCCGTGAAGTGCGTCCCGCCGCGGCGCGCTGGGCGGCACAGCAGAGGCCCAGGGCTGCGCGTGCGCCTCCCCAGGGCTGTGCCGCGCGGCGTGGCGCCTGCACGGCGCGCGGCATGGCGCCGCCCCGGCGCGCGCCCGACCGGGCGGGACGCCTCGCCGCCGAGCAGTGCAATTGGGGAGCGTCTAGGCGGGCAGCCGCGTCTGCACAGCGCACCATGGCCTTCCTTGAACGGACGCGACGCACGCAATCCTTCAGGCACCCTCTGCGCAGGCGATGCGCAGAAGCGCCACTTCTGCGGGCCGTGTTTGCACTCTGAGCTGAGGGGGGCGTTCCATCTCGCCGGAATCTCAGTCGCCGCCTCCGTCGACGCAGGGCGAACGCAGCGGCGCGCGGCGCGGCCCACGGGCTGCGCCGCAAGCCGCTGCGCTGTCGCCGTCGCCGACGGGGGCGGTGGACCCGTGGTGCCCGGGGGGACGGAGCGCCCCTCCCTGGCCTGCCCTGTGCGAGCGCGGCCCGCGGACGTGCGGCTGTCCGCGCCGTCGCCTGCGCAGAGGGCCGCTTGCGCACCGCGTGTCCGGTCGAGGCGATGCCTAGGGATGCCGGGGGTCCCTCTTGTGCTGCGGCAGGGTGCCGGGTCACGCCGTTGGGCTTGTTTGGGTGCGCAGCTCCTGGCGTGTCACACGCATGCATGCTATGGACGCACGCTCTTCAGGCGCCGCCTGCGCAGGAGCAGCTGGTCCTCTGCCCGCTCACAGCTCTTGCTCTGCGCTCGGTCCCCGGAGGAGCGGTCTGTCATGGCAGGCAGAAGGCGGTTGCGCCGTAGTCGTCCCGGACCCAGTTGCGCGCGGCGTGGCGCGACCTTTGGGATGCGCTGTTTTGCCCGGGGGCGGCGCAATCCCCCAGAGAGCAATGCCACGCAGCGCGCGACGGCGGCGACGGCGACTGTGGCGCCACCCGAGCGCCTGCCTGACGGGACGGGCCGCCCCTCTGGGCGGCGGTTGCGCGAGGCGTGGCCTGTGGGCGCGGCAGACTGAGCACGCTCCTCCTGCACAGGCGGGCACCTTGCTGAGCACGTGTGTCGTGGTGAAGGCAGAGGAGCGCGGCCACGGCGGCCGCGCTTTGTGCGACACGGTGCACGCGCGAGCATACGGCGCAGGCCTTGCGTTACCCCCTTGCGGCTCCACCCTTTTCTTGCCTCTCTCCGCGACCCCGCCAGGGAGGAACCTGCTTTGCGCCTCCACTCAAGCCCTGACGCATGCTGCGAACCCCCGTCGTGTCGTCGCCTGCGCAGGCACGCCATCCCCTCGACGGCGAGCCAGCTCGGCGCCGACCTCTCCTTTGCCTACTCGGACCGAGGCGTTTTTGAGGACGTGTGGCTGGCGGTCAAGACGGCGGTGGAGCACCAGCTGCACGTGCACTACAAGGAGCCGGTGAGGAGCCCTAGGAGGGTGACGGCGCCAACCCTAGGGCACAGCACGACCTGAGGGCGAAGCGTGAGATGCGCGTTTGCTTCCGCAGCGCTCGCGCGCTTCGCCGCGCTGGGAGTTGGGTGGGGCGCTCACGACGTGTCAAGCCCTAAACCCTAACCGCGCAGGTGCTCATGCTGTACCTCCACACCATTGAGCCGCTGCTGGGCCTGCCCGAGCGCGCCGATGAGATCAAGCGAATCCACGAGCAGGTGAGGGCTTTCGCGCGACGGAAGGAAGCAAGCCGCAGACCTGCTCTGCCGCGCACAGCGCGCCGCCCCCCTCCCGCCCGCCCGCCCGCCCACGGCCCGCATACCAAGTCGCGCCGCGCGCCGCCCCGCATCGCGCCGTTCCAGCAGACATCCGAACGGCGTGCTGCGCTTCGACGGCCGTTGTTGTGTGTCGGGTCTTGCATCTGCTTGGACGCCTCGGCAGGGTCAGAGCCCCCAGCTACCGGGCGTGTCAGACGCCTCGCAGCGCAACTGTGTGCGTGTGCTTGCGTGCATCTTGCGCTGGCAGGTGGAGGACCCGGGCAACACGCCCATGGACGCCATGGCCGACTCTAGCGAGAGCTCTGAGCAGGAGGGCGTCGGCAACGGTGCGCCCCAAACCCTATCCCAGACCCCAGCCTCAACCTATTCGGGGGCGTGGGCATGTGCTTTCGGTGGTCCGTCGCGCGGCGGGCTTTGGGCGTGCAGTCTTTTGCTGCGGCTTAGCGCGACGACGAGGGCCACGCCGCCCTCACGTTCAGCGCTCCCTGGCCTGTTTTGGCAACGCTGCCAGCGCGCTTGCTGCTCCTGTGTGTGACTGTGTGTTTGCGTAGGGGACAAGGCGGCTACGCCCGGGCCCGAGGGCACGCCAGAGCCGCACGCGGCGGGCGGCGAGGACGGCGGCGCCGCCAAGCCGCCGCCGGACGAGCCGCGGCAGCCCCCCAACCGGCAAGAGGTGAACCCTAAGCCCTAATCCTCTTCATGCGGGATGGTGGGGCCCAGGACGCGCAAGTGCGCTCGCAGTACTTGAACGCTCCCAAGTGCGTCGATGATGCCTTGCTATCCTAAACCCTAACGCAGGGCTCGGCGGACCGCAGCGGCGACGAGGCGCGGGGCGCGGGGCGCGCGGGCGCCACGTACGCGCAGTGCAAGCCCGTGGCGCCGTGGGGCGGCACGGCGCCCTCGCCGCACCACGTGCTGCTGCCGCCCGGCCGCCGGCTGCTCTTTGGCAACGAGAACATCTACGTCTTCTTCAGGTGCGCTGCGCATCAGCCTGCTGTGGTTTACCTCCGCGGCGGTGGTTTACCTCTTTCCTCCGGAGTTTGCACGGCACCGCGTCCATCACCCACATGAACCCTCGCCGCCACCGCTTGACATGTGGCTGGACCGTCCATGCCACGGCCGCAACCGCACTGTGCCGCTTTTTCTGGCCCCCCGCACCTCCGCGTGCATGTAGGTACCACCGCTACCTTTACGAGCGGCTGTGCGCGGCGCGCGAGTTCAGCGTGGAGGTGGCGACCAAAAAGGCGACGGCGCCGCTGCGCGGCGGGGGGCCGCTGGGCCTCACGCCCGCCGGCGACCTGGAGAGCCGCACGCCGCAGCCCGAGGTCTCCCAGGTGCGAACTTGGCCCATGTGTGGGGAGCGTTTAGGGCTGGAGGGTTTGCGCAGCGCGCCGACCTCGAGAGTCGCAGCCCGATGTGCGGAAACCCTCCTCATGCGTAGTGGCATGCGCGTGGTGGCCCAGACGCGCTTCCCAACGACCGCAGCCGGTGAGTCTGAGCCCCGCTCCAAAGCCCTAGCCACGCGCCGTGTCCTGACTGCATGCAGGCGGCGATCAAGGACGACGCCAAGCGCATCCACGAGCAGTTCCTTCAGTGCCTGCAGAACATGCTCAGCAGCCCGCAGACGCCCGCCAACGACGTCGGCGCCTACGAGGACCAGGTGTGCGCCCTCGCCGTATGCCCTAGGGCTTAGGGCTCACGCGCCATGCGCCGCCTGCCCTCGCTTGCGGTGCCTTGGTGTCATTGGAGGACGCGTCTGGTTTCTACACACCTCACCGGGGCCCTGGCACGGGGCGTCCGGATGGCCTCTGGCAGGGCGATGTGCGCACCTCACCTCATCCCGTCTGGCTTGCATGCCGCTTGCGCGCGCCAGGTGCGGAGCCTCTTCGGCACCAACAGCTACAAGCTCTTCACCCTGGACAAACTCCTCAGCCGCATGGCCAAGCACCTGCAGCTCATGATCACGGGTGCGCGCCGTTCTCTAATCCCCAATCCACCCTCGTGCAAACCCTAGTTTCAGGGCCAGCCTTGTGCGCGGCAGACAGGCGGGCATTGCATTGCTCCAGGCTGGGGGCGGCCGCCCTGAGTCCTGAGCGCATGGGTCTGAGCCCTAAATGGTGGTGGTGGTGGTGTGCATGCAGATGACGCGACGCACAAGCTGTGGGACATGTACCAGTACGAGCGGGCGCGGGGCAGCGCGCTGTCGTGCAGCATGTACCACATCAACTGCCACACGGTGCTGGACGAGGCATGCTACCGCATTGAGTACAGGTGCGGCGCGGCCCCGTTAAAGTTTGGGGCTGGCTACATGCAGCAGCTAGTTTTGCGGTTGGCGAGCTCCTATTCACTCCCTGGTTCCCGCGTTTCGCCGCCACGCGCAACGAAGCGTGGCCTGCCTGGCTGCCCCCAGAGATTAGCACGTCTTGCGCTTCGTGGCTCGTGCTCACCTCCCCCCGCCGCCTTCCCGGTCGTGCATGGCCTGCAGCGACGAGGACAACACGTTGCGGTTCCAGCTCAACGACCTCGAGCGCTCCGACACTTACCTTGCGCCAGAGGGCGCTCTGCCCGCCTACATCACGGGCTACATCAACAAGACGGTGCCGGCGCTGCTGCTCACGCAAGTGGTGAGTGCGTGCGTTGCATCTTGCATCTGTTTGGACACCTCGGCGGGGCTGGAGCGCAACTGTGGGTGCTTGGGGAGGGGGGCTGCATCACGGGGTGCCGGCGCTGCTGCTCACGCCAGTGGTGAGCGACGCCAAGGGCCGCCGCTTTTGCCGCGGCTGGGTAAAGCAAGGAGGGGGGCGTCCCTCCTTGCTCCCGCGTGGCCGTTTGCACGACGGGACAAATCAACCGCTCGCACCATACAGCAGCGGAGGGCCCCTGTCGCCCCTCCCGCCCCCGCACGCGTGCAAGCCCTGAGCCCTGGGCGCGCCGCCGCCCATGCACGCAGACGGCGGCGGAGCTGGGCGACGAGGAGAGCGAGGCCGAGCGCGGCGACGGCGACGCCGACGGCGACGGCGGGGCCGGCGGCGGCGCGGCGGGCGGCGCGCGCGGCTCGCGGCTCTTCCTGCGGCGCAGCCTGCGGGGCGACGTGGCGGACCCCGCGCTGCGGCGGCGGCTCAGAGAGGGCGGCCCGGCGGCGCTGGAGGCGGCGGACGAGTCCCTGGCGGCCGCGCTGCAGGGCGTGGTGGTGTACAACGGCCTCGAGACCAAGATCGCCTGCACCACCTACAAGGTGAACCGCCGCGAGCGCCCTCGTTGCATGGCAGCGGTCTAGGGTTTTCGTGTGTCCCGTTCGGGGCGGCCCGGGAGGTGGGTGGCGCAAAGCCCTAACCTTCGCCATGCGGCGAGCCCTGAATTCGCGTGCAGGTTTCGTACGTGCTGGACACGGAGGACGTGATGACGCGGCGGCGGCCGGCCAAGCGGCGGCGGCTCGGGAGCGGCGGCGGCGCCGCGGCGGCGGCAGCAGATGCGCCGCAGGGCGGCGGGGCGGCGGCGGCGGGCGACGGCGACGCCGCAGCGGCGGCGGCGCGGAGGGAGCGTGTGCGTGAGGCACGGGTGCTGCGGTTCTCCACGTGGCTCGCAGCGAAGAACGAGGCGGCGGAGAAGCGGCGGCTGGAGGAGGAGGAGGCGGCGAGGGTTTTGGCGGCGAGCGTGGCGTCATGAGGGTTAGGGTTTAGGGCTCGGCGGTCGGGGGGTCTATGTGCAGGCGTTTGGCTGGCAGGCAGGCAGGCGCGGACAAGTGCTTTGCTCCGTCGTCGCGCCTGCGGTTGGCGCGGGGGTAAAGAGGGGGCGGGTGGGCTGCGGCGATTGCGCGCGGCGCGGGACCTGTGTGGGTACCTGACCTCTTTACCTTTTGCGTAGCGTCGGAAACCGTTGATGATTTGGGGGGTTTACCTTGATACTGCTGCGTTTGTGGGGGGGGGGGCAGGAGTCGTACGTACGTACACAGGGAGCCGTCGGACGCGTGCCCCTCACGGTGTTTTCGTTTCTGTGCTTCCTCTCTGCTGCTCTTCGAACACGCTCCGTGGCGGTGGCTTCGCAAGCACGCCGCCGCCCGGGTCGCGTTGCTGCTGCTGACGGAATGGGTCGCCTGCGGAGGCAAGGCGTCCCTCACGTGCCACGCTTGTTGCACAGCAGGGTTCAGGTCAGGCAGCGGAACGGCGCGGCGACGTGCAGAAGAACACAGAACGCAGAAAGGTTGGCGCGGGGGAGAGAGCAAGCATGCATGTGTGGGTGCAGGGGGAGGAGGAAGAGCGGCTTCATGCGTTTGGAGCGCGGAGAAGAGCATCAGCGGCGCGAGCTGGGGCGGAACATGCAGGCTAAGAGGAGGCAGGGCGATGCAGAAGAGAGAGAGAGCAGCGGAAAGGGGGCGAGGATGGCAGGAAGTGGGCCACGGCGGCGTGTGCGCCGTTCTCCGTGGTACGACCTTTGCGGCGACTCAGGAGTCAGCAACACAGACCGGGCTGCAGTGGGGGACTTGGGGTGTGGCTCAGCAGATGTAGTCGGTCTTGGTCCCCTCCTTGGCCTCACGGCGGCGCGAGAAGTTGTTGTTCCTGGAGTCCGTTTCTGCCCCTCCTGCTGGAGCAGAAACTCCCTCCTGCAGTGCGCGGGGATCGTGGCGCGCCTGAGCGGCAGTGGTCCTGAGGCCCAGCACCGGCTTCATCACCTTGGCGGTGGCGCGGTCGTCGCTGGTGATGAGGCCGCGTGCGCGGGCTGCAGGCGCAGGGGATAATGGCGCAGGCGGGCGTGGGTGAGCACTGGGGCCCCTTGCTGAACGCGTGCATGCATGCAGTCAGAGCCCATGCTAGTAGCTGCCGCGCTGCATTCACGCCGCGAGTCGCTCTGCCGGCCGGCCGTGCACCCGGTCGGATAAGCACCTGCCGAAGCCGTCGGCGCGGCCGCCAGCAGCAGGAGCGCGAGCGCCATCCACGCGGCGACCAGGGTGCGGAGCAGCGACGCCATTCTCCTTCTCTCGCGGTGTGCTGGCAGAGCGGCGCGGTTGCGCCCAACCGTTATCGTTTTGAAAACTGCCGGCGCAACAGCTGCAAAGTTTGCTACCGGGGGCGCACCACCATCCCGGGCACGCAGCACACCGCGCGCAGCGCAATGGCAAGCAGGGCAGACGCCAAAGCTGAAGCGCTGCTACACCTTGGCGGGCACGCCCTCTGGCGAGTAGAACGGGTCCTCCGCGCCGGATACGGTGACCCGGTAGCCGCGACGCTCGAGAGGGTACACATCGAATATGATAGAGTGCTGTACGACTCTGCGTATCAGGCGCCCGAAAGCACAGACAAGCAAGCATACGCAGAGCACGTTGGTTGAGGAGCATCCAGAGCTTGGGTGACCCACACGGCAGGAGGCAACCCACAACCCACAACCACTCGCCGGTTGTCCCAGATGGCCACCGAGTTGGGCCTGGCCCACTTGAAGCGCGCCTGCGGCCGCAGGGATTGAGCGCGAGGCGCTCGTCATGGCGCTGAAGTGGCGCTGAGGGCGCTGCGTCGTGCGAGACGACGAGGCACGCACCGGGTGCAGCAAAGTGCACCTTGCCGCACCTGGAACTCGACGCGGGCGTTGAGCTGGTTGAAGAGGAACTGAAGGATGCTGTCGCTCTCGTCCTTGGACAGCCCGATGATCTGCTTGGCGAAGTTGGGGTTGACGTACAGCACCTGCTCGCCCGTCACGGGGTGCTGCGCACGCGAGGCGAGGCAATGATTGGGGGGGGGGGCACACAGGGGGGGGGCCGGATGAGCTCCAAGACCTCTCAAGAGAAACGGCGGCTGGGCACAGCAGCCCCAAAGCTATGCCTCGCCAGGTCTGCACCCCAACGCTGTGTTTTGTCCGAGCACCTGGGCGTGCCGTGCCTTGTCATAGCGCCCCCCTTCACCCCGCCGTCAACGTATGGCGGTCGCATGGCAACTCAGTCACGCCCTGTGCCGTGACAGGCGGGCTCACCGTGCGGACGGCGGGGTGCACGACCACCTTCTCCTCCCACTCCTCCTCGGACACGGGGAAGGCGTTGTACTGCGGCGCCTTGACCTGCTGCTCCTTGGGCAGGTTGCGCTGCTCCTTGGCCTGCTCACGGAAGAGCTGCAAGGGAGGAGGCAGCGCGAAGGCGGGGCACAGGCAGCGTGAGACGTTTTGCTGGCCTGCTCACGGAACAGCTGCGAGCAGCGTGGTTGGGGTGGCGCAGCGCGGTGGCACGGCCGTTTGTCGTCCTGGTGCCTTCCTTGCTGGTTGACGCACGTTGCGGCGCCCCGTTCCGCTGACGCGGGCACGCACGTGTGCACGCTTGACGCAGCGCACAAAGCGCGCACCTTGCCGTCGTGCCTCACTTGCAGCTTGGTGAGCAGCGACTTGTAGGGCTCGGGCAGCGCGGCGTACAGCTTGCCGGCGTGCAGGAAAAGCGTGTCGCCGCCGCCGTGGTGGGGCACCTTCTCGATCCTGCACGCATCGTTGTTGATGTAGGCGCCAAGAGCGACTTGAGCGATGGTGCGTGTGTGGCTGGCTGCACTCATAGCGCCGCTGGCATCGCTTGGTTGTGTGGGGGGCCGCGAGGGGGGCGCCTCACCTGAGGATGCTGATGGAGGGCGGGCGCTTGTCAAACGTCACGTCGGCGTGCCACACCGTGCCGAACTGCGGGCGAGCGCAGGGCATACACAAAGCTGCCGTTCGTATCATCTTCGCCAACGTACTCCATCCATTCCGCTGAGAGAGCCGACAGCAGTAGCCAAGCGGTCCAAGGCCCACGCGTCTGGTGACGTCCCTACCAAACACAGCTCAAGAACTCCCAACAGCAGCAACCGCCACCGCCAGCGCTCACCCCGAGGCCCGTGCGCTCGATCTGCTTGCTCAGCGGCCGGGACTCGATGGTGAGGACCTCGGGGTGGTCAGGCAGCCCACGGCCGAACGGGTGGATGTGCAGGCCTGGGCCACAGCGCGCGCGTGCGGCGTGTGGTGACCCCGGGCCTTTCGAGGCCGGCGTCCCAGCACACGCACACCGCCCTGCTCACCGGCGTGCGTGTTGTCCGTCTGGGCGAACTTTTGGCCCAGCTCCTTCTGACCCTGGACGTCCAGGTCGTTCTGGTCGCGGAAGAAGACCACGCCCCGCGTGAGGAGGACGGCGTAGAGCTGCGGCCAGGGAGCACGAGCGGCCAGAGGGCGTGAGGGAGGAGACGGCGGTCTGTGCGCACGTGCTCCCACACGGGCGCTCGCCAGGCGCGCACACCCGGCGCGCACACCAGGCGACCACCAGGGCACCTAGTGAGCACCAGGCTGACGCAATCAAGCCTGCTGTGCCACACACTGACCTCGTTGACCTCCTCCTGCGTGAGCTCCGACAGCTTGACGCCGTGGATCTCCGTGCCTGCGCTCATCGTGGCCATCGCAGCAGCAGCAGCAGCACGTGGTGGACGCCATGCGCGACGGCAGGGTGGCCTTGAGGATGCAACGCCATCGACATCGCCCACCAAAGTGCAGCTCCTCCGATTGTCGTCAAACTTGACGCCGCTGCTCCGCCTGGCAGACGCACCGACGGCAGGCGTGAGGTTGAACGCCCGAGCGCCGCGCTTGGCCAGCAGCGGCGCCACCTTGGTGAGCTCGAACAGACCGGTGGCTGGCTCCCAAGGCACGGAGGGATCCTCGGCGTAGTGCTGCGCGGGCGCCATCTCTTTAGCGCTTGTGTGTGCGAAAGGCTGCGCTGCTGTGGGTCGAACGATGCTGCGCAAGTGCTCTTGCTCTCGACTCGCAGCGCATTACGCCTGCGAAGCGGATCTGGCCGCAGCCGCACGACACGAGCGAGCACTTTTGCCGTACCCGCACGACAAGATCACGCGAAGGATCTCTCCACCTGTCAACTACTGCTGCTCAGCGCCCTTTCCGCCCTCCCGCTGCTGCTTCCGGCCCTGGTGCTTGGCCCCCTGGCGATGCCGCGCGCCGCTGCCCCGCGGATGATGCTGCGCGTGCCGCCCACGCCCCGGCGCCGAGCCCCGCGCCGCCTCCTTGGCCTGAACCGCCCAGCCGTACGGCGCTTTGCACCCCGCAGCCCCCCCGGCTTCCGCCTCGCACCTGCACCCACAGCCGCGCGGACGATGCATCTCACTCTTGTGGGCGTCGCACCAGCCAGGTGCACCGAACCGCCGCCGCCGCCGAGGGACCCATGCACCCGGCAGCGAGGCTCCAGGGCCTCGCTGGAGCCTCGCGAGCTCCAGCGAGCTCCCGGGGACCCATGCGCCCATCGCCCACCCACCCATACCGCAGGCTCATGCCGCCAGGCTCAACTCATGCCCATCGCGGGACCCATGCCCCCGGTAGCGAGCCCCGCCGACGGGTCCGAACAGATGCAAAATCCCACGCACGCACAACGCACCTGGGGCAGGCGCAGGTGAAGCAGAACTGCTTGCGCAGCAGCTGCTGCCGGGCGCTGCGCGGCAGGTCCACGTCGATGTAGGTGACGCAGAGCTCCTCGCCCGCCCGCACGTCCCGCATGGCGCGCAGCACCATGGGGCGCCCGCACGTGCCCAGGTCCGCCACCAGGTTGGGCCTGCGGGCAACATCATGTTGCGTGGCACGACAGTGTGTCAAGTGCCCAGCCTCCACCGCATTAGAGGTGAGTCTCCAGGGGATGCAGGCGGGGTGGGGCGTACAAGCCAGGGCGCAACGGAGTGATTGAGCTGGCCCTGGGAGGGGCCACCGCCGCCGTGAGGCAGTCGCATGCACACGAGTGAGGGACCGACCTGGCAGCGGGCCCGGGCCCATACTACTTGCAGGGGACTTCGGGGCTAGGCCCGAGGACTCACTCGCACGAGTGGTTGAAGAGCGACGCCGCGATGAACACCTGGCGCGCCACCAGGCGCTCCTCCCGGCCCGCCAACGGCGCCTCCTCCGCATACGCTTCCTCCGCAGGCGGCGCGGCCAGAGGGTGGGACGCGGAGCACGTCAGCGGCAGCGAAGCAAGGGCGTCGCCGGCGGGGGGTGGCGCCGACGAGGGTTGCGGCGCAGCGTGCTGAGCGTGCTGCTCTGGCGGTGGCGCGGCGAGCGTGGGTGGAGGTGCCAACGGCAGCGACGCGGGTGCGGCGTCCGCGTCACTGCCGCCAGCTGCCACAGACGGCACAGCGGCGGCGGCCGGGGAGGGCGACGGGGAAACGGGCACGGCGCGCTCAGCGGCGCCGGGCTGCGGCGGTGGCGGCGTGGCGGGCGGACTGGTGGTGGTGGCGACGGAGGGGAGAGGCGCAGGGGGTGGCTTGGCGGAGGCGAAGACGCCAAAGTTGTTGGCCATGATGCGGCCGCAGAGCCCCAGGATGAGGTGCTCGTCCACTTGACGCCGCAGCGCCGGCGGCAGCGCCCCTGCGGCAGCAGCAGCACGAACGTGGGGAGCTAAGCCAAAGCTGCACGTCAAAACGCCGCCCGGGGTTGGCTCGCGCTCACCTCGCGCCGCCCGCTCCCGTTCGCGCTGAACGTCGCGGCGCACCCAGCGAGCAACGCTTCCCGCCCACGTTTGCTCTGCTCCTCCCGCTCCCTGCCTCCAGCTGCCCCGTGAGTCATGAGCAGCGGGCGCACCTGCCCTGTCGACGCATCCCAGCAGCAGCTTGGCGCCCTTGAGCCACTCGTGGCGCTCCCTGGGAGGCGCCTCCGCCAGCAACTGCGGGCATGAGCGCGCACGCACCAGCACGCACCAGCACGGCTCACGTGCACCGCCTGCGTGGGCGCGCGGGCGAGAAGCGCCCACGCGGCGCGGGGCAGAGCCAACACTCCCCTTTTCTCTGGCCCACTCGCTGCGCCGCAAGGCAAAAAAGGCGGGCGTGCCGTTGCGTGCGGCGGCGCAGGCCGTCCAGCGAGTGCCAGCCGGACTCTTTTCGCAGGGCGGCCAGAGAGCCAACAACCCAAGAGCTCCAGCACTCGCCTCGTCCATGTGCGACACGAGCAGGAGGAAGTCCGCCAGCCCGACCGCGCCCCCTTGCTGCTCCTGGGGATGCGCTCCGGGGGCCGCGGGGCGCGGCGCACGCTGCTCCTCGACCTGCGCGAGGCCGCAGCGCGCGGGCCGCCGGCTGCTGCGCCGTGACCGATGAAGCGCTGAAGCACGGTTGAGCATGGCCTGCCCCCATGAGCCCCCAGATCCTGCAAGATGCTCCTGGGTGCCGCCAAGGGCGCGCTAGCAGTCGTTTCGGCCACCTTTTTCCACCCACCTGTGGGCCGTCAGACGACGAGGAGGAGCCCGCGCCGCCGCCAGGCTGGTCGTCAGAGGAGCAGCCAGTGTGGTGCACGGCATGGCGTATGAGCGTCTCGAGCACCATGACCAGCACCGCCTGCATGTGCATGGGCAGGACCGGTGGACAGGATTGGAGACGAGGAGGAAAGGGCAGGATAGCCTCGGTACTGGTCGTTCCTGCATGACACGGTCGGTGGGCATTCCGTTGATGCAAGATGCACACACACAGGTAGAAGACCACCGTGCCCTTTCATGCCGTGCACCCTGCACCGCGGCATGGCGTGCACCCAGCGCCGTGGCTCACCTCCATGTCGCCGTCGAACTTGAAGCTGCTGGAAAAGCGGCGCAGCACCGGGCACATCAACGCGTGCGGCACTGCAGGCACCCGCCACGGCGAGGGCGGCGGCGGCGCCGCCGGCTGCGGTGTGGGCTCTGATGGTGGTGGGGCGGCCGACGGGGGCTGCTGCGGGTGTGATTGCGGCTGCGGCTCTGCTGCCGCCGGCGTGGCGTGCGGTGGGGGTGGGAGTGGATGCGTCGTGGGCGGGTCCTGCCGCCGCTGTTGCTGCTGGGCTGGGTGAGCTAGCGGCAGCGTGACGGGCGGCGGCAGGGGCGCAGGCGGCTGCAGCGTGACGGGCTCCTGCTGTGGCTGGGGTGGGCCAATGTGCGATGGCTTGGTGGGCGGCGGCGCTGGCCTCAGCGGGGTCCCTGGCGCCGACGACGCGAGCAAAAGCTGCTGAGCCCCGCCGCGCCCATGCCCTGCAGCTGCCGCCGCCGCCGCCGCCGCCGCCACAGGTGGCTGCGTCTCGCTCACCTCGACCTCCCGCGGCGCTGCTCCCGCGCCGCCGCCGCCGCCGTCTGCGGGCACTGCTCGCTCCGGCTGCAGAGCGGCCGGCGTGGCGGCCGCAGCTGCCGTGCACTCGGGCGGATCTGCCAGGGACGCAGATAGAGCGATTGGGTCGTGTGGGCCTGGAGTTGCTGCGACGGCCTGCTGCCCCCACTGGTGCGCGCCGCTCTCCTCGCCCTGCTGCAGATGCCGCGGCTCGCGTGCATCAGGCGGACGGGAGGTGCCGCCCGGCTGCGGCGCCGCTGACGCGGGCTCCTGGTGTGGGTGCGGCGGCCCGCCCGCGGCCGGCGCCGGCGGATGGAGGGACAGCGCGGCGCTGGGGGGCGCGCCGCGGGCGTGGGCTTCGCGGCAGCGCGCGTCGCAGTAGTAGCAGCAGCCGCACGCCGCTGCGAGTGCACGCACCGGGCGCGCCGCATCACCAGGTGGGCTCGACCTCCTCCCACAACCACAGCCAGCAGGTGTGCAGGCTCACCGCAGGACTCGCGGAGCCTGGCGCGGGCGTCCCGGAAGCAAAAGGCGCACACGCGCTTGCGGTGGCTGGGCAGCACGGCGCTGGCGAACGGGACCGCCGAGAGCACGACCTGCGCATCAGCGCACGCAGTGTGTGATCCGGTGATCTGCTCGCCCCAGGGCGCCATCTGGTGGTGTCACCTGCACCTGGGCCTGCTGGGCCCCGCACCTCGCCGCAAGCGACGTCCTGGGCTGCCCTGACGTAGCGGCCGCGGCCGTCGTCCTGCATGAGCTGCACGGCCGCGTGCTCGGCCGTGAGCGCCCGCAGGCGGCCCAGCGACGCATCGCCGCTGTCACCCTCCATCGCCGTGAGCCCAGCCAGCTTGAGCTTGTGCTCCAGGACGCGCAGGCATGGCGGCGAGGGCTTGGCCGTCAGCTCACCTCAAGAGCTCAGCTTGAGGAGGAGCAGCAGCAGGCGCAACACACGCAACGTCGTGTCTCACGCAGACCCAGCAGCAGCGCCGCACACCAGGTCCTGAGACAAGGGTTCGCCCGCAAGTCGAGCACCTCCTCAGCAGGACCCGCAGCAGAGATGCAGGCGCTGCAGCGCGGGCGCAGCGGCGCGTGGATCCTGGCCGCCAGGCTGAGAGCTGCTGCCACGGCTGCCCAGGTGAGCGCGTCGTCTCGGCACCTTTGCAGCCGAGACGCGGGCAGCTCTGGCAGCCCATCGTGCGCGCCTACCAGGCTCGCGCCAATGTGCAGATGAGGCATCAGGATCCCCGCGCGTGCTCTTCTCCCCCAGAGAGCCGCCCTCCAAACGAAATCTTTGTGTAGGCGCTGTCGACGGCGAGCGAGCCCGTGGCGAGCGTGTCGGGCGCGACATCGGACTACCGCAGCTACCCGTCTGGCTACAGCAACTCGCAGACCCTGGAGGCCATCCCTGCCTTTGGGGGCGCCACGACCAGCACGGTCATCGGCCAGCACCAGTGGGGCATCGCGCGCGTGCCGACGCCGCGCGAGATGGTGGCTGCGCTGGACCAGTTCGTCGTCGGCCAGCCGCAAGCAAAAAAGGTGCCCGAACCTGTCGCCGGGACCAGCGGTGGCTGCGGGGAACGCTCCACCGCGCCCAGCAGCGAGACGTGCCTGTGCCGGGCTCTGCCCTCAGGTGCTGGCGGTGGCGGTGCACAACCACTACAAGCGCGTCATGGCGCGGCAGAAGCAGGAGCTGCTAAAGCACGCGTCGGGCCACGACGGGCGCCTGGGCGGCGCCGGCAGCGGCGGCGGCGGCGGCGGCCTGCACCAGCAGTACACCGGGCACTACCACCACGAGGTGCGCGTTGCGCGCACCTGTCCTGAGCTGTCGCGCAAGGCGCTCCACGCTTGCACGAGACTCTTGCACGAGTCCTTTGCGCGCCGCAGGCCGAGGTGGCGCGTTCGCCCCCGCCCTACAGCATGCCGGCGCAGCAGGGCGAGCTGTCGCCCTCGCAGCAGTTCAACAGCTTCGTGGAGCCAACGGGCGGCAGCGGCCAGGTGGACGCCGCGGGCGCACCCACCGGCAAGCTGCAGGGCCACTTAGGCGGCAGCGGCGGCGGCGGCGGAGGCGTGGTGCAGCACCACCACCCGCAGCACCTGCCGCACCAGCCGCAGGCGGCGCTGGGGCTGCAGCACCACCAGGAGCGGGCGGCGCGCGGCGGCGGCGGCGGCGCGGGCCAGGCGGTGAGCGTCTGGGGCATCCCCGTCTCAGTGCAGGTTTCACAGCCCACCGAGGCCTGGGTGCTTCGACAGCCCAGGGGATTGTGTTCATTGTGAGCTCGCCTGCCGCTGCTCCGCGCAGGCGCACGGCGCGGGCGCGGGCGGCGCGGCCAAGCAGGCGGCGGGCGGCGGGGCGCCCGACCGGCGCGCCATCGACGAGCTCTTCTCGCTGGGCGACCAGGTCGAGGTGGACAAGTCCAACATCGTCATGCTGGTGAGGAGCGGCGGAAGCCTTCGCGCAAGCCAGCTCGCCATTCGCCTGTCCTCCTCCCGGCCACAGCAAGCCGAAGCACTCGCGACGTCAGCATGCAGCACGCTGCGCTCACGAGGTCGGCAAGGCCTGAGCGGGCAGGAGGCGCTTGTGATGACGAGCCCCCCCCCTTCTCCGCGCCGGTGTGTGGAATTCGGTGTGCGCGCTGCAGGGCCCCACGGGCTGCGGCAAGACTTTGCTGGCCAAGACCTTGGCGCGCCTCGTCAACGTGCCATTCGCCATGGCCGACGCCACCACGCTCACCCAGGCCGGCTACGTGGGCGACGACGCAGAGTCCATCCTCTACAAGCTGCTGCAGGTGCGTGTTGCAGGCGTGTGGGTGTGGGTGGGGGTGGGGGTGCGGGGCGTGCGCGCGACTGAGGCTGGGGTGAGGACGACGCAGTCCATCCTCTGCAAGCGATGCAGTCACGTGCTGGGGAGTGGATGTTTGCACATCTTCGCGTGGCTCTCTTAGGCCGGAGCGTGCCCACCAGGCGCGGCGCTGTGTGGCCACGTGAGCCCGTCGCCCCCCAGCAAGGCCAGGGCACGCGAGCAGCGCTGTCCTGACCTCTGCGCGCGCCGACGACGGGCCTCTGGTCGCGCTTGTCTTCAGGCGGGCACTGCGACAGCTGGTCCAGCCCGCAGTTCTGCCCCCTCCTCGCGCTCCCGTCGCGCCGCAGGCCTGCAACTTCCAGGTGGACGTGGCGCAGCAGGGCATCGTCTACATCGACGAGATTGACAAGATTGCGCGCAAGAACAGCGAGGGCTTCACCGTGACGCGCGACGTGAGCGGCGAGGGCGTGCAGCAGGCGCTGCTCAAGATGCTAGAGGGCACCGTGGTCAACGTGCCCGAGAAGGGCGGGCGCAAGAACCCCCGCGGCGACTTCATCCAGGTGCGGGCGGAACGCGGGCATGGGGTGAGGGAGCAGCCGAACGCCATGATGGCGCGAGCGGGGCGGGTGGGCTGGGATCGCCCCTTGTTCCTCAGGACCGCGCGGCGGGGGCGTGCGTTGAGGCAGCACGCCAGAGCGCGGTCGTGCACGGCGATGCTCGACGGGACGCAGCGCGCACAGTGCGTGCAAACCTCCTCGCTGCGTGCAGGTGGACACGCGCGACATCCTCTTCATCGTGGGCGGCGCGTTCATCGACCTGGACCGGCAGGTGATGGACAGCCGCGTGACGGCCTCGCTGGGCTTTGGCAACCAGGTGCGGCTCTACCACACCTGCGGATGGGTTGAGGGGCGCTGCACTAGGTAGAGGAGGGAAAGGGCGGGAATGTGTGGTGGCGTCGCTGGGAACTTTGGCAACCAGGTGCGGCCCCCCACACTCCTTTTCGGGGTGGCGGGAGGGTTGCACCAGGCAGAGGAGAGGGTGCCCGCCCTGCGTGCTGTGGCCTTTCCCTTGGGAGCAAGGCTTTGTGCAAGGTAGCCGGCACTGGCGGCGGCAAGGGCGATGGGCCAGGACGCGAATCCGTGGCCTGTGCTGCGTGCGCCTTTCTACGCGCGCAGGTGCGGGCGCGGGACATGGGCCGGGCCGGCGGCGCGCGCATCGGCTCCGACATCCTCAAGCAGGTGACGGTCCTTTCCTTTCCCTTTCCCTTGCTTGCCTTGACTCGGGCTGCAACAGACTGAAACGGCCACCTCGCACCGCGCGGCGGGCCCGATGCTTTGCGCACGCGCCCAGGACAGCGCACCAAACGCAGCGCCCTGCTCTCTGCGGCGCCTGCGCGCTTGTTGTGCGCAGGTGGAGCACACGGACCTCATCCACTTCGGCCTCATCCCCGAGTTTGTGGGCCGCCTGCCCATCATCGTCTCCCTCCAGGTGCGCTCCCAACTCTCAACGCCTCTGCGCGGCGGCAACAGGCAACAGGCTAGGGCGCCCGCCCTCACGAGGCAGCTAGAGCGCCACCTCATGCGCCGCGCAGGAGCTGTCGGAGGACGAGCTGGTGCAGGTGCTGACCGAGCCGCGCAGCGCGCTGTGCAAGCAGTACACGTCGCTGCTGGCCATGAGCAACACGCGGCTCTGCTACACGCGGGCGGCGCTGCGCGCCGTGGCGCGGCGCGCCATGACCAAGGGCACAGGCACGCGCGGGCTGCGCAGCATCCTGGAGCAACTGCTCACCGACGCAATGTTCGAGGTGCGCATGCTGCGGGGCGGCCGGGAGCACGATGTGGGTGTGCCTGTGCTCAGATCCTGTGTTCAAATCCCCAGCTTTACCCGGCACCCACCTGCGCGCCTCGTGCTGTGCGTGCTGCCCCCCTCTCCCCCGTAGATCCCCGACCTATCCAAGGACCCGCGGCTGGGTGGCCAGCCCGCCGTGGTGGTGCTGGACGAGGCCACCGTCACCGAGGGACGCAGCGCGCGCGTGCTGGTGGGCGCCGACGCCGCCGGCTTCCTCAGCGAGGAGGAGTACGTGGAGCCCCTGGTGGCTGAGGTCAGGTAGAGGGACGGACAGCTCGCCCTAGCCACGTGGTGTGGGTGTGGCCGCTGGCGCCGCCGGCTTCCTCAGCGAGGAGGAGTACGTGGAGCCCCTGGTGGCTGAGGTCCGGTAGAGGAGCGGTGTCAAGCCTGGTTCGGCTGCAACGACGAGGTCCTCTTCTGTTCTCTTTCGTGACTTTGATGTTTCCGGAGCCGAAAGGGGGGAGGTAGCCGCGTGCCTTCCATGCGCACGCGCCAGCGGTGTCGTGCGTGTGTGCGTGCCTGTATGTACCAGTATGGCGTGGGGGGGGCGGAGTGGTGTCGGACGAGTGGGCTTGCGTCGGGGGCCGGCCCCGCCTCGCCGCCGCCGCTGCCGGGTTCAACGGAGGGTGGAGGCTTGTCGGGGCTGCTGACGCTGGCCCGTTGTGCGGGCGTGCGTGTGTGCGTCCGGTGCGACGAGGCGCGCGCGCGGGCGGAGCCGCAGCTGAGCGGCTGTGAGGGGCGGGGACGCGGCGCAGGCGGGCGCGCGGTGCAACCCCTTTCTTCCCTCCTCAAGAGCGTGCGAGTATGCCGTAGAGGCGGACTCCTTTCGAGTGTGCGTGTGCGTGTGTGCATCCTGACCCCTCCCATCTTGACATGCGTGCGGGTGTGTGCGTGCCGCGGAGTGAGCGCGCCGGAGCGGCACCCCGGGCCGTTCAGATGGCCGCGGTCCACGAGGCGTGTGCTCTGCCAGGCGAGAGGAGCGCAGCACGCGCCAGCAAGTGCGGCTGCGGCGCAGCTTGCTGTGTCTGCGTCTGGTGCGGCCGAGAGCAGCGGCGCCCTCGCGTCCCTTTCCCACGCCTGCAGTGCGTTACCCAAGTCCTCCTCTCAGTTGAACCATGGGCTGGAAGCGTGTACTCTCCAGGATCTCCTCAGGGCGTGGCTTCGTGGCCCTTTGGATTGGGCGGGCGCGCCACCCGCGTCACCACACGTGTGTATTTGGGCGCGCCGTCGCTCCCTCATGGGCGCCCCTGTTCGCTCTCTGCGGCAGCTTGTTGTTTGGGACTGGTGGTCAGGGACGCCCCTGATTGGGAAAGATCGATCGGCGTTTGGGTGGCGACGGTCGGTTGAGGTGCTTGGTTGTTGAGCGGTTGGTTAGGACGGACGGAGCGTGGACAGACAGACGGTGGGGGGGCGGGAGTCCTCCGCGCGCGCTGCTGCTGTGCATGCTGAGCGGGGCTGTGGCGCGTGTACATACGTGCGCCGCTGTGGCGGCGGCGGCCCCTTAAACCTCTGTGCGGGGGGGCCTGGACAGGACCGGGACACACCGTTTGGTGGCTGACGATCTGTTGTGCTCGCTGTTTGGCGTCGTGCAAGACTGAGTGAGGCCATCACGACTGCGTTTGCCAGCCAGCGCGCGATGTGCAGCGAGCAGCAAGAGCAGAGCCACGGCACTGCCCAGGCGTCATCAAGATGTATACACAGCCTCCTCGGAGCCGCTCTCCCACGACGACCACCCCACCTAGAGTGTCCCTCTCAACACGCACGCTGCCACGCTGATGCATTAGACCACCACAACGACCCAAACTCACTCCCAGTCATCAACGTGCTCCACCACCCGCCGGTTCGCCAGCGCCGCGCCGCCCGCCGCCCCAGCCACCGCCGGGAGCTGCTGCTGCTGCTGCACCACCGCTGCCGGCGCTGCCGCCACATAGCCCCCGCCGTACCCCGCCGCGCCGTCCGCCGGCGCCGCACCACCATACCCGCCGCCCACCGCCGCCGCCGGGCCCCACTGCTGCTGCTGCGGCTGCTGCTGCTCCGCGCCGAACGCCGCCGTCGCGTACCCCTGGTCGTACCCTGATGAGGGCATGCCGCCGTCCATGTCGGCTGGCTGCGCGTAGTACGCCGGCTGCTGCAGGTAGGGGGCCTCTAGCTGCTGTTGCTGCTGCGGCGCCGCCACGCCCCACTGCTGTGGCTGCTGCTGCAGAAGCGCTTGCTCGGCGCCGTCGCCGGACCAGGGGTAGGGCTGCACCACCTGAGGCAGTGGTCAGCACCGCGCACAGAGCCGCGTCACAAGAGGTCAGCGACTCGTGGCGCATGCATGACGCGACGGTGCCACGGGTGCGCTGCGACACAAGAGCGACAGCCAAAAAGAGCGCAGAGCAGCAGCTGCCACCGCGCCGCTCCCTTGCACCCTCTGCAGGCATTGCGCCCTCCTAGGCGGCCTCACCTGGGAGACGGGAGGTAAGTAGCCCCCCGGCACCGGCTGCTGCTGCTGCTGTGCCGCTTGCTGCTGCTGCCCAAACACGCCCATAAACATGTCCGAGAAGCCTGGCTGCTGCTGCTGCTGCTGCTGCTGCCCAGTGGTGAAGTAGCCGCCGTACGCGTCCTGCTGCGCGCCGGGCGGCGGCGGCTGCGCGTAGCCGCCCCAGCCGCCCTGCTGCTGCTGCGGCGGCAGCGGCTGCTGCTGCTGGACGGGCAGCATGGAGGCCGAGGTGGGCGGCGGGGGGCTGCCGCCGGGCGGCAGCTGCTGCTGCTGCTGCTCCATGTCCTCCTCCTTGGAGCGGAGCCGGAAGGTCTCGATGCCGTACCAGACGGCGACCGACGTGGTGAGCGCCTGCGAGCCGCGCGCAGGGGGCAGGCGTTGCGACCGCGACGTTGCGGCACCAGGGGTGTGTAGGCGGCTGCACGTGCTGCTGCAGCGGTGCGCTGGTGCTGCGCTGGGCAAGGCCGCTGGCAGGGGGCAGGGACGTCCCTCGCATCCCCGCTGCCACCGATGCTCGTCCTGGCTGCGCTGACACCTCCGTTGGCCCCTGCTGCGTTGTGCGTTTCTGCCATTTTGCGCCGCCCGCACCTGGCAGAGCAAGAGCAGCGGGTCCAGGCGCCAGCCCTGGAAGATGAGCGTGCTGCCGACGATGGAGATCATGGCCGCGACCACGATGTCCGCGTCGCGCGACACGCGCGTCTGCAGGTTGCGCATCTGCGTGCAGCAAAGGGCACCAGCGGGCGGCCGTCAGTGCACGTGCGAGCGAGGCCGCCGACCGACGTCTATAGAGAGAGAAGAAGACGGACCTGCAGGAGCAGCACGCCGCAGCCGATGAGGATGGCGCCCAGCACCAGCGAGGGGCTGGCGAAGTCGACGTTCACCATGGCGCGGGAGCGCACGGTCAGCTGGCGGGAGCGGCGCGCGGGCAGCAGCGCCGGCGCCCTCCTGGCGCTCCTAACGTGCTGCACCGCAGTCAATGCTGATGCGCTGTGCCTGCAGCCGCAGAGCGCTGCGGCCGGCCTGGCGGTGCTGCGTGGCCCCCAGGCGGCCACCACCAGCATCGCGGGGCGCCGTGACGGAGCGGCCTGCGGGAGCAACGTGAAGGCGGCGCCAGTGCGGCGCTCGCTGTTGGCTGCGAGATCGCGTCGTGGCGCTGGAAAGCTTCCTGCGCTGGGAGCGGGAAGGAGGCACCTCGCACACACCTGCGAGGCGAGCAGCGACGCATTGGGCCGGCTGCGCAGGACAGGCGACGAAGCAAACGCCGCGCGCTGCGCTGCCATGGCGGCCTGTGAAGGCGGGGGGCGCCCTGCCGCCTCCTCCTCCTCCTCCGGGTCGGCCTCTCGCAAGGGACTCCCGCAAGCTGTTCAGGCAGGCAGGCAGGCACTGCTGCGCTCCTCTTTTTCGTGCTGCTGGCCTGCTGGACTGGCGGTGGACTGTG
>VFQP010001948.1_pt1 | contig 24811 bp, 25 predicted proteins | sample 3512351 | NCBI WGS metagenome assembly VFQP01 (sample SAMN10412372, study PRJNA504923) | tailings metagenome | isolation source: Relicate 1 Philex TSF1 revegetated site | place: Philippines: Tuba, Benguet | collected 2017-08-29
TGTGGTGCCTCTGGTGTTGGGCGGCACAGGCAGCGGCGACAGCGCCAACACGACTTGTCGTCCTGCGCTCCACTCCAGGTGCTCACGCAGCCCAGGGCGGCCCACAGTCGTTTTGCCACAGGCGCCTGCTGAAGGGGTGGTTCCTAGAGCTCAGAGGAGGCGCGGTGAGTGTGCAGGTGTGTAGAGCAGGACAGCAGGGGGGGAGAGGGGGGGGGCGGAGGGTGAAGCACATTTGCTGATGGCGACGCGACGCCCCCCAAGGAGGAGGAGGCGCTGAACCGCCGCACATGGCGGAAGCAAGGCCAGGGCTCAGTGCGGCGGGGGGAAGATGAGCACGGGGGGGCGCAACTGCGCCACGTCGTGCGGCAGCGGCGGCGGTTGGAGCCCGCCAGCCTGCTGCTGCTGCTGCTGCTGCTGGTGCTGGTGGAGCGCTGCAACTGGGTGGTGGTAGTGCACCTGGTAGTGCTGGTGGTGCTGTGGCTGGGGCGGCGCTTGCAGTTGCTGCTGCGCGGAGGAGGGCGCCACCTGCTGAGGGTGGAAGGCGGGCGGCACCACCGCGTGGTGCTGCTGCGCTGGGTGGCCCGCGTAGGCGAGCTGCGGCTGCGGCTGCGCTGGGTGGGGGTGGTGGGGGTGGTGGGGGTGCACCTGCAGAAACTGCTGAGAAGCCACGGCGGCGGCAGCGGCGGCCGGGTGCAGGATGTGCACTTGCTGGGGCACCCCTCCCACGCCCATGACGGCCACGGGCAGCACCACGGCAGTGGAGCCGGGGGGCCCGCCGACGAGCTGCTGCGGGTGCGCCACGGGTTGCGGCTGCGCCAGGGGCACCAGGGTGGGCGCCAAGGCGTGGCCGAGCGGGGGGCCCTGGGCCGGCGCGCTGCTGTCGTTGAGCTCGTCCGCCATGGTGCCCCCTGCGTGGTGGCCCCCTTCCCCGTCGTCGTCGTCAAACCCGTCCGCCCCACCCGACGGCAGGCCGGGGGCCACGCCGGCGCCCGCAGCGTGCCGGCTGCGGCCCCCCGCGCCTGGCAGGGGCTCCAGCTCCCGCGCGGCGTGGATGAGCTGGCGGATCTGGTCCTGGCTCTGCACGGGGTCCGGGTTGCGCGCCGTGCGCGAGGGATCCTGCGCGTGGCAACGACGAGACGTTGCAAAGCGCTGGCTCCACTGGTTGGAACCCATTGGGCGGTGGCGTGCTGCGCGAGGCACAGGACGGACGGCGACCCAACCCTGCAGCGGCGGCGCCTCACTGAGAGCTCGATGGGCAGGTTCTTGAGGAACCAGGGGTGCTGCTTGATCTGCGCCATGGTGATGCGCTGCTGGGGCGCCGCCACAAAGATGCGGCCCAGCAGGTCCTTGCACCCGGCAGAGATGGGCAGCTCGGGAGGCACCTGGTACTGCACCGCCATGATGCGCTGCGCAGCACCAAGAGGGCCACGCGCCACGCACGCGCGTGTGCGGCCTTGGCGCGCCAGCAAGCGTGTGCACGTGCTCGTCGGAGGCGCGCTGGCGGTCCGTGGCAACACCACCTGAGGGTCGCTCCCGCCGAGGCCCGTGTGCCCCCTGCTTTGCCTCGCACGCGTTCTCAGCGCCGCACCTGGATGGTCTTGCGGAAGTTGCGGGGGTCCCCCGGGTCCTCAAACGGGTAGGCGCCCACCAGCATGACGTAGAGCGTGACGCCGCAGCTCCACACGTCAGCCGTCTGCCCGCTGTACTCCTTGCGCTGCAGCACCTCTGGCGCAATGTACGCCGGCGTGCCCACCGTCGACTTGGGCTGAGAGTCCATCGCCGACTGCGCACGCGGCAGGCAGGCAGGCATGAGGGCGTCGTGAGGACGGTTGCACAACGCTGGCCCGCAACAGGGGATCACGCCCCAGCCAACGGGAGCGTACCTTGCTGTACCCAAAGTCGCAAATCTTCAGGCGCGGCGCCGGGTTGTTGTCCAGCAGCGTGTTCTCCAGCTTGAGGTCCCGGTGGCACACGCCCTGCGGCAGGCCGGTGGCAGGCAGGGTCGCGTGAGGTGCGCACCCGGCCGGGCAGCGTGCCTGCGCGGCCGCCCACGCACGTCACTTCAAGGCGGCCTCTTCTGACTCACCAGCTGGTGGCAGTAGTCAACGCCCGACACCAGCTGCTGGAAAAAGAAGCGCGCCTCGTCCTCGGAGAAGCGCCCGGCGCGCACGATGCGGTCAAACAGCTCGCCGCCCGCCGCGTACTCCATCACGATGGCCAGGTGCGTCGGCGTCAGGAACACCTGCGCAGCAGCACGTGCCAGGTGGCATGTTTTAGAGGCTGCACTGCTGCTGACTGTGGCTGTGCGCAGTGGAGCCACGGCGAAGCAGACGCGTGACCGTCAGCGCGCACCTCGCGGAAGCTGACGATGTTGGGGTGGTTGAGCGTGCTGTGGTTCATGATCTCGCGCTCCACGTTGCGGTCAATCTGCGGGCACCCCACGCACGCTTGGCGCGGGCCTCTGCTGCGTCCTTTTCCCCTCTGCACCGCGCTCTCTGGAGGAGAAAGCTGGCGTCGAAGCGCTGCTGCTCACCTTGCCACCACGCTCGATGAACTGCGCGCACAGAGCACAGCGAAGCGCGCACGCGTCGTCTGAGAGGCACTCCCGAACGCGCACGGGACGCAGGCACTCAGGAGGGGCGCACAGACACGCCCTCCTCTCGGAGCACAAGACGCAGCGCCTGCTTGACGTGCTGCTTGCGTCCCCTCGCAGGCCCTGCGCCTCTCCTGTCTCTTCCCTCGGGCAGAACCGAAGATGGAGATGCTCGTGTGGGGCCATCCCAGAAGCACGGCGCGCTGCGCGCCCCACGGCGACGTGTGGTCTCGCTCTCTCGCGCGCGCACCTTGACGGCGACGAGCTGGTTGGACGTGCGGTCGAGCATCAGCTTGGCCACGCCAAAGTTGCCTGCGCCGAGGTCGCTGACGTGCTGGAAGTTGTCGAGCCTGCGCCTGCCTCCCACCGCCGTCGCGGGGTCGGCCCCGAGGGCCGCGCCGTGCCCGTTCATCGCGCAATGCAGTGCGAGCACCGGTGGGGGGGGCCGGACGAGGTGATCATGCCGCATGGAGTCCGGCTCCAAAACTGGCAACATCAGGCGCAGCACAGGGAGGAGCAGATCAGACCATCCAGAGAGATGGCGCAGTCCACGAATAGCCACTGCTCGCGCGGCACGTGCTTTTGCGGGCGGTGAGCGGGCACGCGACACGCGCACCCCCTCAGCAAGCAGCAGCATCACCGCCAGCAGCACCACCACTACCGCAAGCACACGCGCACCTGCTGCCTGCTCCCCTGCGCTGTGCTGCCGTGCCGTGTGGGGCCTGGGAGGACCACATGCAGACATTGCCGTACTTTTGCTCGCGCGCAGCAGCGAGCAAAGCAGAGCACAAGGCAGAAGCTCGTGTGGGACTTGTGAGTCGCAGCTTTGAATCACGAGTCCTTGCTCCTGATAGTTCGAGGAGGTCTCGTCGACGACGCGTGCAGAGATGGACGTCGAGCCCATCTACTGCGCGGAGCAGGTGCGAGCAGCAGAGGAGCATTGGCACGACGCCTCGCGTTTCGCATCGACGCGTGCACGGCTGGGCTTTGCTCCCACGCTCTCACCGAGCGTGGAGGGGGACCGCGGTGCCATGCTCGTGCGACTCGGCTCTGCACCCCCGGCGCGGCGCGCAGATTGTGGTGCCCGTGGACCTGGCCGACATCCTCAAGGCGTACACCAAGGAGGTGATTCGCCGCAACCCGCAGGACCTGGTCGAGTTCTCCGCCAGGTGCGGCGCCAACTGGGTGCCGCATCATGGCCGGGATGCACGGCAAGAGCAAGGCACAACAACAGCAGCAGCATCCAGGGCAGGCTCAACTGATGCCTCACCTCGGCCCACTGCGCAGGTACTTCCGCAACCTGGCCGACATCGCCAACACGGCCCAGGAGGCGTCGGCGCCCTCGCAGGAGCAGATAGGCCTCTTCTTCCAGCGGGTGGGCGAGGACGCCACGCTGACGCCCGAGCAGGTGCACGCGGTGGCCTCGCAGCTGGGCATTGCCAAGGGCGTGGTGGCCAAGGTGCTCAGCGTGGGGCGCTTTGCCAGCGCCGTCAGCATGGACAAGTTCCTCTTCCTGCTGCTCGTCATGAGCTGCGAGAGCTTTGCGGCCGTGCTCCAAGGCCTCTTCAAGGTGTTTGGCGAGACGCTCGACGCGCAGCGCTTCCAGGCCTTCATCGGCTACCTGGCGCCTGACATGGTGAGAAAGGCTCCAGGGGAAGGGGGGGGTCAGCGCCCCGGGCGTGCACAGGGGCCGCTTTGCGTTCCTGGCATGTGCCACAGGCCGTCGGGTGACGGCTCGCAGGCACGGGCGTGGTGGGACTGAAGGGTCAGCCTTGCAGCGGTGGACCGCTCACTTGAAGTGAAGGGGTGAGTTTCCCTCCTGTGATCGGCAAGGGTGTTGCTGACTGGCCGCCCGCGTGCTGCTCCGCCGCCCGCACGTGTGCCACACGCAGGACCCCGACATCACGTCCCAGTTCCTCAGCGAGCTCAACTCGCAGTTGCTAGACGTGCCGACGGTCACGTACAGGGACGTGGTGGAGCTGCCCAGCATCGCCGCCAAGTTGTAGCTGCGGCCGCGTGAGCCTCAAACTGCTGCATCGCATCGCACCGCACCGCATCGTGCCGTGTCCGACCATCCTGTGCAAAGCGCTCCGAGGCTGGGGCGCAGAGCCAGAAGGGAAACTGCACTCACAGGGCGGCTGAGGCCGCGGAGGAGCGTGTGAGCTGGCATCACCAGGAATTCAAATCGAATCGCACTTCCCGACAGACGAAGCGCACAACGCAGCGTCGCGCGCAGTCGTCGCGAGCGCTGCCGCAGCGACATCGTGCAGCTCGCCAAGTTGAGGAGGGGCACGAGGAGGAGGAGGCCCGTGCTCGCGGCTGTCCGCCTGCCCAGCTCAGTTCTTGCCCCCGCAGAGCTCTTCACCAGCAAGCGGCCTCAACTGCTACCTTTGGAACGGCTCTGGCATGCTGGCGGGTTCAGGTGCGCGGGCTGCACCAGGTGGGGCATGCAGGGCGCCCGGCGGCGACTTTCCACCAGGGCTCCTCCACCGACCTGTCTGCAGCCGAACCACGCACCTGGGCGCAGGGGCTCTGCTGCCGCCGCTGGGCGACGCATCATGCAGTGTGGCCTGGGCGCCGCCAGTGGCGTTTGCCCGCCACGCCCGGAGCGCTGCCCACAAGCTGCAGCGCCCGTCAGAAGATGGCGACGGGGCCTTGCTGGCAGCTGCCCAGCAAGCGCAAGATCAGGCGCTGGTAGGTGCTGCACGTGGTGGTGTTCACGGGGTGCACCCACAGTGCCGACGCGTCCGGACCGCTTGGCTGTGGTGTGCTCCTGTTGCTGCGCAGCGCGGCATCCAGGAGCGCCTGCTGCCGAGTTTCTGGGCGCAGCTCAGCCACGCCATGCAGGACGGCGCCGACGCCGCGGCGCCGGTGCCGGCGGACGACAGTGGCAGCGCGAGCCTGCGGCAGGCGGCGGTGCGCTGCGAGCGGGTCCACACCATCCTGCAGGTCCGGCGGCGCTGGTCAGCAGCCTGCCAGCTCAACAGCGCACGCGGTGCCGCAAGTGCCGCCGCCGAGCACGCCTGCACCAAAGCGCGTCACACCACCGACTCCCCACGCAGGAGCTGGGCGCCGGCGTGCGGGCGCAGGGCGAGCAGCTGGCGCTGCGCTTCAAGGAGCTCGCGAGCCTGCCGGGCCAGGCGCCCGCCGCCGCCCAAGGCAGCGGAACGCCGGCTGGCAGCTTCACGTTTGACGTGCCGGCAGCGCTCCACGCCGTCGACCCGCACCCGCGCCGTGGTGGCGGCCCCACGCCAGCGGCGCACCACCAACAACAACAACAACAGCAGCAGCAGCAGGCGCCTGGCGGCGCTCCTGGCCACGTGCCCGGAGGCGCCGGCGACGTGGCCGACGCGGCCATGACGCCCCTCTGGAGCCAGCACCGGCAGCAGGGTCCGCAGCGGCTCGACCTCCCCCACGGGCCGCGCCAGGCCCATCCCTCGTGGTTGCAGCTGCAGGGCCTGCTGGACGCGCACCGCGCGCAGGTGGTGGCGGCGCTGGTGCGGCCAAAGCAGCACCCCGCTGCCTTGGGGTCGCCGCTCTTGCACGGCGGCCTCGACGGTGAGCGCCAACACGGGACAGCAGAGCCGGGCGACCTCTCTAGACGCCGCGTGAATTGTGCCCTCCTCCCACGCTGCCGCAGGCGTGCTGCAGGGGCTGTTTGGGGAGGTGCTGCGCGCACTGGCACTGGCCCGCGCCTCTGATGGCGCGCCCGGCCCCACGATGGACGTCGAGGACGGCGTGCACCCAGGTGTGGGGCGCTGCTGTCGCGAGCACCAGGGGGGGGGCAAGACGTCAATGATTGTCTCTTGCAGCTTGAGAGCTGAGCGGCCGCACGTCCCCCTTGTCCTGTGCGCTGCTGAGGTCAGGCGGCGCGGGCATGGCGGAGGAGCCCGGCACGACGTGCGCCTCGCAGCTGCTGCGCCACGTGGCTCGCGTGTCGGAGCTGCTGGCTCGCCTGGGCCTCCACGCCACGTGCCACGAGGCAGCCACGCGCTGCCTGGACGCCTGCGTGCACGCCCACTGCCACAGCCTGACGCAGGGGTGAGCGCTGGCGCACCGCCACGGGCGCTTGGAAGCCGCGCTTTCACCTTTGGCTCACCCGTGTGCACAGGCAGGACGCCGGTGCTGCATCCGCCTGCGTGTGCCAGCACCGTGCTCCTCGCTGCCTGCGTGCGCGCAGGAGGTTGGACGAGCGCGTGCTGCCCGCTGCGTGGTCCTTCCTCGCTGACGTGCCGCTGCGCCTGGCCGGCGCCCTCCTGCAGGGCAGGCACCTGGCCGCAGCTTTGGAGCGCCAGCAGCGCAGGTGAGCATGTGATCCTCCTGTTGGGGCTTGTAGCGTGTGGTAGCTGACCTGTCGGGCGCGTGGTCATGAAACGTGAAGCACCGGCGAGCGCGCGCACCTACCTGCAGTCAGCATGACCAACCCACGGCGGCGGCGCTGGGCCGCGGGCAGGACGCAGTCAGTGAGGTGAGGGCCACGACCGTTGCATGCAGGCTGCGCTAAGCACGCCCGGGTGGTGGTCAAGCCATGCACTGCGTGCCTGCGTGCCACGCGCTGCAGCAGCAGCGGCAGCAGGTGGAGGCGTGGCGCAGGCGGCTCGAGTACGTGGCGTACGACGCCGTGGGCACCGCGCGGTGCGGCCAGGTGTTTGACATCGTCATCGACCTGCCCGACTCCATGCCGGCGGTGAGCACTGGGGAGGAGGGCTGCGCGTCGCGTCCCTCTAGACACGGCGTCCAAGGGGGGAGTGGACCCAGAAGATGGCTTGCTTGTGCGTGCCCCTGTGCAATCCTATCACCACCCCCCCTCCAACATGCAGGTGGAGGACTTGGCGGAATGCCTGGCGCACACCAACCTGCAGTCGCACCTGCTCACGACCTTCCGGTGCGCGGGCTCCTGGCGGGTCGGTCGGCGGCAGGCACATTGGCGCGGGTGCGCACGCTCCAAAGCGCTGGGGCGTCTACCCGGCGCCGCCGCTCTTGCCCTTTGGCCGCACGCAGGGCGGCTGTCTCCAAGCGCTTGCTGCACGCGGGCGCCTCGGCGGCAGACGTGGTGCACACGTACGTGTCCATCATCCGAGTCATGCACGCCCTCGACCCGCAAGGTGAGGCACGCTGTGCAGCAGTCTCGCGGCGCCGCTGGAGGGACACAACGCAGCCTGGCACGTGCCACGCCCCCCTCAATCGTGCTGCACACCGACCAGTGGCGGCCTCCCGCCCCTCCCGCCACCCACCCACCCACTCAAGTTGCTCGCACCGGCCGGCCACCGTGTGCCGCGCCGCCGCAGGTGCGATGCTGCCGGCCGTGGTGGCGCCCGTGCGGCGGTACCTGCGCAGCCGCCCCGACACGGTCCGCTGCGTGGTGGAGCACGTGACGGGCGCCCCGGGGTGGAGCCTCCTGGGCGGCAGCAGCGGAGCAGGTGCCTGGCCCACCGCGCACGACAGCAAGCCCGTGTCGCTGCTGGAGGAGCAGCAGCAGGTGAGGCGACCTGCAGGGACGGCGCTCAAGAGGCCCAGGGGCGTGCACGCGCTGCTTGGTCGACCCCTGGCTGCGCCACTCGCCCCACGGCTGGGCCTGCGTGTGTGCTTGGCCACGCAGGAGGACCTGGCGCTGGAGGCCCAGCGGCACCACCAAGGTGGTGGGCCGGCGCCGGGCGTGGGACGGCGCCATGGCGCTGGCAGCAGCGGCGCGTGGCACGAGGAGGGCGTGCTCGCCTTGCTGCAGCAGCAAGACGCCCTGGAGCAGGAGCAGGACGACGCCGCAGGGCGCGAGGGCCGAGGGGCGGCGCCCTGGGCGGACCCACCACCGCACCAACAGCGCCAGGCAGCGTGCAGCAGCGGGCAGCTGGGTGCGGCCCTCTCCCTGGGCACCACCAGCCCTGGCGACGTGGTGGGGCACCTGGTGCAGGTCTTCAGGTCACGGGAGCACTTCATCCACGAGTACCAGTGAGTGTGCAGCGAGGTGGCTCTGCACATGGGATGGGAGCCTCCTGCGCAGCAGCGTGGGGGCCTCACCGGCGCGCGCCACACTGCCCTCCCTGCGGCGCGCGCGGCGCAGGTCGTGCTTGGCGCTGCAGCTGCTGGTGGTCGGCGGCGCCTGGGACGGCGACGTGCAGTCCCGGGCCGTGCGCGCGGTGGAGCTGCTCAAGCTGCGCTTTGGGGACGCGCGCATGCACGCCTGCGAGGTGCGCTTCAGTCGAGCCTTGCTGACCTTGGGCGGCCAGCAGGTGGACAGGTGTCCACCCACCTTGGGCGGCCCGCTGCCACCTCCCCCCGTGCCTGCGCCTCAGGTGATGCTCAAGGACGTGGCCGATTCGAGGCGGCTCAACGCGGCGTGCCATGCGCTCCCGCCTCCCTCCCTCTCCAAGGCCCACCCTGAGTGTGACGCCCCGCTGCCCGCTCCCGCCTGGCTGTCCGCCACCGTCACCTCGTACCTCTACTGGCCTTGCCTCGGGGGCTGGGGGGACGACCAGCACGCCGCCAAGGTGACAACTGCGTGCTGGGGGGCGCTGCTGGGCGCTGGTCTGCACCTCATATGTTTCTGTGTGAGCGGTCGTGGGCCGTGTGCGGCACACGGTGAGCGCAGGGTGCTGCGTCTGGCGCCCAGGCGTCCCCCTCCTCCTCCTCCTCCAGGCAAGGCGCCCTCGCCACCTTGGCCGGGGACGCTGCGCTGCAAGTGCCGGGGCAGGTGCGCCGCGCCCTGGACGTCTACGCGTCGCACTTCCAGCGCCTCAAGGCGCCGCGCCAGCTGCACTGGAAGCCGCACCTGGGCCTGGTGGAGCTCGAGGTGCGCCCTGGGGGCGCTCGCCTGCTGGGTTGAGGCGCGCACGCGGGTTGGATACCGCAAGGTGGCTGGGGGCGCGCGCGCGTCGTCACGCCCGCACCCATTGTGGTGCTGCGCGGCGTCGGTGCGTCTTTTCTGTTCTTGTCTCCAGATTGAGGTGGGCGGAGTGTCGCTGGAGGCGGTGGTCTCGCCAGTGCTGGCGTCCTTGCTGCTGGCCTTTGACCACGAGAAGGAGGAGGAGGAGGAGGAGGACGGGCAGCAGGGCGCCGAGGCGCAGCGAGCGCCGGGCCCGGCACCCGGCACACCTTCACCGCGCCAAGGGCTGACGGCCGCGCAGCTGGCAAGCAGGGTGAGGGCGGGGAGCGCGCAGAGAGGCCCAGAGGGCGCGAGCGCCATCACACACGTCCTGCCCAGGCAGGCGGCCCCAACTGCACGTGCACACACACTCGAGTGGTGCCCACCGTGCGTGTTGCGGCGCCACAGGTCGGCGTGTCTGCGGCGGCCGTGCGGCGGCGCATCCTCTTTTGGGTGGAGGCGGGCGTGGTGGTGGACCACGCGCCCGGCGGTGAGCCTTCAGGCGAGGTCGGTGCCAGAGGTGCCGAGGGGGCCGGCGGGGCGGCGGCGCCAGCCACCCGGTACGCGCGCGCCACCCGCCTGGACCCAGCTCTGCACGGCGCGCGCCTCACCGACGTGGCCACCTGGGACGAGGCGGCCTCGGTGGGCGACGAGGGCCGGGAGGCGGCGGGAAGTGGCGGCGGCCTGGAGCACATGGCGCCGTTTGAGCCGTACGTGCACTCGGTGCTGCACAACATGGGCCCCATGCCGCTGGACCGCCTGCACGCCATGCTCAAGCGCTTTGTCATCTCGCCCAAGTGCGTTGTCAGAGGTGGGGAGGGGCCAGGGCTGCTGGACGCGGGGCACAGGCCTTGCGCTCTGTTGTGGGACGGGGGGTGCGCCCTCTTTGGCACAGCCGCCCTGGCGACGCAACACGTGCCTGACCACTGTCATGTTGTGCTGCTGCGTCGTGCTGGTCCCACCCGGGCACAGGTTTGACGCTACGCCGGAGCAGTTGGCGTCCTTCCTGGCATCCCTGCTGGCGGCGGGCAAGGTCACCCTGCTGGCCGGCAACGTGTACGGCGCCGCCGTGGCCAAGGGCGCGCACGCGAGCTCAGAGAACAGGCGGCAGTGAAGGCAGCGTTGTTCCGTCAGCTTGGCCGATGCTGTTGCTGTGCTTCCGTGGTCGCTGACAAACGGCAAGACCAACGCGTTCACGGTCTGAGCACACGGGGTTGCAAGCGGCGCCCACAGGCGGGCAGGCGGGCAGGCAGCGGCATCAGAAGAACTGCGAGGCCCACCCCAGAAAGATGCCCAAAAAGGCGCCTATCGCCGCGTACTCCCCCGTCCGGTCCGGCAGAGGGATCTCTGCCCGCGGGTCCACGCCTGCTGCGTACGCAGACGACGACGAGCCACCTGTGGAGGAGGAGGATCCTCCTGCCCCTGAGCTCGACGAGGACGACGACCCGCCGCCTTGCTGCTGACCCCCTTGCTGCTGGCCACCACGGAAGAGAGGGTGCGGCGCGCCGAGCTCCGTGGTCTCGCCTGCAGGCGCATGGGCAAGCACCATGCTGCGGCGGTGCTGGGGAGGGGGTGATCAGCTGATCTCCGCCGCGCCGAGCCCCGCACGCCTGCGAGGAGCGCCGCGCCGCACCCGTGCGCTGGTTCCACCAGTAGACTTGGCCAGTGGCTTCGTGCACGACCTCTGTCCAGGTGTCTGCCCCCGCAGGTTTCTCCAGCACGCTGGTGGACGTGGGGACAGCGGGCGTGTCGGGCACGGGACCCGCCTTGCCACCGTCGCCGGCAGCAGCCAGCGTGGGCGCCGAGGGCACGGTGAGGTGCCTCCTGGCTGCGCTCATGGCGCCCATGATCGCCTGTGGCTGCAGGCTGGGCAGCGCCTGCGCGGCTGCGTGGGGCAGGGTGCCGCCGCCAGGCCCCAAGGCCGCAGCTCCGAGCAGCTGCAGCGCCGAACGCATCAGTGGCCTGGCCATGCTGCTGCTCTGCCGTTCGCGCTTCCTGCACCTCTGCATGGCGCGCGGGTTTGGCGCTTCGTGCAAGGCGTGGTCTCCACGTACCCTCCTGCAGAACCGCAGCAAGGGCGCGCTCTTCTGCGCAGTCGTCGTAGGGCAGCTTTCGCGGAAGATCGCGGGCGCCTGCGGAGCCACACCCTTTGGCGCTCCTCCAGTTCGAGGCGCCTCAGGAGCCTCAGGAGCGCGGCCTCAAGGGCGGCGAGGTGAGTAGGAGGTGGATTGATGCTCGCATGTCGCAAATCCGGCGTTCGCCGAGGGCAAAGATCCACCTTGGGCTGCGCGCAGGGGTGATGAGGCGGGTGCACGCGCGGAGCGCCTGAGCTCGCGGCGGGCGCAGCGCGATGCGCCTCTCTGGCAGCGTGGTGAGTGGCTCTCGGGTGCGTGGATGCGTTCGCCGGGGGCGACGTGGCCGCTCTGCGGGCCACGGCGAAAACGCTGCCGCGCGGCCTGCTCTGCTCTGTGGTGCTCCTTGTCGCAGCAGCGCTGCACGGCGGGCAGCAGCGCGCGGGCCTCGGCCACGGCGCGGCACCGGGCGCGGTGCTTGGCCGCTCGCCCGGGGGAGCAGGTGCGCGCCAGTGGTGGGGTAGCAGATCGACCCCGCAAGAGGCTCCACGGCGACGCGCTCACTGGCTGCCGCGCGTGCACGTGCGTGGGGTGCAGGTGGTGTCCGCCGCTGCCATCGTGGAGCAGGAGCCGTCGCGCCTCTCGCACTCGGGGCCGCACGAGCCGCTTTTCGTGTGGGGCCAGCCCGAGCCCAGCGCTCTGCAGCCTGCCAGCCACAGCCTCGGCGCAGGCCTCCCACTGGAGCAGCACCATGGCAGCGTCGAGCACCAGGCGCCGCTGGAGCAGGGAGACGAGGGGGGCCACGCCCATCTCGTGCTCGCGCCGCCCACCTGCCTGCCTGGGGAGGACCAGGGCCACACGCTGCTGCCAGGGGTGGCGCTGCAGGGCGAGGAGGCGGCCATGGAGGTCAGCGTTGAGGGGCCCCAAGGCGGCGGATGTGGAGGCAGCACCAGCGCCGTGGTGGCGCATCACGCACCCGCGCGGCGCGCCAGGACCCGCGGCCACCACGCGCGGGCGGCAGGGCGCCCAGCCTTGGGCAGCGCCCTGGACGTGCTGGAGCGGGCGCTCAGCCCGCAGCAGCAGGCGTGCTTTGCGGCAACGCCGCCGCCTGAGCAGCAGCGGAAGCAGCAGAAGCAGCCCCCGCTGGCAGCCGAGCACGAGGCGGCGGCACAGCCGCACCCGGTGGCTCCATGCGCGCCGGCCTCTGCCTCGCCCAGCAGCCAGCCCTCGGCCGCGCCTGCGGCCCACTCCGCCGGCAGCCTGATGCGCCAGGTGGTGGCGGCGCGCAGCGTCCACGCGCTGGGCCACGTGTGGGCCACGCACCGCCCGCGCATGCGGATCCACCACGTGGCGGCCGTGTGGAAGCGCCTGGCGCAGCTGGCGCTACACTCGGCGACTCCAGCAGCGGCCGCAGCCAGCCACAGCCCTGCTGCTCGCGTGGCAGGCGACGCCCCCTGCGCGCCACCCCCTGGCCGCCTGGGCGGGGCTGCCCTGCGCCTGTGGGGAGAGCTGGTGGAGCACTCGTGCTTTTACCACCCGCACGTCTCGCTGGCCGAGGCGGCCGCCGTGCTCGACGCGCACACGGCCCTGCAGCAGGCCCTGGACCAGGACCTGGCGCACCCCGCCCCGCACACCACCAGCAGTGGCGGCGGCGGCGGCGGCGGCGGCACCAGGGGCATGCCACCAGCGGCGCAGCACCGCGCGGCTCGGGGGCGCGACGCAGCAGCCCCCACGGCAGCGCCAGCACACCGCACCCTGCCGCCCAGCCTGTCGGTGGCGGCTCGGGCCGAGTTTGTGCGCAGCATGCTGGTGGCGTGCGAGCCTCTGCTGGTGGCGGCGGCAGCGGACCAGCAGCAGCAGCAGCAGCGCCGGCAAGCCAGCAGGGGCGGCGCTGTCCACCCCCTGCACATGCCGGCGGGGGCCGAGCCCCACCAGGCGGCGGGCCTGCAGCCCTACCTGTCGCTGGTGTCAGCGTGCGTGCGGCTCGGGTGCCTGCCGCCCTCCGACGCCTGGATGCGCGGGTGGTGGTCCAGCACCCAGCCGCTGCTGCGCTCGGCCGCCCCCAGGCAGCTGGTGGCGCTGCTGTGGGCGCTGGGCCACCTGGGCAGCAGCTCGGGCGCCCACCCCGCCTCCCTGGGCGCAGCGTCCGACTGGCAGCGGCGCGTGAGCGCCGTGCCCGGCCTGCACCTGCTGCCCCCGCCCCCCAGCGCTTGGCTCGCCCAGGCGTATGCAGCCTCACGCCTGGCCATGGAGGAGGGGAGCAGCGCCACCCGCCAAGGCAGGAGGCGCGGCGCCGGCGGCCCCCCCAGCGGGCTGACTGTGCCCGAGCTGTGCATGCTGGTGCACGGCACCGCCAAGCTGCACGCCTGGGTGGGCAACCCTCCGGGGCAGCAGCACCACCACGGCAAGCACGCGCTGTCCGGCTGGGTGCGGCAGCAGCAGCAGCAGCAGCAGGACAGCGCGGGTGCTGGCGCACCCAGCGTGGGCAGCAGCAGCAGGCCGTCGCGATCCGCCAGCCCGGCGTCCTCTCTCTCTGAGGACGACGACGATGCGCCAGAGCCACCCGCCGGCGCCTACCACCCGACCTCGCCCTCGGGTGCCCCGCACGCGGCCACCCCCGCGCCCCACGCACCTGGCCCTGTGCTGGGCGCTGCGGCGAGGGGGCCCGCCGGGCGGGTGGCGCAAGGTGGCGCTCCGCCTCCCTCGTGGCAGGCTGCGCTGTGGGCGGCCTGCGAGCAGCGGGTGGACGCGCTGGACGCGCCGGCCTTTGCGCTGCTGCTGCACGCGCTGGGCATGCTGGGGTGCCGCGCGCCCCCGAGCCTGCTGGAGGACCTGTGGGAGGGCGCCACCTCCCTCCTGCACGACTTCTCCATGCAGGTGCGCCTCGCAGCGAGCAGGGGCACGCCTCGCTGCTGCATGTCATGGGGTGCGCGACACGCCATCTGGGCCTCGCTGACACGCTGCACGCTCCTTTGCTGCTTGCTGTGTGGCCGCAGGAGCTGTCTCTGCTGCTGCGCGGCGCCGTGTACCTGCAGAGCCCCGCGCTGAGCACGTCCGACCCCGGGTGGCAGCAGCTGCTGTGGCGCACGACCCTCCCCCGCCTGCGCGCGCCCGACACGGGCGCGGCGGAGCTTGCGCACCTGGGCTGGGCGGTGCTGGTGGCCCTGCACCTGCGTCCCCCGCCGCACTGGGTGGACGCCTGGGTCGCAAGCCTGACCCGACACTGCCACTACACGCGCCCCCAGGAGCAGCAGCAACCGCAGCAGCAGCAGCAGCCACAGCAGCAGCGGCGGCGCCGCCCCTCTCGCGCACCAGCAGGCGACGCGCCGCTGCCGGCCAGCGCTGCCAGGCACGCCGTCTTGGCGCTGGCGGCTGCTGGCGTGGGCGGGGTGGAGCTGCGGGCCTGGGGCACGTGCCTGCACGTGCGCGTGCCCAGGCAGCTGCTGGCGGGCGAGGTGGCGCCGGCGGCGAGCAGCGCGGGCGATGGTGTGCCGCCCAGTGAGGAGGAGGAGGAGGAAGCGGGGCAGCAGCAGCAGCAGCAGCAGGCCCTCGACAGATACGAGCCCTCTACCAGGGGCGTGTGGCTGGGCGGGGAGGCAGGGGAGCAGGAGGAGGACGACGACATGACTGGTGGGCTCCTTGACGGCACGGTAGCAGCAGGTGACGACCACCACAGCGCCAGCGCAGGAGAGGCGACGCATGACTTGGCAGCGGCTGTAGAGGCCCAGCATGTGGGCATCGCGATGACCTGACTGAGGGGCTTTGCTGTGCCCGAGCACCTGGGCTCGTTGCTCTTTGATCAATCGTTCACGTGCGTGGTTCCACCCCGGCTTGCATTTGCAACGGCAAGCGGCTTCTGTGAGGCGTCATGGGGCAACTCTTGACATGCCAACTCTGCTGCACACGCGAGGGATACGTCAGGGAACTGAGCCCAGAGCGCCAGGCTGCGGGGCGTGATGGCCAGCGCTCAGGCGACCGTGCCGAGGTGGGCCGGCGACGCCAGCGGGGTGGCGGGAGCCGTGCCAGCGCCCTGCTGGCAACGCAAGCACGTGCACAGCTGCTGCCGCTCAGTTGGGCGCCTCGCCGTCAGGCGTGCACCGAGCACGAGAGCGCACGGCGCTCACCGGCGTCATCACCCGCTGTGGCAGGGCGGCCAGCGGCATGGTCGTGGCTCCGCGGCGCGCGGGAGCCACGCGCTCGCCTGCAGCGGTGCGGCGCGCACGTGGTGGGAATCCATTGCTCGCCTGCGGCGCGACGGGAGTGGGGCGGCAGGCACGAGGGGGAGCCTGGTGGCGCGCCTCACCTGGGCGGGCCTCGGGAGAGGCGTGCAGCTCGAGCGGCGTGGCCGTGGCGCGGTGCGCGTGCAGGCGGCGCGTGGCGGCGCTGCGCAGGTCGTCCAGCGTGGCCCTGGCGCGGGCGCGCGTGGCAAACTGCGCGGCAGGAGAGCGAGGGTGGGCAGGGGAGTGTGACGAGAGGGAAGGGCGTGAGCGCACAGCCACGCGGCCAGCCCGGCACAGAGCGCGCGTCCTGGCACTCGCTCACGTCGGGCAGGGAGGCGTTGTAGCCCATGTTGGAGCCCAGCTGGCCGGACACCAGAGGCGGGTTGAACTCACTGGGCGCAAAGGTGCCTGCTCATGACGCAGCAGGGCGACGACGACAGCGTGACGCACGTGAGGGAGAGGTGTTGGACACGCCTCTGTCTGTATCCCAAACCTTCCCACCCTCAACGAGCGGCGCACCGGGCGTGGGCACCTCCTCGGCCTCGGCGGCCTCCCCCGCAGGCTCGGCGGCGCGCGCGGCGGCGCTCCCCGCCACGGCCGGCTGCACGCCCGGCTTGAGGCTGAAGCCAGGCGGCGGCTGCAGCGTGTCGCCCAGGTTGTACACGGCTTCCTGCACGCGCCAAGGGGAGGCCGTGCGGTGCGCGGGGGTCGAGCAACCAAGGCAGGCTGCGCCTTGCACGCCTGGGGGGTGGGCGCAAAATGTTTCACCCTGACCTGCATGAGCTCCTTGGTCATGAGCAGCGCGGAGGCCACGTACGACTTGGTCCACGACGCATCGCGGCACAGGCCGCTCAGGTGCTCAAACAGCAGCTGCTCGTCCTGCGTGTAGGCCTGCTGCGCCGCTGCACGAGCTCGCCGTCCACACGCACAGGCGCGCACAGCAAGAGCGCCAGCAGCTTCAGTGTGTGCTCGCAGACGAGGTTGGCTGCCGCAGCGCCCGCCCGCAGCTGAGGGCCCCCACCGCACCTTCGAACTTGCGCTGCGAGTCCTTGATCTTGATGTCGCGGTCCTCGCGCCGGAACTCGCGCGTCATCTGCGCGGGGCCACGCGCAGAGGAGGCGACCGCGCTTCCTCTTGCACCAAGCGCTGAGGTCCTGCCAGCGTTGCGCTCCTCTAGGGGCAAGTGTGCGGCCGGGCGGAGGCGTGCCGCACCTCGTCGTTGAAGCCCGCCTGCGCCGGGCCGCCGCCGCCGCCCGTGGTGCCCGCCACGGCGCGCGTTCCCGTGCTGCGAGGCGTGGTGCCGCCGGCCGTGAACTGCTCGCCGGCCTCCCCGCCGCCGCCCCCGTTGCGCCCCACGCCCCGCGTGTAGCCAGCCCCGCCACCGGCGCCCGTCGCCCCGCCCATCAGCTCGCTCATCTCCAGGTCGCCCACCGGCGCGATGCCCTGACCCTCGTCCGCCCGAGGGTGCGTGCACCTGCGCGCCAAAGTGTGCGCGGACTCGTCAGCCGTGCGCTCTTGCGTGTGGGCGTTTGTCCTGTGCAAGGAAATGGGGTTGCCGCGCGCTCACCTGTAGAGCAGCCCGCGCACGCCCTTGATGGGCCGGGGGCCCGGCCCCTGCACCACCACGCCCCGCACCCCGCGCTGCACGCCTGCGCAGGCAAGCGACACGCTCCGAGGCCCCATCAGCACACGCGCTGCAGCGGCTCCGCCGCCGTGGCTTTGTGCATGGCGGGCGGCGCACACGCACCCAGGCGGCGCCTCGTCTCCCTCTCGGCCTTGCTCTCCTGCCGCTTGAGCTTGGTCACGCGCGTCTCCAGCTGGCGGCGCAGCCGCTCCATCTCGGGCAGCCGGTCCTGCGCGGCCAGTTGCTCGCACACACGCACAGCGGCAGGGCGGTGGCTCGGGATGTGTGCCGAGCGGCAGCCCAGCAATGACGCCCACCCCACGCTCACCCGGACCGTCTCGAGCGCCTGCACCCACTCGGACAGGGGCCGGCGGACCTTGAGCTGCAGGCGGGCCTCGTACTCCTGGTACGATGCGCGCATGGCCGAGTCGCGCATCACGCCGCCTGCGCACGCGTCGCTCGTGCGCCCCACGCGGCACGCTCGGCACCTTGTGCATCTCTTGCCGCCCAGCCTTCAGCCGAGCCCACCGCGTTCCTCACCGGCGACGTTGGGGTGGTTGTGGGAGACGGTGGCGCGGATGGGCTCGGCCAGCCCGCTCTCCTCTACCGCGTCCCACACGCGCGGCAGGGGCGCCCTCAGCAGCGGCAGCAGGTCGTCGAAGTAGTCTGCGGCGTGGCGCGCGTGCGTGGCGTGGAAGGAGGAGGGGCGCGTGGAGGGTGTGCGCGGCGCTGCGTCACGAGCGACGCGGCCTCCCCGCCATCACAAGCGCGCACCGAGCGTGGCCTTCTCCAGGTCGGCCAGCTGCGCCTGGAAGGGCACGACCGCCTCGCCCTTGAAGTCCAGCGCCTCGCGGAACATGTTGGCCACGCGCGGGACCAGCAGCGAGGCGTCGCGGTCGCTGGTCGAGGCCTTGACAGCACGCTTTTCCTGCCGCTGCGCCTGCGGCAGACGCAGCAGGGGCGCGTGCGAGCAGCGCCTTGAGCGCCTGAGAGGATCCACGCGCGATCCGACGCGTGCGCTGCGCGAGACTGAGGCGCCGCACTCGCCGTGCGGTGCGCAAGCGCGTCGCGAACGGCTTCCGCCATCTTGCTGCGGTCAGCTTGAGGCCCAGGCGGTGGAGGTTGGTGTGGGTCCTGCAGCAAGCAGTGGAGGCGCAAGCGGTGGAGCGCCGCGCGGTGGAGCCGACCTCATGCAGGGACTACAGCTTCGCGAAAGTCGGCACGAAGGCACGCGAAGCTGCAGCAGCAACAACGGGAGATCGCGGCGAACACTCCCAGGACAAGAGCGCCGTCAAGGCCCGTGCTCTGAGGCGAGTCGCACACCTCTTTGTGCGCATCTTTGACAGCGGGAGCAGCGCGCAACGGAGCCCCCATTGGCTGCGGTGAGGAGCCCGCCGCTCACGCTCGTGGTGCCGGCCTGCCGTGGTCCTGTGCAGGCGACCTTGCAGCGCAAACAAGCGAGCCTCCTCTCGGCGACCTGCTCTCGACACCTCTGCGCCGGGCCTTCAGCCGCGCGCGGCAGCGGGGACAGAAGACAGCAGCAAATCAGCCTGATCTTCGACAGGCGTCAGCATTCAGAAAGAATGGCCACCGAGGTGCTCGATCTGGGCTCTCCCAGCGCGCTGCGCCCACAGCCCGAGGGCTACAGGCAGCTCACCGACGGCTTCAACGCCATCGACGTCGCGGCCTGGGCGCAGCAGCGCGTCTGCCTCTACAGCGGTGAGAGACGGTCCGCCGGTTCTGGAGGAGCTGGGCGCTTTGGCGCGCAGATCGAGGTACGGCAGATCTGGAACGCCGACCTCCCTACCGCCTCCCAACTCCACCTCCCCCCAACTCCACACGCAGGGTCCAGCAGCTTGTACGCGCGTCACGGCTTCCGGGCTGGCGAGGTGCTCAGCTCGTTTGGCGCCAAGGCCACCCTGAGCACGCCAAACTACCTGACAGTGCAGGTCGGCGAGCAGCGCCACATCATGCTGCAGCCCGACTGGCTGCAGGTAGGAACCATGCATGCGTCAGGGGGGGCCACTGCATGGCATGGCGGCCACGGCTCGTTCCGTGGAGGCGAAGCGCTTCGTGCACGCGGCAGCACCTCTGTGGCGCCTCCGCCAGAGCCACAGCACGACCTGACCCTGCACACCTGTGCCCGCGCGCAGTACATCAACCATTCGTGCGACCCGAACGTGGCCTTTGACACGACCACGCTCCAGCTCGTCGCGCTCAAGGACATCCAGGTGTGTGCGTGCGGCTAGCAGACCGTACCGGGACAAGTCCACCACTGCACGCACGCCCTGCCCCCAGCATGAGCAGCAACCCCACATCGTGTGCTCGCCTCGAGCGCCGTTTGTTGTTCTCCTCTGTGCACACCTGCACCGCCGCAGGCTGGGGACGAGCTTGTCTTCTTCTACAACTCGACCGAGTGGGAGCTGTCGGCTCCGTTTGCGTGCCGCTGCAACACCAGTGCCTGCTGCGGCACGGTGCGTGGCGCCAAGCACATGACGCCGGCGCAACTGTCCCACTACCGCCTGACGGACTTCATCAAGGGCAAGCTCAGCAGCCAGCAGAGCGCTTGAGCAGCGGACCTGCTGCTGAGGGACGCGTGCGGGACCCCTCTGCGCTGCAGTGATCCCTCCTTGACGCGCGATCTTTTGACGGACGCTCTTTGCCTGTGTGTGGCTGAGAGCTCGGCAGCTGCTCCTCTCGCTTTTTGCCTGGCTGCGACAACGCCAGGTGTACGGACGTTTTGGGCAGAGGGCGATACATCTGCACGACAAGACAGGTGGCCGAAAGCTTCTTGTGGACCGGATCACACGGCACGAGGCGCTGGTGGGGACGTTTTGCGCCACGTTTTGCAGCTGACGCATGTGGACCTTTCGGATTCATCGAAATGTGCCCGGATGCAGCAGGGTGGGCGCCCCAACCCCTGATTTGCTATTGGTGTGGGCGCCCTGAGCGACGCGGAGGTGAAGCAGCATTCATGAGCCACCACCACCACCGTGCGAACCGTGCGCCTCTCTCGCCGCTTTGCTGCTTTGAGAGAGCAACATCGCGTGCAAGGGCATGAGCGAGCAGGGCGGAACACAACGTTGCAGTCACGGCGGTGGTGGCGCCAGTCATGGCTGAGCCCCGGAGCCTGCGGTGAACTTGATGACCCCATCGTACAGGCGTCCCTTGAGGTGCTGCGCCACCTCTGGGTGCTTGATCATGGCGAGCTTGAGGCAGTCGCACGACAGGCGGGCTCGCAGGTTGGTCTCGATGCCACGGCCCATGCCCTCAAGCACCACCAAGTCCACGGGCGTGTCGGTGCTGCTGGCCTGGCGCACCACATCGCACAGCTCTGCCGACACGTGGCGGAGGTCAATCACGGGCAGCGCGTTGCCGGACGACACGACCCGCAGCATCTGCGACTTGAGGGCTCGCCTGCACGCGTGCGCATGGTGAGCACGTGCCGTGGCCAGTTGATGGCAGCGCACTCTGTGATGCGCCCGCGTCACCCGTGCTGCGTGACGTGTTCACAGCGCTCTGAGCTCACCCGAGCACGTCAGGGTCCAGCTGCGCGGCCTGCTCCAGCAACGGGGTGAGCTCAGAGGCGGTGATGTCGTTGATGCTGGGCTCCTCGTTCGCCGCCAGAACCACCTGCGCGAACGCACCGCCGAAAGCACGTCCTAGTGCTCCCCCACGCGCCTGGCACATGCACCCGCAGGCACGCGTCAGGCAGCACCCATGCCCCGCTCGTCGCAGCATCGCGTGGCCCACACCTTGGCTCCCAGCTTGAGCAGCTCCCGCGCCAGGGGCAGCATGCCCAGCACGACGTCGGCGCCAGAGTTGTCGACAAAGAGGATGGCGTGGCGGTACGGCGCCTGCGCCATCAGCCAGCGTGCGTGAGTGGCCGCTTCCTGAGCACAGTGCACCGGGCCCGCGCAACCGCGATGCTCATGGGGTTGACCCTCTCCTCCCTCGCTCAAGCGTAAATCTCACCGCTCCCGCCAGGCGGTCCAGGGCCGCGTCCAGGTCATCCACCGCCCAGGGCCGGGGCAGCAGTGAGTTGCGCGTGGCCGTGAAGGACGAGGAGCTGGACGCGCCCGAGGCAAAGCGCTCCGCGGACGCAGCGGCGCCCAGGTCAAAGATGTTCCCCGCCAGCACGCCCCGGATGGCCAGTTCTAGCCTGCGCGCACGGGCGCAGAGCGTGGTGGCTCCTCGTGACGCGGCTCCGCAGCCCATGGAACCACTGTCCCAGGGCAAGGGAAGGCGTCCTGACGCGCCCAGCAGCGTCACTGCGGTGACTGACCGCTGGCGGGCGGCCGAGGCGCCGCCGGGCGTGGCGTCCAGCTCCGCCAGCACCTCGGGCAGGAAGCGCAGCGCCCCTGCGTTCTCTGTCCGCTTGACGTCGGAGAAAATGTCCTTGAGGCCCGACGCGCGCAGGACGCGCTCGCTGCGCAGGCGTCACCATAACCGGCGCAGCGCGAGGCTCAGCGTGAGGTGCTGCGCGTCTCTGGCTGGCGGCACCGCAGCCGCACCGCTCGCCCAGCAGCGCACCGGATGGCGCAGAGCGCGGCGCAGCTGAGGGGGTGGCAGTCCGGGTGCTCGGGGAGAGGCGTGTGGGGATCGGCCGCCAGGCGGTCCAGCACGGCGGAAAAGGCAGCCATGAACCGGGCCGTCGCCGCCTGCGGGTGAAAGTGCCACACGCTTCCAGTTCATGGAAGCGTCCCTCTTGAGCAGCAGCAGCAGCAGCAGCAGCAGCAGTTCCCCCTGACACTCACGGGGCGGAGGTCGACCGCCAGGCTCGAGTCACTCAGCGCGTGCCGCTCATAGGTGGGCTGCGCCTTGCGGAACACCTCGATCCACACCCGATAGCTTGGCAGGCCAGAGGTGTCGCCTTCTGGCAGCCTGCGGCGAGCACAGGATGGCGGCACCCTCAGGATGGAGGTGCCAATGTGCTGATGCTCGCCTCTACTCGTTGAGCCTCACGTGTAGGGGAACGTGTTGGCCTCGTAGGGCTGGACCAGCAAAGGGAAGCTCTCCATAGCTACTGACCTCCACAGCTCCCCCGGCCGCCACCACAAAGGCAAAGCCCCCGGGTGATGTTCGCATGCGCTGCATCCTTTCGCCGTCGCAGCATCCTTCGCCGTCTCAGCATAGCGCGTGGCACATTGGCGCTGAGTTGTCGTCGAAAGCCTGCTCGACGCGTCTCAGGTGCGGTGGCGCGCGGGCCGCCGCAGATATGGTTCCTTGGGGCCACGGTGGAGCGGATGTGCCTGCTCACGGCTTTCTCCGCGGCTTGGTCGTGATGGACGCAGGGCTGCTTAACCAACGCGGTCTGCACGGCGCTGTCGCAGCAGAGCGCGTGAGAGGCGGCAGTCGCAGCGCACCACCAGTTTTGGCGTACGTGCGGGCGAGCTGCGGCGCCCCCCTCTGCACGCATGGAGCCCCCACAACGCGACGAGCAGGCGCCGAAAGCGGACCACGAGCAACCACAGCCGTGCCCAGAAGGCCAGCAGCAGCAGGGCGGCGATGAGCAGCATGGGGCCGCCGGCGACAGCGTGGTGCCTCGGGCCCCGTCCGTCGGCCCCGCAGCTGCCCTGCCAGCGAGCTACACGCCGCAAGGCCTCAAGGTGCTCCTGCTGCATCACGACGCGGACGCCAGCCGGGAGGTGGCGGCCCAGCTTCAGGCGTGCGGCTACACGGTGGTGGCGCACCACCTGGGCGCCCCTGGGGGGAGCGCCCCCGGCGCTGACGAGGCGAACGAGCATGGGGGGCAGGCTGCAGCGGCGGTGGCGGCGGCGGCGACGCCGCTGGACGCCGCCACGGTTGGCCAGGCCGACGTGGTGATGCTCAACCTGGAGAGCGCCCAGCTGCAGCAGCAGCACGACCCGCTGGCCAGCGGCCGCGTGCGCCAGGCCCTGACGGCGCCCCAGGGCCCGCCCCTGGTGCTCATGGCGTCGAGCGAGGCGGCCCCGGACCTGGTCCTGGCGGCCATGCAGGACTGGGGCGCCTGCGAGGTGCTGTCCAAGCCGCTGGCCGAGGCCAAGCTGCTCACCATTTGGCAGCACCAGGTGAGGAAGAGGGACGGCGGGATGAAGCAGGGGGAAGCAGCTGCCCGGCTCTGTGTGCGCCTGCGAGCTCTCTCTCTCTCTCCACCACCGTGTGGCTGGCAGCCACGCGCCGATGTAGACGTGCACTCGACTGCGTGCACGTCGCCCCCCCCCGGCCAAACTGGTTGGCGCAGGTGCGCCGCCTCATGTCAAGCCCCACCGGCAGCACGCCTGGCAGCAGCCGCAGCCGCCGGCGCGTGGTGCTGCAGCGCGGCTCCACCAACCTGCACCCGCAGCAGCAGCGGCCGCACCGCACCATCACGGGCTTTGGCGGCGCGGACGCAGCGCGGCGCCCCCACGCCCCGCATGGGGTGGGGCGCATGGACACGGACGAGGACGGCGCCGGGGGAGGAGGAGGAGGCGCGGGCACCTCCTCCGCTGGGCAGCTCACGCTCAGGCGCGCCGCCACGGCGCCCTCGGTGCCCGACTGGCCCGGCCTGACCCCGCCGCCCTGTGGCGCCAACCCCCTGGCGCAGCCGCGCCCGGACGGCGAGGGCGTGCTGGGCCACGAGCTAGAGTCCCTGCTGCTGCTCACCTCGCCCGACGTGCTCATGGTGGGCGCGCAGCACGGGGGCGCGCCGGCAGCGGCGGCCGGCGGCGGCGGCCAGGCGGCGGCGCAGGGCGCGGCGGCGCGCCGGGGCGCGGCGGCGGGCGCCCCCGGCGCCGTGGGTCAGCAGGGCAGCGCCTCCAGCTCCAGCAACGCCGTGCCCTCGTCTGCGGCTGACGAGTGCATGCAGCTGCTGCTGCCCGACGACGACGGGACGCCCCACCGGGCCGGGGGAGGCACTGCGGGGCACGGGGCAGGAGGCGCCACGGCGGTGGACACGCAGGAGCTGGAGCAGGTGAGCAGCAGCGGCGAGCAGCTCACGGCGGCCACGGCCACGCGGCTGGGCAGCAGCGAGGCGGCGGCGGCGGCGGCGGCGGCGGCGGCGGGACTCGGACGCTCGGAGAGCGCCCAGCTGGCCCACCTGACGTCTGGCCTGTCGCACCTGGCCGTGGGGGAGGAGGCGCAGCAGCAGAGCCTCCTTCCGCCGCCTCAGGGCGTGGTGGTGGGCCACTCTGCCGGGCGGCTGCCTCCCCTCCCCGAGGCGGGCCCCTGGGGCGGCACCATGGTGTGGGGCATCCCCACCTCACCGCTGCAGTTTGGGCCGCGCCCGCCCGCCGCGCCCGCGCCTCACGCGGGGCCGGGGGGCGCGCCGGCGCTCATGCCGCCCTTTGGCAGCCCCACCCCGCCGCCCGCCCCAGTGGCCGGTGGCGGCGCCGTCATGGACCCGGCGGCGGCGGCGGCAACGGCGGCGGCGGCGGCAGCAGCGCAACAGCAGGCGGCGCAGCAACAGCAGCAGCAGCAGCAGCA
>VFQP010001949.1_pt1 | contig 24804 bp, 17 predicted proteins | sample 3512351 | NCBI WGS metagenome assembly VFQP01 (sample SAMN10412372, study PRJNA504923) | tailings metagenome | isolation source: Relicate 1 Philex TSF1 revegetated site | place: Philippines: Tuba, Benguet | collected 2017-08-29
ATTAGGTGTATTGGGTAAGCAGGTTTTTGCGGTACAGTTAAAGTACAATACTCAGTAAGATTGACGCTTACCACCTATTTGGGTAACGACAATATCAATACCATGATCAATATAGGCATGGTCATAACAACAGTGGTAGAAAGCTCCCTGTTGATCCTGTATGATATGTGTAATATGTTGAAAGCTAAACCCTTTCTGGGATAACCAATTTCTGCTAACACGAACCAGCTTCTTCCGGTAACAGGCTGCGAGTAAACTGCGATTCTTCAATAGCTGTTTATTCAGTTGCCTGATCAAAAAATTGAGGGGATGTTTTAGCTTATTATGAAAGGCGCTCCTGCAGTGATCAGTACAAAATTGCTTGTCGGCCCGCCCCGATAATATAGTTTCACAATACCTGCATCTTCTGTTCATATCAATCATGGTTGATTCCCTCGCAATGTAATATGCTTGTTGCAGTTTTAATAACCTACAACAGTAAACGAGTATAAATACAGGCAATAGCATGATAGAAATACCTGTTCTTCTATAATAGCCGTGTATAAACGTATGTAAGCGTTTAAAAAACGACTATCTGTTGTTGATGTTTCATCTTTGTGTAGTCATTATTACTATAGAAAAAATATACCATGACTACCATCAACAATAAGGTTCAATTAATAGGAAAAATAAGGAATGTTCCAGCCATGAAAATATTGGAAGGCGGCCGGAAAATGGCCCTTTTCAATCTGGTAACAACCGAACCCGTCTGGGATCCGGCAGGCATTCGAACTTATGATACTCAATATCATCAACTCGTAGTATGGGGGAAGTTAGCTGCTTATGCTGCGAACTTATCAGTAGGAGTAACACTCGCTATTGAAGGGAAGTTGGTATATCGCCAGTTTATGGATAAAGGGGGTATGAAAAGAATTATCACCGAAATCCATGTACATGAACTACTCATGATTGGCAGGCAACAAGAAGCATCTGCCTAGTGCTACACCACTGATGGTCATACCCTGATGCTGGCTTTATCCTCGTTAAAAATAAACGCAGTATTGTCCACACAACTGCCAATTCGTCTTGCATGCTCTCAAATACCACTCCATATGGCATAGCAATAAGATTTAAACAAAGTCTTAGCGATCTCTTAGCGATTTTTGTGCTTTATCCTTTCACCCGGAGCCGAGTCTGTTGTATATTTGCACCCCATGAAAATTAAGCCTACCCTGCACACGGTTTTATCGCCCAAATTGCTCGACCTCTACGATGTGTCGAATAGTGTAGTTGTGATCATAGATGTATTCAGGGCAACGTCTACCATTGCTACAGCATTATACAATGGTGCAGAAAGGGTAATACCGGTAGACAGTGTGGACAGGTGTATTGAGATCGGTAAACATACAGGTGGTATCACAGCAGGTGAACGTGATGGGAAAATCATTCCGGGCCTGGCCCATGGTAACTCTCCGGCAGAATATCCCCGTTCATTTATTGAGGGAAAAACACTGGTACTCACCACCACCAACGGAACCAAATTATTACATATGGCATTGAATAATGGTGCCTCTGAAGTCATTACAGGTTCTTTCCCCAATATATCTGCTGTATGTGAACACCTGATCCAGTCGGGTAAAAATGTTGTATTAGGCTGCTCAGCCTGGAAAGATAAATTCAACCTGGAAGATACCCTTTTTGCCGGTGCCGTGATTAGCCGTATCGGAGCTCATTTCACCATTCATTGTGATAGCAGCCTCATGGCCGCACAGTTGTACGAATTGCATAAGGATGATATGCCAACCTTCATTCAGCAAACTACCCACTGGCATCGCCTCTCTGCCTATGGACTGGAAAAAGATATGGAATACTGTGTTACCGAAGATGTTGCCAATATCCTGCCCATTTACCGCAATGGCGATCTGATTCGTAAGTAAGTCATGTATTCCCATAAATGACTCTTTTTGGCACATTATTAAGCCTTTGGGCGGCGCTTAACAAACATTTCATCCACATTTATTCCTTTTCCCTTCATAAAGTGCATTAGTTTCCTTTACTTTTGCAAATTGCCCTTTTCGGAATGTGGCAGCATTTTTTATTGGTGAAAAGTAAGCGTTCAAACCCCGCCTTACAATCACTACTAATATCTGAATGTAGTTATGGCGCTTCCTTATCTCATCAAACATATTTACAATAGTGGAACAGAAGAAGTGATTCGCCGGGGAAAGAAAATCCACGCATTGGGTAATGTAGAACTGGTAGAATATGATGAACTGATGGCCAATGTGGTTTTCAGAGTCAAGGATGATGGATATGCCACCTTCTATAAAGTACATATCAACCAGTTTAAAGATCCTAAAACACTTTCTCTCAGATGTTCATGCCCCTATAACCTGTCAGAAATTTGCCGCCATAAAGCGGGTGCACTTTTTCATTTACAGGATCTGCTAGATAGAAATCAACTGGGAGAGAAGGAAACCCATTACGATCAGAAACATACGGTTATCAAAATGAAGCAGCTCGACCTGAAACTGATCAGGATGTTGAGTGCCCCCGAAAATTTTGAAAAGGCTGAAAACTTTCTGCGCAGTAGCCGGGTAAATATACTGGAAGCAAAAGATGAACGTGTACGTGCTGAACTGGAATATGAAGGGCAACTCTTCACATTACTTGTTCAAAAAAATGAAGAAAGAAATTTCGACACCAGTTGCGGCTGTAATACAGATCATGAACATCCGCTTTGCGTTCATAAATCGATCCTATTCCTGCAACTCCTCCATAACTATGGCCCAGGCTATTTTGATACCATTCGTAACTGGGATAAGGAAAAGAATAAATTACTCGCCCTCTATGGCTATTCACTCGATGATGACCTGAGTGGAAAATTTGAGTTCACCTATACCGATGGTAAGCCTTTTCTCCGTGTATTGGATACCAGCATCAAACGTGTGTCTGGTCCTGGCCAGCCCCCCGTTAAACCAAGACCTGTAGAAGAAGCAACAGTTGCTGTACCAACAGTTGAAACCATGGAGGAGCAACCCAAAGAACTGCTCAAACTCGGATTGGTCATCGGTTTCAACGAACTGCAATATCCCTACATACAATTCGATATCATACAAGGTGAACCCAATGAGGAGTTTACTGCCTTTACCGGAAAAGTAACCAAGCTCGACCTGTCGCGATTTGTGAATACAGATGTATTGAGTGAAGACGATAAAGTGCTACTGCAACAGGTACGTAAACTATTACCCTCTGAAGTAAGCCGCTACCTGGATAGAAATTCCCCCTTTAGCGGAATATGGGAAAATATTATTCAGCAGCATGATGAGGAATTGCCCGAAGAAACCCGGAACCTCATCAATGAATACCTGCAACCCAAACTAAAAAAACTGGTTGAAGACCTTCAGTCAAGTCCCTTTGTATTCAGCCTGCCAGAAAAAAAAGCTTTTACAACGGCTAATTTGCTATCGGCCGAATTGATGCCAACACCAATTAAGCCAGAGTTTGAAGTATCCTATACCAAAGGACAATATGAAGTGGCCTGCCGGGTAAAACTACCGCTGGCCGACCTGAGTATAGCTGATAATGAATGTACTTCGCCGCTCCTCTTCAAATATCATCAACAATTTTTCACCTGGCAACGTTCAGAAGATATCACGATACTTGAAAAGTTTCTGCCAGCAGGAACTATTAAAGTGCCAGCTGCGGAATGGGGTGCTTACTTGCAACAATTTATCCTGCCATTATCAAAAGACTATCACGTACATTTCGGAAATGTACAAAAGGAAGAGCTACGCGACCTGCGCCCTGAAGTAAAAGTGATGTTGCGTGAAAAGGGGGAATACCTGCTCTTCCAACCTGTTTTCTCCTATCGAGGACATGATGTGAAATGGCAGGAAAAAGAACGGATTGTAGTACCTGTTGAAGATAAATTACTACTCATCCATAGAAATCTTGAGGCCGAAAAAGAACTGATACAAAAAATCGAATCTTTACATTCTCATTTTATTCGTCCTGTAGAGGGTGATGTGCTTGCCTTAAAAGGAGCAGAAGTACTCAGGAATAACTGGTTCTTCCTTTTTGTAGATGCAGTAAAGGAAATGAATATCCCCGTATATGGATTTGAAGCACTGCGCAATTTCAGATTCAATACTGCCAAGCCTTCTACACGTATACAGATCAGCAGTAATACCGATTGGTTCGATGCAAAAGTAGAGATCCATTTTGGGGAACAAAAGGTAACAGTAGAAGATGTAAAGAAGGCCCTGGCCAATAAACAACAGTTTGTACAACTGGGAGATGGCACCTTAGGTATTTTACCAGAAGAGTGGATTAAGAAGTACTCTTTGTTGTTCCGGGTAGGTGAAGGCAAGCAGGGATCTATGAAGCTGAGTAAATATCATTTCAGTGTAGTAGAAGAATTGTATTTGCAGCGTGATGAGGAGGAGTTGTTTTTTCAACTGGAAGAAAAATATGATCGCTTAAAGGAACACCATTCTATTAAACCCATATCAGCACCAGCACATTTAAGTAGCATACTGAGGCCTTATCAGGAAAGTGGATTTCAATGGCTCAACTACCTGAGTGAAGTGCAGTGGGGTGGAATTCTGGCCGATGATATGGGTTTGGGTAAAACCATTCAGGCACTTAGTTTTCTCCATCATTTAAAAGCAACAAATGGCACATTAAAAGCCCTGGTGGTTTGTCCAACAACCCTCATGTTCAACTGGCAAAATGAAATCACCAAATTCACACCTGGCATTACTTATTATGTGCACCATGGTGGTCAGCGAACCCGTGAAAATCTGGCTGCAAACGGAGCAGATGTAATCATTACCACGTATGGTACACTCAGAAGTGATATCAAACAGTTTGTTGATGTAGCATTTGATTATGTGGTATTGGATGAAAGCCAGGCCATCAAGAATCCTTCCAGTAAGGTTACCAAAGCCGCTTGTTTGCTGAGGGCCAAGAACCGACTTTGTTTGAGTGGTACCCCTCTTCAGAATAATACTTTCGATATTTATGCGCAAATGCATTTCCTGAATCCGGGCATGTTAGGATCGGTAGAGTTCTTCAAGCAGGAATTCTCCGTTCCCATCGACAAGTTTGGGGAAAAGGAACAAAAAGAACATTTACGTAAACTTTTATTCCCCTTTATTCTTCGCAGAACCAAAGAGCAGGTAGCTAAAGACCTGCCTGAAAAACAGGAAATGGTCTTATTCTGTGAAATGGGTGATGAACAACGCCGGATATATGATGCCTATCGCAATGATTACCGCGACAAGATATTAGGTGTTGTTGATGCACAAGGTATACAACGTTCTCAACTCACCATTCTGCAAGGTTTGATGAAACTCCGACAAATTTGTGATAGCCCTGCTATTATCAAGGATGAAGAGAAGTTTCCGAATGTGTCTGTTAAACTGGAAGAGCTCGGAAGAGAGATCACCGAGAATATCAGTAACCATAAAGCACTTGTATTCTCTCAATTCCTGGGTATGTTATCGCTGATCAAGGAAAAGATGAAGGAGTTGGGGGTAGATTATGAATATTTTGATGGTAGTAGTACTGTAGCAGACAGAGAAAGAGCCATCAAGCGCTTCCAGGAGGATGAAAATTGCAGGGTATTCCTGATATCACTCAAGGCGGGTGGCGTGGGCTTGAACCTTACTGCGGCCGATTATGTGTATATCGTAGACCCCTGGTGGAATCCGGCGGTTGAGCAACAAGCAATCGACAGAACCCACCGCATTGGCCAAACAAAGAATATTTTCGCCTACAGAATGATTTGTACCGATACAGTGGAAGATAAAATCCTCAAATTACAGGATCGTAAAAGAAGTCTCGCAAGGGAGCTGATTACCGATGATGAGGGCTTTGTGAAGAATCTTACACGAGAAGATGTAGAATATTTGTTCAGTTGATAAATCACTGAAACTTAAGGGAATAAAATTCTCGCCACCTGTGGCGACCTATGAACATTGGGCTTTCACCGATTTTAACAGTACAAGTACCAACCATCACGATAGTTTGCCATTAATCTTTTCTAGTTAGTCCCGGTCTAACAGCAAGTAATAATTTCACTAAACCGAAACAAACCGTCATGACCAAAATTTTACCTGCGCTCCTTTTTCTCTTTTTTGCCATGTCAGCATCCGCTCAAACATCGGCAACATTAAAGGGAAAATTGATCGACTCCGTAGGCAAGCAATCCCTCAAAGATGCCTCGATCACTATTCTGGATGCCAGAGATTCAACATTAGATGTATTTGGTCTGGCTAAGGCCGATGGAAGTTTCCTGATTAGTAATATCACTTTTGGTGATATGATTGTTGAAGTGAAATTTCAGGGATATGAACCCTTTTCCAAAAAAGTTACTTTCTCTAAAACAAATAGTATTGTAGATCTGGGCAATGTTTATTTAATAATGGCGGCCAATGATCTGGGTAATGTAACCGTATCGCAGTCCATTGTTCGGATGAAAAATGATACTGTTGAGTTTACCGCCTCTGCTTTTAAGACTAAGCCAAATGCAGTTGCAGAAGATTTGTTGAAGAAAGTGCCCGGTATTCAGGTTGATAAGAACGGTAATGTTACCGCTCAGGGCGAACAGGTGCAAAGAATATTGGTAGATGGTAAACGTTTCTTTGGTGATGACCCTCGTATGGCAACCCGTAACCTGCCTCCGGATATGATCGATAAGATTCAGGTATTCGATCAGGCAAGTGATCAGAGTGCATTTACAGGTTTTGATGATGGCAACCGCGTCAAAACTATCAATATCACTACCCGCAAGGATAAGCGTAAAGGCTATTTTGGTCGTGGTTCCCTTGGTTTTGGTGCTAATGCCGATGAAGGTTTGTACGACAATAGTTTTAACGTAAGTCGTTTCAACGGCGATCGTCAGATCACTTTTACCGGACAAGCCAATAACGTAAATAAGCAGAACTTCTCCGTTCAGGATATGTTGGGTTCACTCGGTGGCGGTGGTGGTGCCAACTTTGGTGGCGGCGGTGGTGGCCGTGGTGGCGGTGGCGGTTCTATCGGAAGTAGTGGTGGTGGCGGCCTGGTGAATACCTGGGCTGGTGGTATCAACTACCGCGACACCTGGAGTCCCAAAACGCAGTTCTCTGGCAGCTATTTCTACAATGACCAGAAAACCTATCGCGATCAAAAGAGCTTTACACAGAACCTGATTCCTGGTGCCCCCGATTCTTCTATTTTTAATGATAACACATCATCATCGAAGACCTATAATAAGAACCACAGGATCAATATGAATATTGAGCACCAATTCGATTCTTCGAATTCACTCATTATTCGTCCCAATATTAGTTTTCAGGATACCTGGTCTGAGTCATTACAGCAAACCAACTCTACCAGAGGAAAAGTAACTGCATTGAACAGTTCAGAAGCCAAGTCTATCAGAAAGAATAATGGTTTTAACGGATCTGTGGAAGCTACGTTCAGACATCGTTTCCCTAAAAAAGGCCGAACCTACTCCATTAACCTTAACCTGGGTGGAAGTACGAATGATGGTACGGGTACCAACTATTCCTTAAACCGGTATAATCCTGTTGGTCGTCCTGCATACACGGATACGATTGATCAGATCTATACTACTAACCGTGATGGAAGGAACTTCAATACAACCTTCTCATATACAGAACCTTTAAGCAGTACGCAACAGCTGGAATTCAACTATAACTATTCCTATAGCTTGAATAAATCGGGTCGTAATACCCTGCAGTACAATCCAGGAACAGATAAGTACGAAATACCTGTTGCTAACCTGAGCAATAGTTTCGAGAATACCTTCTCTTCAAACAGGGTAACGATGAACTATCGCTATCAAAAAAACAAGGTAAACTTTAGTGTGGGTTCTGGCGTTCAGGTAGGCGATCTCGTAAGTAATAACATTACAAGAGACAGCAGTATCAAGCAGCACTTCGTGAACCTCTTCCCTGCAGCCAATTTCAGGTATGAGTTTTCACGTACCAAGAGCTTGCGTATATTTTATAATGGTCGTACCTCACAACCAAGTGCCGATCAGTTACAACCTGTAACTGATAATAGTAATCCGTTGAATATCAGAACAGGTAACCCAAATCTGAAACAACAGTTTACCCATAGTATGCGATTCCTGTACAACTCATTCGATGTGTTCACACAACGATTGATCTTTGCTACTGTGAATGCCAGCTTTATTCAAAACGATATCCAGAATTCAACCACATTCCTGGCTAATGGTGCACAAATGACCATGCCTGTTAACCTGGGCGGTACGTATAACGTGAATGGTTTCTTTAACTATGGTTTTCCTTTAAAGAGACCCAAAAGCAACCTGAATCTGATTGCTAATGTGGCACGCAGCCAAACACAAACGCTGATCAATAATGCCAGCAACTATACCAGAAATACCACTTTAGGTGGTACTGTATCCTGGACCACTAACCTGAAAGAAGGATTTGATATGAACTTCTCTTCCAACTCCTCATTCAGCATGGCCAGGTATACACTGCAGCCGCAACAAAACGGTGACTTCTTTACACAAACTGTTTCAACAGAGGCAACTGGTTACACCAAGAGCGGTTGGGTATTGTCGGCTGATTTTGATTATGTATTCAACTCAGGAAGGTCGGCAGGTTTTAATACCAGTATCCCACTGCTGAATGCTAGTATTTCAAAACAAATGTTTAAGGATAAGTCTGGTGAACTGAAGTTCTTTATGTTCGATTTATTGAATCAGAACGTGAGCATCACCAGAAATATTACTGGTAATACGATTCAGGACGTTCAAACAAGGGTACTGACCCGCTATTTCATGGTTAGCTTTACCTATAATCTGAGAAGATTTGGTGGACAGCAGCAACAACAGCGTGGCGGTCCCATGAACATGATGCCAGGTGGCAACCGACAAATGAACAATATGATGCGCGCAGGTGGCGGAATGATGGGTGGTGGTATGTAATAGCCTGTAATAAGATCATGTACAAAATGGCCAGTGTGAAAACGCTGGCCATTTTGCTTACAACTGTTAGCCAATCAGACTTCTAATGTTATTTTTATAAATTTTTTGGTCTGATTAACATAAACTGACCTAATTTTACGCCCCTAAACCTTGAACACTTAAAGATCATCGTGAAGCAGTTAAATACATATCTTCCACAAACTTTACAGAAAGCATCCTCTGCGATGTTATCCGTACGGGCTGCTTTTGATCTTCTTCCACGAATGCGACGTGGATGCTGATAGGACGAGCAACTGGCAATTGCCCCTATCAGTGGAAAATCCCCCGAAATAGTTACAATACGGCCAGACAACCATCATTGTTGTCGTTCCTTTTACTTCCTTTTAATTCATAGCAAGTTGGAACAAAATATAATTGTTCGTGTAGCCAATGGTGGCGACACACATTATGCAAAGACCATTACCGATGAGATGGAATCTTCTGCAAAAGCACGTGGTACAGGTATTGCCAAACGCAGTCCCGACTATATTGCCAATAAAATGCAGGAGGGTAAAGCGGTGATTGCCCATATGCCCGATGGCGAGTGGGTAGGCTTTTGTTATATCGAAGCATGGGGACACGATTCCTTTGTGGCGAATAGTGGACTGATCGTATCACCGCCATTTCGTAAAAGTGGTGTAGCTAAACTGATCAAGCAAACCATATTCAATCTCTCAAAGGAAAAATATCCGCAGGCCAAAATATTTGGTCTCACTACAGGCCTTGCCGTAATGAAGATCAATAGTGATCTGGGCTATGAACCCGTTACCTATAGCGAACTAACAGATGATGAAGAGTTCTGGGCGGGCTGCAGAAGCTGTGTAAACTTTGATATCTTAACCAGCAAGGAACGCAAGAACTGTCTTTGTACAGCCATGCTGTATAACCCGGCCGATCATCAGAAACCAGAAGATACTTCCAAGGCATTCAGGAAACAGTCGAAACTATACGAACGTTTCATGAAAATGAAACAACACCGATTATTGAAAATTTTCAGGAAGAAGGATGGAAACACTGATAAGACCAAATCATTCTTCCATGTATTATTTAATCTATAACAAAAAGCCAGTAATATCCGATCATTATGAGCAAGCAAACAACTCCTCTTCCAGCCGGCACAAAAGTAGTACTGGGTTTCAGTGGTGGACTGGATACTTCCTATTGTGTGAAATACCTGACCGATGAATTGGGTTATGAAGTGCACAGTGTTATTGTGAATACAGGTGGATTCAGTGCCGAAGAACTATCACATATAGAAGCACATGCCTACAACCTTGGTGTTAAAACACATACAACCGTTGATGCTGTTACAACATACTATGATCGCATCATTCGTTTCCTGATTTATGGAAATGTACTAAAGAATAATACCTATCCGCTAAGTGTTAGTGCTGAAAGGCTGAGTCAGGCTTTACATATTGCTGAGCATGCCAAAAAATTAAATGCTCAGGCTGTTGTACATGGCAGTACGGGTGCAGGTAATGATCAGGTACGTTTTGATATGGTATTCCATATCATGATACCAGGTGTTGAGATCATTACCCCCATTCGCGATATGAAACTTAGCAGGGAAGAAGAAATCGCCTATCTGAAGTCGAAAGGGGTAGCCATGAATTTTGAAAAAGCGGCCTACTCCATCAATAAAGGACTTTGGGGTACCAGCGTTGGTGGAAGGGAAACACTGCAATCAAGAGGTGTATTACCCGAAGAAGCATGGCCTACACAGGTAACCAAAACAGGATCTGAGGAAGTAAAACTTAGTTTTAATAAGGGAGAACTGATAGCAGTGAATGATCAATCTTTCACTCATGCATCAGAAGCGATTCAATACTTACAAACCATTGCCGGGCCTTACGGTATTGGAAGAGATATTCATGTAGGTGATACCATTATTGGCATCAAAGGTCGTGTAGGTTTTGAAGCAGCGGCTCCAATGGTAATACTGAAAGCACACCATGCACTCGAAAAACATGTGCTTACCAAGTGGCAGCTAAGCTGGAAAGATCAATTGGCACAGTTCTATGGAAACTGGCTGCATGAAGGTCAAATACTTGATCCCGTAATGCGCGATATTGAAGCCTATCTCGAAAATTCACAACAACAAGTTACCGGCGATGTATTCGTTACACTCAAACCCTATCATTTCCTGATTCAGGGTATCGAATCGGTAAATGACCTCATGAGCAGCAAGTTTGGTAAGTATGGAGAAATGAATAGTGGCTGGACGGGTGATGATGTGCGTGGATTCTCTAAGATCTTTGGTAATCAAACAGCTATTTATCACAGCATTAAAGCAGAACAAGACCATGACTGATATTAAAGCAGCCATTATTGGAGGAGCTGGTTATACAGGTGGTGAAACGATTCGGTTACTGCTTCGCCATCCTGCAGTTACACTTGCCTCGGTACACAGTACCAGCAATGCCGGAAAGCCATTAAGCGCTGTACATGCAGATATGGTGGGAGATACCGACCTGCTCTTCAGTGATACGCCAATGCTGGACGCTGATGTGCTCTTTTTATGTGTTGGTCATGGCGATGCCCGTAAGTTTCTGGAGCAACAAGCTATTCCTGATACGACTAAGATCATCGATCTTTCACAGGATTTCAGGCTTCCTGATAGCAATACGTTTGGTAATAAACAATTTGTTTACGGATTGCCAGAGTTGAACAGAACGCAAATACAGCAAGCAGGTAATATCGCCAATCCGGGTTGTTTTGCCACTGCCATTCAACTTGCTTTATTACCCCTGGCACAAGCGGGTATGCTGGCCGATGTTCATACCACTGGCATCACTGGTTCTACAGGTGCCGGACAGTCACTGAGCAATACCTCACATTTCAGCTGGCGCGCAAATAATATACAGGCCTATAAATCTTTGAATCATCAGCATATCAAAGAAATTACCGCCTCACTCAATAGTTTGCAAAAGGATTCGCCCCTATCAGCCAATGCTGAGGGGCCGGGTGTACATTTCATTCCCTGGCGCGGAGATTTTACAAGAGGCATTTATACCTCTTCTGTATTAGATTGTAGCCTGCCGCTTGCTGAAGTAGCTGCCATGTTCCAGCAATTTTATCAGGAACATCCCTTTACCCATGTGAGTACAGGAATGATTGATCTGAAACAAGTGGTAAATACCAACAAGTGTTTGATCCATTTGGAGAAACAGGGTAATAAACTCATCGTTCATACCGCCATTGATAATCTTCTGAAAGGAGCCAGTGGACAGGCTGTTCAAAATATGAATTTACTATTCGGACTTCCTGAAACAACCGGGCTTTTCCTTAAGCCCAATTTCTTTTAACGCTTAAAAACAGGCAAATGAAACTGTTTGATGTATATCCGCTGAATAATATCACCATTGAACGCGCACAGGGTGTGCATGTATGGGATGATCAGGGTACACAATACTTGGATATGTATGGTGGTCATGCTGTAATTAGTATTGGTCATACACATCCACACTGGGTAAACAGGATTACAGAACAACTCAATAAGGTAGCGTTCTATTCCAATTCTGTCATCATTCCCTCGCAGCAGGCACTGGCCAGTAAATTGGCAAAAGTGAGCGGTAAAACAGATTACCAGCTCTTTCTTTGTAATAGCGGTGCAGAAGCCAATGAGAATGCACTCAAATTAGCTTCCTTCCATACCGGAAGAAAAAAGATCATTGCATTCAGTAAGTCCTTCCATGGTCGTACCTCACTGGCAGTTGCAGTAACAGATAATCCTGCCATCGTAGCACCGGTGAATCAAACCGAAAATATCATATTCCTGCCCTTTAATGATGTAGCTGCCCTGACAACCTGCTTTGAGCAGCAGGGTAATGAAATCGCTGCTGTAATTACTGAAGGGATTCAAGGTGTTGGTGGTATTCATGTGGCTAGTAACGAATTTTTACAGGCCATCAGGGCTCTCTGTGATCAATATGGCGCTGTGTATGTTGCTGATAGTGTACAGTGTGGTTATGGCCGCACAGGTAAATTCTTTGCGCATGATCATGCAGGCGTATCGGCCGATATTTATTCAATGGCAAAGGGTATGGGTAATGGCTTTCCTATTGGCGGTATTTTAATTGCACCAAATATTAAACCAAAGCATGGCATGCTGGGTACCACATTTGGTGGCAATCATCTTGCCTGTGCTGCTGCCCTGGCCGTACTGGAAGTGATGGAACAGGAGAACCTGCTGCAACAGGCGGCCAATACAGGTCAATACCTTTTGAAAGAACTTTCTGCAATTCATGACATACAACAGGTGCGCGGAGTAGGATTGATGATCGGTTTTGATGTACCTGATCAGCTAAAGGATTTGAAAAAGGAATTGCTATCCAAGCACCACATCTTTACCGGAGAAGCAAAGCCCAATGTGATTCGATTACTTCCCGCATTGAATCTAACTAAAGAAGTAGCCGATCAATTCCTAACTGCACTCAAACAGGGAATTGCCGATCTTTCTGTTTCAACCCAATCAACTTCAACCACTACAACAACAGGCTAACATGAAACAATTCATCTCTGTTCATGACGTGAACAATATCAATGAGCTGGTCGCAAAAGGGCTTTCTTATAAGGCAGCCCCACTCATTCATCAACATGTAGGAGCAGGGAAGAGGGTAGGCCTGTTATTCCTGAACCCAAGTTTGCGTACACGTTTAAGTACGCAGGTGGCTGCCAGGAATTTAGGTATGGAAGCCATTGTGTTCAATGTTGATAAGGAAGGATGGGCACTGGAGTTCGAAGAAGGTGCCATCATGAGCGGTAACACCGTAGAACATATCAAGGATGCTGGTCCGGTACTCGGACAATACTTCGATATTCTCTGTATTCGTACATTCCCCTCTTTGAAAAACAGGGAAGATGACTACAGCGAAATGTTCATCAACCAGTTCATTAAATATGCAGGTGTTCCTGTGCTGAGTTTGGAGAGTGCTACACTCCACCCCCTGCAGTCACTTACCGATATACTGACCATAACAGAATGTTTACAGGCAAAACCCTTGTTACATAAGCCACGTATTGTACTTACCTGGGCACCACATGTAAAACCGTTGCCCCAATGTGTAGCCAATAGCTTTGCACAATGGGTAAATGCCTGGGGTGAAGCTGATTTTGTGATCACACATCCACAGGACTATGAACTGGCAGAACAGTTTACAAAAGGCGCCACGATTACACATGATCAGGATGCTGCACTGGAAGGGGCTGATTTTGTATATGTGAAGAATTGGAGCACCTATCAGGATTATGGCAAGATCTATGAAAATGATCCTTCCTGGATGCTTACAGAAGAAAAAATGCGTTTAACAAACCTGGCAAGGGTAATGCATTGCCTGCCGGTAAGAAGAAATGTGGAACTGAGTGATGAGATACTGGACAGTACCAATAGCCTTGTAACCCAACAAGCCGGTAACCGGGTTTGGGCTGCACAAGCTGTTCTTCATGAAATGCTAACTGCTCAATAGAAATAAAGGAAAGTGAAAAAGAAACTCTATATCGTTAAGATTGGTGGCAATATCATTGATGATGAACGATTGTTGCAACAGTTCCTCACCAATTTTTCCTTGTTGAATGAGCAAAAAATTCTGATACATGGCGGTGGAAAACTCGCTACCAGAATGGCCACTCAGTTGGGGATTGAACAAACCATGGTAGATGGCCGCCGAATTACCGATGCAGAAACCCTGAAGATCGTAACCATGGTATATGCTGGTTATATCAATAAACAGGTGGTCGCATTGCTGCAGTCTATGGACTGCCAGGCACTTGGTCTTTGCGGAGCAGATGCCAATACGATACTGGCGCATAAACGTACTGGCAAGGACATCGATTATGGCTTTGTGGGCGATGTGGATAAGGTGAATGCTGCCGTTTTGCATCAACTGATACAACAACAGATTGTTCCGGTGCTTTCGCCTATAACGCATAATGGTAAAGGACAATTACTCAATACCAATGCAGATACGATTGCACAGGAAACAGCCAAAGCATTGAGCGATCAGTATGAGGTAGAGTTGGTTTATTCTTTCGAAAAGCCCGGCGTATTACTTGATGTAGCAAACGACGATTCGGTTATTCAAACACTGAATCCTGATACTTATCAATCGCTGAAAGCCGAAGGGAAAATCTTTGCCGGCATGATTCCTAAATTAGATAATGCTTTCGAAGCATTACATGCAGGCGTTTCAAAAGTGGTGATTGGTAAGGCTGAATCACTGCAGTTACTGGTACAGGGCAAAACAGGTACCACCATACAGTTATGATGATGCAAGAGCATTTATATACGGGAGCGGTAGCATTATTGCAGCAACTGATTGCTATACCATCCTTCAGCAAGGAGGAAAATGGTACAGCCGATGTATTGGCGCAATACCTTATCCAATCAAGTGTTCCGGCACAACGATACCTGAATAATGTTTGGGCAGTCAACAAATATTATGATGCCAGTAAACCTACCATCCTGCTTAACTCACATCATGATACGGTTAAACCCAATCCCGCTTATACGAAAGATCCCTTTCAGCCTATTGAAGAGGACGGAAAACTGTTTGGTTTGGGGAGTAATGATGCAGGAGGTTGTCTGGTATCATTGCTGTCGGTTTTTTTATATTATTACGATCAGCAAGATCTGACATACAATTTGCTGTTTGCTGGTACAGCCGAGGAAGAGATTTCGGGAAGAAATGGTATTGAAGCCTTATTGCCACAAATACCGGCCATTAGTTTTGGAATAGTGGGAGAACCTACACTCATGCAAATGGCAGTTGCCGAAAGAGGATTACTGGTGCTTGATGTACTGGCCAAGGGCAAACCCGGACATGCTGCGAGGGGTGAGGGCGAGAATGCTATCAATAAGGCTATACAAGACATACAATGGTTTAATACCTATCAGTTCGATAAGGTATCGCCCTTGCTGGGACCTGTGAAAATGACGGTTACGGTGATCGATACCAGCAATAAGGCACATAATGTAGTGCCTGCCGATTGTCGCTTTGTAGTCGATATCAGGGTGAATGAGTGTTATACTTTTGAAGAAGTGTTACAAACCATTCAGCAGCATATTATAGCTGAAGCAACGCCACGTAGTTTAAGGATGCGGTCTTCTTCTATTTCACTCGATCATCCATTGGTACTGGCAGGCCTGGCTTTGGATCGGAGTTATTATGGATCCCCAACCACATCGGATAAGGCTTTAATGCCTTTTCCTACATTGAAGATGGGCCCCGGTGATTCGGCGCGGAGTCACTCGGCAGATGAGTTTATCTTCCTGCATGAAATAAAAGATGGAATCAACCTGTACATCCAGTTACTGGATCAGGTATTGTTTGATAAAAATATCGGGTAGTATGAAATTATGGCAAAAGAATACCACGGTAGCTGCATCTGTTGAAAGATTCACAGTGGGTAAGGACAATGAAATGGATGTGCTTTTGGCCCCTTACGATGTACAGGGATCACTTGCGCATATCCGTATGTTGTGTACGGTGGGCCTGCTTGATGCCGAGGATGCCCGATTGCTCGAAGCTGAACTTAAAAAGATTCATGCAGCTATCCTGCTCGATCCGGCTGGCTTTCGCATTGAGTCAGGTATTGAAGATATTCACTCGCAAATTGAGTACTTACTCACCCAACGATTGGGAGAAGCAGGCAAAAAAATTCATAGTGCCAGAAGCAGGAATGATCAGGTATTGGTGGATATCCGTTTATTCCTTCGTGCACAAATCAGGTTACTGGTAAATGACGTATACGGATTCTTTGGTCTTCTTCAACAACAAAGCGAACAATATCGCTCTCATCTTTTACCGGGCTATACACACTTGCAACTGGCCATGCCCTCTTCTTTTGGTTTATGGTTTGGTGCTTATGCCGAAAGCTTGGTAGATGATGTACTCACTTTACAAACAGCCTATCGGGTAGTTAATAAAAATCCATTGGGTTCAGCAGCGGGTTATGGATCTTCCTTCCCCATTAACCGTACCCTCACTACCGAATTACTCGGCTTTGATGACCTCAACTATAATGTGGTATATGCACAAATGGGCAGAGGTAAGGCCGAAAGAATAACGGCTATGGCTATGGCCAATCTGGCAGATACCCTGGCACGTATGAGTATGGATATGTGCCTGTACCTGAATCAGCAGTTCGATTTTGTAAGCTTCCCATCGGAGCTTACTACAGGATCGAGCATTATGCCACACAAGAAAAACCCTGATGTATTTGAACTGATCAGGTCACATTGTAACCGCATTAAAGCATTACCCAATGAGATCATGCTTATGACGACCAATCTCCCATCGGGCTATCATCGTGATTTGCAATTATTGAAGGAGCACCTGTTCCCGGCATTTCAAACCCTGAAGGATTGTATTGAAATGGCTGGATTAATGGTGTCCTCAATCAGGATCAAGGAAGGCATCATGCAGGATCCCGCTTACAAATATGCGTTTAGTGTAGAGGAAGTAAACAGGCTGGTATTAAAAGGTATTCCTTTCAGAGATGCATACAAGCAAGTGGGTGAATGGATTGAGTTGGGCAATTTTACAACCGATAGCAATGATTTGCACCACACCCATGAAGGAAGTATTGGCAATCTTTGCAATGAACAGATTGCGCAAATGATGCAGGCGGCATTGGCTGGTTTCTCATTCGAGAAAGCCGAGAAAGCGATAGAAAACTTATTGAAACCCTAAAGAATAATCGAATCAGCACAAGTTCTTGGTGCAATGCCGGAATTATTGTTGTTTTGATAGTACAAATAAGAAATGATGAAAAGATCCCTCAGTCTCGCTATTGGTTTATTAAGTTCTGCCATAGTGATTGCACAAACTAAAACCCCGGCAAAAACAACAGCTGCTAAGCCGGCAGCAAAAACAAGTGCCACTGTAAAATCGGCAGTACCGCAGTTCCGTAACAGTAAGGATTCTGCTGGTTATGCATTGGGTATTCGTATTGCTCAAAGCTTGCAAGCCCAGGGCCTTGAATCTGTAAATATTGCGTATCTCCAAAAGGCGATGTCTGATGTTTTACAAGGAAAAAAACTGGTATTTGAAGAGCAAGTGATCAATCCCTGCATTGAATCATACCTGGATAAAGTGCAGGCAGAGAAAAGTGCTGTAGCCAAGAAAGAAGCCAAAACCTTTCATGATGCGATCGCTAAAAAAGCTGGTGTGATCACATTACCCAGCGGATTACAGTACGAAGTAGTAAAAGCCGGTACTGATACAGCGAAGCCCAAATCTACTGATAAGGTAAAAGTACATTATCACGGTACACTGGTAGATGGTACTGTTTTTGATAGTTCTGTAGATCGTGGTGAACCAATCAGTTTGTCGGTGAATGGCGTGATCGCAGGATGGCAGGAAGCATTACCATTAATGACCGTGGGTAGTAAATGGAAGCTGTATATCCCCGGTAATCTTGCCTATGGTGATTATCCACCTCCAGGCTCTAAGATCGGACCAGGCGCTTCCCTGATTTTTGAAGTAGAACTGATCGCTATCGAAGCACAATAATAACTGTACAGCAATACGTAAGTATAAAGGCCCCGGATCGTATCGATCCGGGGCCTTTATATTATTTAACCTTCATTAACCTTTCCCCAAAGTTCATTAACCCCTCTTGACATATGCACCGGCTACTTTTGGATATATAAACCAAAAGTAACCCATGAAATTTTGTGTCACGCTCCTCTCCATGATCCTGCTGACATTCACAGCATCTGCACAGAACGGCCCTGCTCTTAAAGGCCTGGCTTTTGATACTGCCGCAAAAAAAGGATTGGCTTATGCTACCATTTCCATTGTTGATACAAAGGATTCAACGCTAGTCACTTTTACCCGCGCCGATTCAAGTGGCTATTTCACTATTAAATCACTGTCAAAAGGTAATTACCTTCTTTCGGCTTCCTATGTGGGTTATGTACCTCAATGGCTACCTATTACCATCAGGGAAAACAGTACACTGGATCTTGGGGTGATTTCCATGACCGATCTGGTAAATAGTACTGATGTTGTGGTCACTGCGCGAAGGCCACCTATTACTATCAATAATGATACAGTAGAATTTAATACTGAAAACTTTAAGACACAGCCCAATGCTGTAGTTGAAGATCTTTTAAAACGATTGCCAGGAGTAGTCGTTGATCCTGATGGTACCATTAGGCTCAACGGACAAAAGATCAACCGTGTACTGGTAAACGGAAAAGAATTCTTTACAGGTGATCCAAAAATCGCCACTAAGAACCTGGATGCAGATGCGGTTGATAAGGTACAGGTATTTGACAGAAAAAGTGATCGGGCTCAATTTACAGGTATCGATGATGGAAATACCGAAAAAGCCATTAACCTGAAACTGAAAAAAGACAGGAACAAATCAACCTTTGGCAGAGTAGCAGCAGGAGCAGGCGACCAGGGGAGGTATGATGCACAAACGAATATCAATCATTTTAATGATGATTTGCAATTATCCCTTCTGGGTATGGGTAATAATGTAAATAAACAAGGTTTCAGTATTGAAGATGTGATGAACTTCAATGGAGATCTTACAAGAGGCCTGAGAAACGGAGGCGGTGGCCTGACTATTCGTACGGGATCTGGCAACGATGGCTTACCTGTAACCGGTTTGGGACCTAATCAGCAGGGTATTGCTACTACCTATGCAGGTGGTTTGAATTATAATGATGTTTGGAATAAAAAGTCGGATGTGAATTCCAGTATCATGGCCAGTGATATTGATCTGCTGACCAATCGCTCATCTAATCGTCAGAATTTATTGCCCGGTAATAATTTTAATTATCAGAGTACGAGTACCAATGCAAGAAAAATTCAGCAGCAACGCTGGAATGGTAGTATTGATCATAAGTTCGATAGTTTGATATCATTGAAGGTTACTCCGCAGGTATCCGTACAACGCAACATCAACCGATCTATGAGTAATTATGAATCGGTCAACCTGAGCGGACAAAAGCTCAACGATGGTTCTACTAATAATTCAAGCATTTCGGATGCAATGAATTTATCTGCTAATGCTTTGTATCGTCAGCGTTTGAAAAAGAAGGGGCGTACCTTATCGGGAAACTTCAATATCAATTATAACGATAGCAAACAAAATGCAGATCTCTATACCCGTAACACTTTTTATACAGGCGGGGTACCACAGCGGGATTCGATCACCAATCAAAAGAATACCCGTAATTCTATCACCAGAAACTTTAGTGCGAATATTACCTATACAGAACCTATCGGCAAACGTTCACTACTTGAATTATCGGCCTTCTATAATACCAATAGTGGCCAGAGTGATAGGAAAACCTTTGATTTCAATTCCGGTTCTGGTAAATATGATCAGTATAATCTCTTGCTTAGCAATGACTTTTCAAGCAGCTATAATTTTGCTGGAGGTACAGTAGCGTTCAGGTCTAATCAAAGAAAGCTAAACTTTACCCTGGGTAGCAGTTTTCAGGCAGCAACACTCAGAAGTATCAATAATACCAATGGTAATGTGATTCAGCAAAAATTCTCAGATCTGCTGCCAATGGCGGTCATGCAGTATAAGTTCAATAGTAGCAAGAGTCTTTCACTGAATGTGAATACATCTACCACACAACCTACTACAGCACAATTACAGCCCGTAGCAGAAATAAGTGATCCGCTGAATATTTATTCCGGTAATCCGAATTTGAAACGCAGTTACACACAGTCGGTATCACTCAATTTTTCTTCTACGAACATTTATAAGATGAATAACCTGTTCGCATTCCTATCTTTTAATAAAACGAATAATGCGATCGTGAATTCAGATGTGATACAGGCAAACGGTGCCAGAATGTCTATGCCAGTAAATGCCGATGGTCCAATGTTCGCTATGGGAAGTATTAGCTATGGCTTCCCTATCAAGAAAATTAAGTCGAGGGTGGATTTTGGTATGAATGTAAACATGCAAAAAAATGTTGCTTTTCTGAATAGTGCGAGGAATGATATCAGTAATACCGGCATAGGTCCTTCATTCACCTACACTTTCAATAAGGATGGTATCATGGATATCTATGCATCAGCCAGAGTGAATATCAGTAAAGCAAAGTATTCATTGCAGCCCCAGTTGAATACAAACTTTTTGCAGCAGACCTATAATATTGAGGCCAACTTTTATCTTCCTTTTGGTTTCGTGATGAATAATGGATTCAACTATATAGTGAATACTGGTCGTGCAGATGGATTTAATACCCGGGTTCCCTTCTGGAATGCATCACTGGCCAAGTCATTTCTCAAGAATAAGAGAGGAGAACTCAAATTTTCAGCCTTCGATTTGCTGAACAGAAATGTGGGTGTTAACAGGAGTGTTAGTCAGAACTTTATTGAAGATAGTCGCTACAATGTACTGCAGCGCTACTTCTTACTCACTTTCACCTTCCGACTACATAAATCTGCCGCTGCCGGCGGACCAAAAATTGTGGTTCGAACAGTTGGAACACCTATGATGTAAGGATCTTATACTAGTTTTCTCATGTTTATAATTAAAGTACCCCCTTCTTGTCCAGGAAGGGGGTTTTACAATATAAAGCCAGCTCATTCGTCTACCTTATTAGAATGGCCAATATTGGCCACCAGCCATTTTTGTTGGCTATTCCCATTGATCCAGAACAAGTAGGGCATCATGGTAATGGCTAATGCTAAATGGGATTATCAATCGTCGTTATATGTTGTTGCTCGTAATTGTTCTGGCCCTTTTATTAACAGTCATTCTCTTCTTTCAGCAACCTTCATTTGGGGCAAAGGCAGCCGGTGAAAGGCTTGAGCGCATGGAAAAATCAGTCCACTATGCAGGAAATAGTTTTACGAATCTAAGTGATACCCCGGCACTAACCGAGGGGGTTGGTTATACGGCTGTATTATCTGAATTCCTTTTTAAAGGCAATAAGCGGGGCAAACCAGGGCAACCCCTGCCGGCCCAAAAAACTATTTTGCATGATCTGGATCCTAATGAAGATGTTTTGGTTTGGATGGGACATTCATCCTACTACCTGCAGCTGGCAGGCAAACGAATATTGGTAGATCCTGTACTCAGTGGTGCAGCATCTCCCTTGTCATTTACAACAAAGGCTTTTGCGGGAACAGATGTATATACAATAGCCGATATCCCAACATTAGACTACTTGTTGATTACACATGACCATTGGGATCACCTGGATCATACAACGGTTACGGCATTGGAGCGTAAAACAGCGAAAGTTGTCACTGGCCTGGGTACAGGGGCACATCTGGTTTATTGGGGTTATGCAAAGGAAAAAATCCTGGAATTAGACTGGTATGAATCTACTGTATTAACGGAAGAGCTTAAGGTTGTGGCATTACCCGCCAGGCACTTTTCAGGACGCTCTTTAAAGCGCAATGCTAATCTATGGGTTTCATTTGCTTTATTATCTGATAGGAGAAGGGTGTACCTGGGTGGTGACAGTGGTTATGATAACCATTTTGCGGCTATTGGGGAAGCATATGGTCCATTTGATCTGGTTATCCTGGAGTGCGGACAGTATGATAAGTCCTGGAAATATATACATATGCATCCTTCAGAAGTATTGAAGGCAGCTACCGAGTTGAAGGCTGCTCAACTTTTACCAGTACACTGGGCGAAATTCAAGTTGGGGAATCATGCATGGGATGAGTCTGTGAATATACTGTTAGCGCAATATCGTTCATCCGAACATCCCCCTGTCACTACCCCCATGCTGGGAGAACTGGTACAAATAGGCGAACCAGCTATTACCCATCGCTGGTGGCAGGGGCTTGATTAAACACAAGAATCCCCTTTGTTTATACTTAATAAATACTCCAGGGTATTTTATTAAGTATAAATAAAGGGGATGTATGGAGTGGACTAGTTTCCGAAACGAATACTACCACCCATATTTTGCATTTGCTCCTGCAGCATATCATTGCGCAACTTGGCAAAATCCTTAGAGCTAATGATTTTTCCTTTCTTGGGTTCTTTCAATTGTTTTTCATCAACCTCTTTTTTGATTTCCTTGGCCGTAAACATCGTAGCACCATTATCGTAGTTGATTTCCAGTATTACGCCAGGCAATAAACCGTATTGCTCAGGACCGGCAGGGCTTAGTAAGTCTGGCGCATACCAGGCAACCACTTCTATCTCTCTGGGTTTTGGAGCAGCAGTAAATGAACTGTCTTTAGTGGTATTTGATCCCCCTGGTCCGAATGACATAGTTCTGATTTGACCACTACTTTGAACAGTTACTTTTCTAACTGCTTTAATACAGTCATAGCCGAGTATTTTTTTGGTCTCATCGGTTAATTTCCAGGGTTGTTGGCCAATAGAGTCTTGAATAATATAGGTTTTTCCGGCCAGTTCGCTAACGCCACTCGATTTTTTCTCGGCGAAATTTTTGAATAACTCATTATTCTCAGAACCACCCCCGATTCTGAATGTTGCACGACCGCCAGATCCGGCAAATGGATCGGGAGCCTCATCTTCAGGGATCAGCTTGTACAGAGAGATGCTGTCGCTGAATATTAATAAGTGATTCGAAGTTCTGAATTCGGGCATCATAGCGCGCATTTGCTCATTCAGTCCGAAAGAACGGTGATTATTGACCTTTTTTTCATAAGAGATAGTTCCCTTTTTAACCTGGGCCAAAAGTACTGTGCTGGATAAGCTAATGGAGCACAGCAGAAATAGTTTCTTCATGCAAATGGTTTTTAATGTTCTGGTAAGCCTTAGTGAATCAATTTTATGAAGTTCAAAGCTATCCCTGCTCCTTGTTAAGCATTCTTGCATAAAGGTTAATTTAGGTTAATGAAAGCGGTGTCTGTCTGTTACCAGCCATTACCTTTGTAGTAATACCGGATCATGAAAAAAATCAGACTATTACTCATATTGATGATGGGCACCATATTGGTGCTGGCCGGCTTTGAAGGATACTGGTTACATAAGCTGTACAAGGATGAGTACAGAGATTTGCGCAAAGAAGTGGATGTTAGCTTCAGGGAAACGATGAATAAGCTCCAGTTGAGCAGGTTTGAAAAAGATACTTTTCTGGTGAAAGGCTTTAGTAATACTTCTACCATAAAAACCAGTTCACCTAATCCATCAGTTAGTAAGGGATCCATCAATATAAGTCGGATTGAAAATCTGCCAGCTGCAGCTGTAGATCAAACTAAGGGGCAAATTGTAGCCACTACTGTACCATTTAATAATCTGGCCGCAGTGAATGAACCCATCACTAATCGGATTAGTGTTTCTGGTTACGGTAATATGTCTAATGCAACACAAGGTAAACCTGTAGGTGGTACAATTCCTGCTTCCAAAACAATCACTATGGGCGGACTTGTATCTATGAATATCCATCCTGACTCAATAGAAAGCATCGCAATCAGATCGGGTTATAGTTTTAAGGGTGCACCTAATCCGGCAATCCTGGAAATGATCCTGAAAAGCCAGTTGAGTGCAAAAGATACATCACGCAGATTGTTTGTCAGAATGGATACTACAATGTCGTATAGTTCAGTTGAGAGGAGAAGGGGCAGGCCCATATCTATTCAGGTGAATGTAAACGATACGTTGAAAATTTCCCCACTGAAAGAGGAATTATTTAAACTCATTTATGAGGAAAATGACAAGCAAAAACTATCAAATCTTTTTACAATATTGAAAAATGACTCGGCAACTGCCAGTCAAATATCTGCGATAAGGGTTGTTCAAAATGTGCCGGCAAAAAATGAAATGGTAAGCGACAAAAAAGCTCCACAAGAGCTAAAAATTACAACCAATATCGTACCCAGGTCAATTGTGAAAGC
>VFQP010001950.1_pt1 | contig 24793 bp, 26 predicted proteins | sample 3512351 | NCBI WGS metagenome assembly VFQP01 (sample SAMN10412372, study PRJNA504923) | tailings metagenome | isolation source: Relicate 1 Philex TSF1 revegetated site | place: Philippines: Tuba, Benguet | collected 2017-08-29
GGGGGGGGGGGGGGGGGGGGGGGGGGGGGGGGGGGGGCACCAGGGGCGGACACAAGGACGCTTGTGCTGGCGGGGTGGCGCGGGCGATGGATGGAGGTGCACGCGCGAGCATACCGCAGAGCCACCTGGTTGCAACGCAGGGCTGCTGGATGAGGGCCACGCTCTTTGAGGCTTGCGGCGTGCGTGTGAGGGGTGAGGTGCAGTGCGCGCGGTCAGCTGGTTGAGCGAGGACAGGCGGAGCGCACCTGGTACGCGTGGAAGCTAGGGTGCGTGTTTGGGAAGGACAGCTCCTCCACCTGCGCGCGTGGTGAGGGCAGCAGGGGGTCGTGGTGCGCATCCAGAGGGGCGCAAGGTTGATGCTTTGGGCAAGGGAGGGGGGCGCTGAGGGCGCACCTTGAAGTCGCCGGGCGCCACCTCCTTGCGCTTGAAGAGGTACCTGGGCAGCATCTTGGTGGCGCGGGCCTCCAGCGCCTGCAAGAATGGATGCAAGGCGCAGCCGTGCGCACCCTTGGTGAGCGTGGTGGAGGCAGAGCTCGTGTGCAGAGGCTGCGCGTATGGCGGCGGGGCAGCTTACCCTCTGCGTGAGCAGGTTGAGCACCTTGCCGCCCACGGGCAGGTTGGTGACTGACTTGACCAGCACGTAGCCATCGTGCACCGCCGTCACTGCGCGCGTGCAGAGGGAAGCCGGACTCCTCTGGCGGATGATCACCATGCGCGATGTCCCCCCCCCACTCGCCCCCACAGACGCAAAGACGAGGACGATCACACGCACACGGGTAGTGATCAGCCAGTGAACTCCAAGATGAGCGAGGCTGTGAACCCAAAGGCGTACCCGCTGGCCGACGCGCAGCTGGCCAACACCATCCTCGACATTGTGCAGCAGGCCGCGAACTACAAGCAGCTCCGCAAGGGCGCAAACGAGGGTGAGCATCGTCGTGCCGTGCGTGCACGCATGCTCGGGCGCAATCGCGCTGCGCAAGCACTCCAGATTGCAATCTCTCGTGTGTGCCGCCGCGCAGCGACCAAGACGCTGAACCGCGGCATCGCCGAGTTCATCGTGATGGCCGCCGACACGGAGCCCATTGAGATTCTGCTGCACCTGCCCCTCGTGGCGGAGGACAAGGTGCGCCAACTTGCCCCGAAGTGCCGCCGCCACCACCCTTGACGACGGCGCCCCGCAGCAGCGCACAGGTGGCCAAACGCAGCGCCATGCCGAATGCGTGCACATGCGCAGAACGTGCCCTACGTGTTCGTGCCCTCCAAGGCGGCGCTGGGCCGCGCGTGCGGCGTGTCGAGGCCGGTGAGCAGGCGCACGCCGGCGGCAAGGGAAAAAGCCAGAGCGCATGCAGGGGCAAAAAGACGCGTGGATGTGACTTGTGCCTGTGCATGTGTGCTGTGCCGTGCGCGTGCAGGTGATCGCGGCGTCGGTGACGACCAACGAGGGCAGCCAGCTCAAGACGCAGATTCAGTCGCTCAAGGTGAGCGGCGCGGCAGGGCAGAAAGCCCGTCCGCGATGCTGCAGCAGAGCGTGGGGGAAGTGGGGGCGCAAGAGCAGGTGGTTCACCAGGAGGGTAAACGTGCGCTTCCTGCTCACTGGAATGCCACACGTGCGCAGGACGCCATTGAGAAGCTGCTCATCTAGAGAGGGGAGCCTGGCTGTGCCCTGCGCTGGCTGGCCCCGTGTACATAGGGGCCACCCGGACCAGCCTTTTGCGTTTTGCCATTCTTCCCCCCGCGGACTTGCGTGCGGCTGTTGATGGTGTGAGTTGCGGTCGTGCAACAGGCCAATGCGGATGCACGTGCGCGATGCCCGGCCAACTGGAAGCGTGGAGAGGGGGGAAGGCTGAGGGTGAAAGAGAGGGACCCACACCCCAGCCCCCAGCAGGCAGGCGCTTCTCACCTGACGTGCCGCGGTACCCGGCGTCCACCACCAGGGCCGTGTGCCGCGCCGTGGCAAAGGCGCTCAGGGCCTGCAGGCGTGACACGCCCCAAGCACCAACGCGCGTGACGACTGCACCACCTGTGGCGACATGGCCCGTGGCCACGCTCCGCAACATCGCGCGGACCGCACGCACGCACGGGCCTGGCACGCACGGGCCTGGCAACGCCCTGGCGCTCCCGCAACGGGCAGGCAGCCTCACCGCGTTCTTGGCGAGGAAGACAGCGGGCACCTTGAACTTTTCAAAGAGCAACTCCACAGCGCGCTCCCGGCTGGCCTTGGGCAGGTGATTGGGCTCGGCCAGCAGCACGGCGTACTCTGCGGGGTTGGCTCTCAACCGGTCCCTGGGAGCAGAGAGCATGCGTGCACACCCGACGCGAGTGGGGTGCCGAGAGCGGGCGCTTGGTGAGCACGGCGCACGCGCACGCCCGACTGGCAGAGGCTACACGGGGCGCCCTGTGCTGGGTGGTGCGCCTGGCCGGGAGCGCCCTGACATCGCTGCTCGCCAGGGCCGCCGCCAGCGGCTGTGCACCACAGCTGTGCGCCCCAAGCTGTGAGGCTGCGCCCCTCGCCTCGGCTGCGTCTGCACTCCTATGGGGCTGTCCACACTGCCCTGTGCGGGTGACGACGCACGCCTGCTCTGCCGTGCGTTGCAGGCGGCCTGCGCAGCGCACCTCAGCGCGTGGTCCCAGAGCCCCTCCACCACGTCCCACTCAGTGATGTTGTCCTCCGTGCTCGAGTACGGAGACAGCACCTGCGTGTCGGCCAGCCCAACGAGCCGCACAAAGCTGCGTCCGAGAGCCCAGGGCCGTGCGACCCAGTGTGTACGCCAGCAAGGAGGCATCGCCCACCTCCATGTTGTCCCGGCGGAAGTTGACTGCTGCCTGCCCGACGTGCAGCTGCCGCGCCGGCGCCTGCCCGTCCACCTCCATGCCCGCGCCAGCGGTGGCTCCGACATACTGCACGCCACCAGCAGCACGAGCACAATTGCATCACCGTGGTGGCCGTGTCGCTGTTGCTGCTGCGAGTGGGGGTGGCGCTTTGCTGCTGGGGCCAGGCGTCGGGAGATCGACTGGATCAAGGTGCCCCAGGAGGCGCACCGTGGGGAACACCGCCTTGGGCGCGTCGTCGCCGGCGTAGCCAGCTTTGCAGGTGCAGCCTCCCATGTCCACCACCAGCGCGTTCACCTCGTCTGCGATAGCGCGGACAGACGCCCGAGCCAACAACATCGCTCCACAGCAGCGCCGCGCCAAGAGGAGCACGCCACGCTCACGCGCATCGCACCTCCTCCATAGATGTTGGACATTGCGCCGCAGCTCTCCTGCCGCCCCCGCTCGCTTCTAGGCTCCGCTCTGTGCGCAGGTCTCTGCTGCCACCGCTGCGCTCAGGCTGACGGCCGCTCCATCGTATTCCGTGTGTGCAGGGCTGCTGTGTTCTCTGGCCAGTGCTTTCTTCTGACGCAGGGCTGGCCCGGCTCAGCACGCCCAGCGCGCTTGCACGACGCGACTCGTCACCGCACGTCCACGGCAAAGTGCCCGTTGCCCTCGCCTCCCGCGGGCCCTGCCCCCCCTCCGAGCGCGGCCAGGAACGCCGACGAGTTGAGCACTGCCGTGCCGCCCAGCACCACGCGCATTTGCGGGTTGCGGTCGTTCCACTCGGCCACCGCCTTGGCCTCCTCAAACGTGCTGCCGCCAATGATGAACACGATGACCTCCCGGGGCGGCGCCCGCCGGAACGTCGCCTGGTACGCCATGGCCTCGTCCTGCGCACACACCCCCGCCGTCCAGACGCCATGGCGGTGAGCCATGGTGTCCACGCACGACCATGGTGGCAGCGACGATGACCCACATGTCCAGGCCCCACGCACCGCTGTTGATGCCATGAAGGGGTAGCTGGCCACGTCGAGCTTGTCCGTCGCCAGGTTGGTGAGCGTGGCCGTCAGCAGCGGCGTGTGCTGCGTGTAGACGTTGTCCACGCCCTGCGGGCGCCACGAGGGACAGCACACCGAGCAGCCACGCACGCAGATGTATACCAGTGACGGACGCCAACCTGTGTGCCGCGCCTCGCCGTCGGCCCTCTCAGGCGGCCCAGAGCGCCCGCCCGTCGGTGACGCTGCTGCGCGCGCTCACCTTGAGGCCCTGGAACATGGTCTTGGCCTTGTTGACGATGGAGCGCGTGGCGTAGAGGTCGCCCGCCCGCTGCGCCGCGCCCGCCGTCCGCAGCACGGCGTCAATGGCCGCAAAGCTCCGCGGGTCCCTGCGCCGCAGCCGCCGCCGGCGTGCGCAGCGTGCGCGTTGAGCGTGCAGCCTCCAACCACAAGTGGGGAGCAAAGCGAGGAGCAGCGAAGGCCCCAGGCGGGCGGCAGGGCGTGGTGGGCGCGCAGCACCGCTCTCGCTCCAAGCGTGCCACGTGCGGCGCGCGGCGGTCATGCGGCGGCGCACGCGGCGCAACGTGCAAGCGAGCCTGGCGCGTTGCCGCCGCGCGTGCGCACCTCTCCTTGATGCCGGCCGTGACGAGGTAGTCCTTGAGCTGCGCCGTGCGCAGCTGGTCCTCCTCAAACCGCAGCGCGTACAGCATCACCAGCCGCACCTGCGCCAGCGACCAGGGGGGCAGGCGGGACAACGCATCACTCCTCCTCCTCCAATTGCGGCACACCCTCCGGCCCCATCATGACCTTCCATCATTCGCCTCGCTTTTTCCAATCCACGCGTGAATCACGCGTGGCCGGGCGCGTCAGCCAGCCTGGGCGTGTGGTCAGTGACTTTGTGGTGGCGCGAAGAGCACTGCGCGCTGGCGGCAGGCGGGGCCTCACCTTGTCCTTGTCCGAGACGTTGAGTTGCCTGAGCAGGCGCATGATGTCCTCGTACGACCCCGCCGACGTGACGTTGGTGGTGGGGTTGGCCAGCTCCTGCTCCATCTGCACAGGCGCACGCAGAAAAAAGTGCAGCACACGCACCCAGTCACAACGCTGTTGGGCTCAGGGGACTCTCAGGGGACTCTCAGGGCTGGGTGAGCCTCGCGTGCTGCCGTCCACGCCAGCCACGGCTGGCGCATGGCGCCCTCACGGTGCGCTGCTGAGGCCCCTCCGCGCACCATGGTTGCTCTCCCTCTCTCTCACCCGGACGCGGTGACGCGCCCACGCACTCGCCACCACCTCCACAAGCACATCGCCACTGGGTGCGAGGCCCCCACCCACACAAGGAGCAGCGCACCTCGGACACCTCGAGCAGGTTGCGCTTGCCCACCACCTCTGACAGCTCGCTCATGATGTTGACGTGCTTGGTCACGTTGCCCTGCATGCGGCTGAAGTCCATGTGCTCCGTCATGAAGCGGCGCATGTCCTCCAGCGACTCGACCTGCGGCCACAAGCAGATTGTCAGCAAAGGCAACGCAACAAGCACATTGTCACTGTTTGCCACCTCCTCTGCCGCGCATGTCGAAGCCGCGCATTGCGTTGAGTTGGCACTGCCTGGCAGGACGCCTTATGCAGCGCCTGGTGGTGCTGGGCGTGCGCCGCCGCCACAGCGTGCCGCTGCTGTGACCATGGCCAGCGCTCAGGGCTGTCTGCGCGTGCTGCATGCTGCCTGGCAGCGGGCCCTGGCCCTCCTCGTCCTCCCCGAGGCCCGGGAATTGCGCACTCGCCTGCCTGTGCTTGCTCTCTGCTGTCTGGAAGTGCTCCATGAGCGCCTTGACGCTCAGGCCGACCTGCACGCATGGCACGCACAGGCACGCCACACTGGGTGCGCTGGAGCCCACCGCACTTGACACAACCTCGCCGCCCACGCGCCCTTCCCAACGCCATTCCCAACGCCAACGCCGCGACACGTCAGCTGGTGAAGCAGGGACGAGCACGCGACGCCGCGGCGCCCTCTGGCAAGCGCCCTCCTCGCGCCTCATCCAACTGCATCCCACCTCACTGCCAGTGCATCTGGCACGCGCCTCGCCTGTGCGCGGCCCCGCTGCGCGCGGCTGCAGCCCTCACCTCTCCAAAGTTAAGGTGCTGGTGCTTGCGGAAAAAGTCGTCGGACCGCGGCTCCAGCACCAGCTCCCGGGCGTCCTCGGGCACCTACAGCGACAGGGCAGGGCAGGGCGCACGGTGAGCAGCACGGCGTGGCGAGCAGCGTGCGAAGCCAACAAGGGCGGCACGTGTGTACCGCCGCCGCCGCGCACGCAATGCTCACAGCGCTGCTCTGCCCGCTGCTCCCATCGCCTCCCTCCCTCCCTCCCAGAGCGCACGCCGCAGCGCACTTGCTCGGGTCGCTGCCGTATCCCGCCTCCTCTGGGCCTCGTGAGCGCTTTGGCCGCATGTCGAGCCTCTTCCCCCAGCCACACCTGACCGGTCCCACTGGTCAACGCAGTGCTGCTGACCCACTGCTGCTGACCTTTGGGCTGGGGGGCTTGGCGGTGTTCTCCTGCCCGGCCCCTCGGTCCGCACCCGCACCCCACTCGTCGTGCGCTGCCACTGATGAGAGCACTGACTGACCTTTGGGCTGGTGAGCTTGACGGTGTTGTCCTGCAGCCCAAGCAGCTCGTGGATCATGGCCTGGTACGTCCACTGCAGCAGCAGCGGCGTGACGGGGTCGTCCCGCCGGTCCAGCAGCAGCACCACGGGCGTGCTGCGGCTGCCGAAGTCAAACAGCGAGTATTGCTGCGCGGGCGGGGGAGGGCACGCGCACGCGCAACAGGGCACGCACAGCGTGGGTCTGCGTGTGCGGCTCGCGGCGTCGTGCTCGTCCACGAGCTGCGGCAAACAGCATGCCTGCGAGCCCGCGACACACAGGAGCTGGTGCACTGGCTCGGCGTCTGCTCAGCTGGCAACGCTTCACACGCTGCACGACGACGCCACGCCCGCGCTACCGCTGCCAAGGCTGCCCCCGCCCGCGCCCACCACCCACGCGCCCTACCCACCTGCTTGTAGGTGAGGCTGTAGAGGCTGTCTGCCAAGCGCTGCGCGTGGTCCGAGCCGCGCTGGTAGCGGATGACGGGCCGCCGGCGCACCGACAGGAAGAGCGCCGACAGGCCCTGAACGCACCGGTCTATGAGCTCGTACCTGCGGCCAAATCAGGCACCAGCGTCATCAGCACCACCGCCACGTGCATGCTCTGGCGGTGTCGCGATGGCCCTGGCCCCCTCCCCCCCGGCGCCCTGCCGCACTGCTGCCGCAGCCCTGGCCTAACGCCGGCAGGAACAGCGGCCGAGCGGGTTCGGCGCTGCGGCGGCGGCGCCCAGGCGCCCCCCTCGCTGGTCCCTGGCTGGCTGGTTGCCCGGCCCTTGCGCACGCTCACTCTTGCGCGGAGCTCATGGCTGAAGCGGCGCTCTTGGGCGCGAGGAAGATGTCGTTGCGGGGCACCGCCACGGAAAAGTGCACGTTGTCCTGCACGCTGTAGTCGGCGTACAGCTCCTGCGGGGGAGTGACAGCGCAGCGCGCGCGTGGACGGGTGGGTGGGCCTGCGAGGCGGCCGGAACTGCTCGCCATGAAAATGGCGCGGACGGGCGGCCACGACGGCCGCCCTGCCCCTGCCGCCCCGCCCAGCTGCACAGCACGCCTGTGAGCACCAGCCAAAGCCGCGTCGCTGGCACAGCGCTTGCAGCGCGCCCCCCTTGTCTCCAGCCTCCTCGGCACGCCATTCCCCGCCCCTGCCCCGGCTGACACACGTGTGCCGGCGCCTGCACCTCCGCGGGGCAGTCCCACCCGCCAAGCGGCACACCAGCGCCTGCACGTGCGCCTGCGCCTGTGCACAGCGCCTCACCTGCACCTCCTGGATGAGCTCCTTGGCCGCGTCGGCCTCGGCCAGCTCTTGCAGGTAGATGGGGCTCACCAGGTTGGTGAAGACTGCAGGCACCACGTGCCACACCCACACGCCAGCACCACGCCTTTTGATTATCAGGCCCCAGGCAGCAGTGCGGTGCTGCGCGGCAGGTGCGCCTGGTCGCTCCCTGCCCACCGGGCGGCACTCACAGAGGTAGACCTGCATGAACCTCGGCGCCTTGAGCTCGCGCTTGAGCAGCGTGATGTTGTCGCGCGTGGGCCGCACCAGCACCACTGCCTGCGAAGGAGCAGGGGAGAGCCGAAAGGCGTGCACACACACGATGGCGTGCCACGCGCCCCGACCCTGGCGCAGCGCTGCGCTGCGTCCCCACCGCTGGTGGCCCCGCTGGCACGGGCACGTCGTGCACGGGCACGCACCCTGAGCTCTTGATGCTGCTTCTGCGGCGGGCCTCCTGCTGGCGCGTCGAGTCGCTCCACATGCACCACGCTCAGGTCCGCGAGCTCCGAGCGCCCGTACATGGTGCTGCACATCTTCATCGTCTCCTTGTCGAGCACGAGCGCCTTGTAGCCGGGCGCCGAGGTGAGCGGAGCTTGGATGTAGGACTGGAGGATCTTCGCCAGGTCCATGTTCTGCAGCGCCTCCGCATCCTTGAGGTTCTGCGTGGGGGCGCTGCGCCCCGCCATCGTGTGGGCGTCACCAAGCTCCTGCAATCTGGTGCAAGGGTGGCCGATGCGATGCGCAGAAGGTGCGCCGAAGTCGCAGAGCCCGCAGCGCGCTGTGCTCCTGGGCTCCTTCTTCCTCCTCCTCGCTGGTGATGCAAGCGCGCGCTTAGACTGCGGGGAGCTTGACGTGCTTGCTCACTCTGCACCGAAGCAGGGCACGCTCGTCACATGGATTTCGAAGACGAAGCAGCAGGACAGCGGCAGGGTTCTCGTCGGCACTCGGAGATGCTCATCCCCATCTGCACCACGTCCTCAGCTGCACGCGACGGCGAGGGCCGGCCGCAGCTGGCCGAGTGGGCCATGATCGAGCTGCAGGGCCGCATCGAGCACGCGGGGGAGCAGCAGCAGCAGCTCGAGGACCACGTCGTGCGCGAGATTGGCATGCTGAGAGTGCAGCAGCAGGTGCGCTGGCCTGCGCTGCACACGTGCCCCTGGGCGCGCACACGGTCGCGTCAGGAGCCCAAGTCGGTCCTGCTCTGCCCGCGCCGCACCGCAGGCCAGCCAGGGCCTCGGCGCGGGCAAGAAGGGCGACGGAGGGCCTCCCATCAAGGTGCAGATCACGATTGGGCACCACCACCTGGAGGGCGAGTACGTGGAGCTCAAAAAGCCGCTGCTGGTGCTGGACAAGCAGCACGCCAAGGAGCTGCAGGGCGAGGAGGAGAACGTCGGCGCCGGGCAGCAGCGGTGCCGCGTGCAGTACGAGGTGCGTGCGGGCATGCGTGCGAGCGGGACCGGCGCCCGCACGTGCTTTCGCCGCTTGACGCCAGCACCGCGCCATGTCGATCATCCCGGCCGCAGGTGCGCGGCTTGATACGCGGCAAGTACCTCTTCAAGCAGCGCCCCACCGCGCTCATCTCAAAGCCGGCGTCGCGCTGACGCTGGCTCTCAACAGTCCGTCAAGCAGCGTGTTGCAGCCGCCGCTGAAATGCAAGAAGAGCAGACAAGCCGAAGGTGCCACGCGTGCGCATGCGGTGTGGCGGGTCCGAGGTTCACTTGCTGCTCCGGGCGCAGTTCGGGTCACTTGAACATCTTGGCGTACGTGGCCTTCTCGCGGTTGACCTGCGCGGCAATCTCCTTCTTGGCCGCCTCCAGCGCCGCTGCACGCGTGCGACGGCAGCAGCAGCGCGCACGGGTGGTGGGCGGCGCGGCGGCGGGCGAATGAGCGCGGCGGCGAGGGCAGCGAGCAGCAGACGCGCAGGAGCAGCTGCGCACCTGCGACGCCCTTGTCCCCGGGCTGCAGGTCGAGTGCTTTCTGCAGGTCCGCCGCGCCCTGCTCCACCTGCTTGAGCGCCACCTGAACAAGGCCACCACAAGCAGCAGCAGCAGCAGCAAAGCTGCTTTGGAGAACGGCCACCGCGTCCAGAACCTGCCGCGCAGGACTGAAAAGCCAGGTCCTCCCGCGTCGCCGCGCAGCTCACCAGCGCCTGGCCCCTGCGGAAGAGCGCCTTTGCGTTGCTGGCGTCCACCTCTAGCACTGTGTTGCAGTCGTCGGCCGCCAGCTGGTACGCCTGCAGCTTGAGCCGGCACGCCGCGCGGTTCAGGATGCAAGACACCTCGGCCTGCGGCGCAGCGAGCAGCGGACGGGCAGCAAGGTGCGGAGGAAGGAGGGGCAGCTGAGCGGGTGGTGCAGGTCCGGTCCATGGACGGCTGCGCATTCCCGCGCACCACCGCACGCCCACAACACACGCACGGTGGCTGAGGCCTGCTGCTCCTCACGGGGCACTGCTCAACCCCTTCTCCCCCGCCCTCTGCATCCCCAACAAACCATGCCCGCACCTGCGCGGCCCTGGCCTGCTGCTCCTCGCTCAGCTGCGGCGGGTTGTCCGGCCCGTAGGTGCGCACGCGCGCGTACCGCAGCGCCTGCCCGTACTTGCCCGCCGCGCCCGCCCAGTCGCCCGCCTTGAACAGCTCGTTGCCCTGCACGCGGATGGCCTCGGCAGCCTGCAGCCGCCACTCGAGCGGGTCCTGGCCCTCGGGCACGGCGGCGTCCTCGGGGTGGCTGGCGTACCCCTCCTGACCCTGCGGGCAGACACGCGGGTCGGGGGTGGGGGCACCACACACCAAGTGGGGCGGCCTGCGTGTGTCTGCTGGGATTTGTGGGATCTGCTTGGACGCCCTGGCGGGGGCGTAGCCCGACGAGCGGGCGTGGCAGACGTTTCGTGGCGCAATCCGGTGCAGAGGCACGTCACATAAAGGGGGGACGGCACGCGAGGTGGAGGCCCCGTTTGCGCCAAGACGGGTCAGCGTACACGACCGTGCTCTGCGCCGCCTGATGCCCCTTTCCCTGGCCACAGCAGCTCCCCGCCCCCTGCTGTGCTGCCGCACTGACGCATGCGTCACCGGCGCCCCTGGGTGGCGTGGCGTGGCGCAGGCGTGGCGCACACCTGGGCCCCCACGGGTGGCGTGGCTCACCCACCTGGTTGAGGGAGGCGATGTCCGTGTCAGCGGGCAGCTCCCCACAGTCCACCACCTTGCACTCGAGGCGCGGCTGCAGCGCATCAGCAGCGTCGCCACACAGCACGCACGCAGACGCCCTGATCAGACGGGCCCACTGCCGCCAGGTTAGGGGTAGACTCGGGGCGGCAGAGCAGAGAAGAGGCATGGCAAGGCATCTGCGTGCTCTTGGCTCACCTTGTTGTTCTCGTCCGTGTCCAGGTCCTCGATCTCACGCACCAGCCCAAAGCCGCTCACCACCTGGCCAAACACCTGCGAGGCGGATGGGAGAGCACCAAGGAGCCTCCGCTCGCGAGAGCACGTGCAAGGCTGGGCCAGGACGGGTCAGAGTGCGGGAGGGCCAGCCAGCTCTGCCGCGGCTGGCAGGGGCAGCACTCACGACGTGCTTGTCGTTGAGGTGCGGCGTCTCGACCGTCGTGATGAAGAACTGCGGCAGGCAGCAGGGCGGGGGCGGGGCGCAGCCGGGGCGAATGTGATCAATTGACGACGTGCTCGCGAGAGGCCCACCCCTTGGGTCTGTGCAAGCCGGAGGCAAGCAGCGTGCAGTGCTCACCTGGGAGCCGTTGGTGTCCTTGCCGGCGTTGGCCATGGAGAGCAGGAAGGGCCGGTCGTGCGTGAGTGGGAAGCCCTCGTCCTCGAATTTGGGACCGTAGATGGACTCGCCGCCAGTGCCGTTGAAGCGGCTGAAGTCGCCGCCCTGCGGATGGGGTTGGCGGCGCGGCTTAGGTTCCCTTGGCCCGGCGGCCCAGGGGCGTGCGGAAGCAGCCGTGACGCTCCCCGGCGCACCTGGATCATGAAGTCGCGGATGACCCGGTGGAAAATGGTGCCCTTGTAGTGCAGAGGCTTGCCCGTCGCCGGGCCGACGCCCTTCTCGCCCGTGCACAGCGCGCGGAAGTTCTCCGCCGTCCTGCAGGCAGGCACGCAGTCGTGAGCACACTCTACAGTGCTCGCGCGGTGCTGCCACTGCTCCACCTGTGGCCTGTGTGGTGCACAGCCGGCGATCTGCGGATCTGCGGACCAGCTGCACACGCGCCTGGGCAGGATGTCCTTGAACAGCTCCATCACGATGCGCCCGCCTGAACGCACAAGGAGCAAAGCAGCATTGCGTGAACGTGTCACAGCGCGAGTGCTGGGCTCTGTTGTGGCCCTGTTCTCGAGAGCCTTCGTTCGAGGTGTGCTCCGCGCACGGACCTCGCACGCAGGCGCCACTCACTCGGCTCGCCCGCAATGCTGACGTCGAAGAACACCAGCGGGTTGTCAGCTTGCCTGCGCTCGACCGCTGGCGCCATCTTCAGCTCGATCTGCGCCGCTCGAGCTCGATCTGTGCGGCTGGATGAGGCAGCAGGAGGCTTTGTGCTGTGCTGCTCCGGCTGTGTGTGCTGTGCTGATCTGCAGGTGGTGGCGCGGAGACTGCACGTGAGGTGGGGGCGGAGCGCACGCACTCCGAGGGCGCAGGCGTCCCACGACGTGAACCAGCGCTTGCACTCCTCAGGGCACCAGGCGGGAAAACTGGAGCACAACAGCACTAAACTCGTTCATATCGCTTTCGTCCGCATCACGATCCCTGGCCGCCAACAGACGCTGCCAAAACAGGCGCCAGCCAAAGATGGCGCCCAAGCTGCTCGCGCAGCACCTCCACCACCTCCTCATCGTCGCCGTCATCACGCCTCCTCCTCCTTCACCTCGAGTGCTCAAGGGTCACAGCAGCCGGCCTCGCGTCGCCTCGTCGCATTCCGCACCCCCCCACACCCCACGACGCCTCGAGCCCCAACCCACTGGCATCCCCGCAACCACCACCAGCGAGCTCGCTCTTCAGGGCTTGACGCCGGCCTTCTGCTTGGCCTGCCACGCCGCAATCCACTTCTGCGCCTCGAGCTTGGCCGCCTGCGCCGCCGCCTCGTCGTACCCGCCCGCCTTGGCCGGCTTGACCACGCCGTTGCTTGGCGCGGCGGCGGCAGCAGGGGCGGCGCCGTTGTTGGCGGCCGACTGGGTCGCCTGCCAGGCCGAGATCCACGCCTGGACCTGCGCGCAGCGCAGTGTGGAAGGGCGGCAAACGCTGTTCAGCGCTGGGCACGCCTTGTGGTGGTGGGAGGCGGAGGGGAGGGAGCAGGTGCGCACAGACCTTCTTCTTCTCCGCCGCGATCTGCGCGTCGTTGGGCGGCGCCGGCTTGCTGCTGGCGGCGGCGGCGGGCGCGGCGGGCGCGGCGGGCGCGGCGGGCTTGGCGGCGGGCGCCGGCGCCGGCTTGGGCGGCTCTGGCGAGGGCGCCTTTTGCTTGGCCGCCTCGCGGGCGGCGGCCTTGGCGCGCTCGACGGCGGCCGCCTCGGCGGCCAGGCGCGCCTTGGCCTCCTGCAGCGCCTTTTGGCGGCGCTCCTCGGCCAGGGCCGCCAGCGCGCGGCGCTCCACCTCGGCCGGGTCCTCCACAGGCACCTGCTGGCGCCACCAAGCAAGCGAACGGTTGGCCAGCGCAAGGTGGTCGTTTTGCTCCGTGGCAAGCCAGAGGAGAGGCGGGTTGTGTGGGAGGCGGCAGCGGGGACGCACCGCGGGCTTGGGCGGCGCGGCGGCGGGCTTGGGCGCCGGCGGGGGCGCCGGCGCGGCAGGCGCAGCCGCAGCCGGCTTGGGCGCGGCGGCCGCCGCGGGCTTGGGCGGCTCTGGCGCCGGCGCGGCGGGCTTGGGCGGCGCGGCAGCGGCCGGCGCGGCGGCGGCGGCGCCGGCGGGCTTTGGCGGCGGCGACGCGTCGCGCGGGGGCACCGTCACCTTGTTGCCCACGTCCTCCACGCTGATGGGCTTGCCGAAGAGGCCGGCGAAGAGCGGCTGCGGCTCCTCCTTCTTGGCGGGCGGCGGCGGCGCCGCCGCCGGCGCGGCGGCGGGCTTGGGCGGCTCGGGCGCCTTCTTGGGCGTGGCGGCGGCGGGCGCCGGCGGCGGAGCCGCGCTGCGGGGCGGCGGCGACGGCGCCTGCGGTGCAGACACCCACGGCCCACACGTGTGTGTGCGTGTGGGATTTTGCATCTGTTTGGACACCTCGGCGGGGCCGGAGCCCTGCTACCGGGCATATCCGATGTCCCGCGGCGCAAAGCTCACGGGCAAAAGAGGGCAGCGTGTATGCGGACGAAACTCTCGCGCCTGCTTCTCCCGCGATGGGAGAGAGTGGTGGTGGTGGAGGCCTCCACAGATCCTCACACACCTTGGCGGGCGCATCGGGCTCCACCTGCACAGCGGCAGCGTCAGGCAGGCCGAACAGTGAGCCGAAGGAGAAGCCGCCGGCGGCGGGCTTGGCGGCCGGTGCGGGCGCTGGCGCGGCAGCGGGCTTGGCCGGCGCGGGCGCCGGCTTGGCGGCGGCGGGCGGCGCGGCGGCGGGCGCGGCCTGCAGAGCGGAGCGCGTGGAGTCGGCATGAGTTTAATCGCAGCGAGCGGCAGCTGCCTGCGGTGATGGATCCGGGGCGCGGCGGCTCACCGGCGGGGCGGCGGCGGCGGCCAGGAAGCCGAAGAGCGGGTTGGTGGACGTGGTGCCGGCGGGCGCGGCGCCGGCGGCGGCCAGCGCCGGCGCGGCGGCGGGCTTGGCGGCCGGCGGCGGCGGGTTGAGCACCTGCACAGCCAGGTGTGGACCACCAGGCGCGCTGACCACCCGCTTGCCGCGCGCAAACGCAGCCTCGCGCCGCCTGACGAGCCATTCCCTCTGCGTTCGCTCGCCCGCGGCCCGCTTGGGGCCCTGTGCAGGCGCGCGCGAGTGCCTGGTGCGTGCGCCGTGATGCGTGGCGCCTGGGCTGCCCGCCCATCGCGCCCAGAGCCGCCGCGGGCGCAGAGGGTGGGTGCCCTCTCAGCCCGCGATGGCTGGGCTGGTGGACGCGAAGCTCGAAACCATCACATCAAGGCGCACGCACAGCACAGCGAGCGCCTGCACAGGGCCCCACAGGCGCCGCGTCGCAGCCAGGGGGTCCCGGCACGACCCAGCTCTGCGCCTGCTACGCCTCCTGCTTGACCATGGAAGCGCGCTCATCGCTCGTGCTTCCAGGGCGCTCCCGTGCGCCGTGCCCTAAAGCCCTGACCATGCCCCCCAAGGGCAAACGCACCGCGTCGGCGACGGCCTTGAGCTGCTTCTTGTCCAGCAGCTGGCCCTGGCCGGCCGCCTTCTTGGCAGCTTCCAGCACCGCCTTGGCCGCCGCCTCCTGGAGCGCCTGCGCCCGCGTTTGGCGCCACGCACGCAGCGCCGCAGCAGCGACCGCGCTTCGCTCGCTGCGCCTCTCGCCTAGCGCACGCAAAGCCTTCTCCGCCCCAGGGCCCCTGGCAGCGAGGCCCCAGCGCCGCCGCCACCTGCCCTAGAGCGCGCCACGTTCGCGTGCACGCCACCACCCGCGCCGCCGGCGCAGCAGGGCGCGCGACGGGCTTCGCCGCCGCCACGTGTGTTCTCTCCTGGCGGCGGCGAGAGCCCTTCACGCTCCTGCTGCGCCGCGACGACGGGGCCGGCTGGGTGCTGCGACGCGTGCCGCGCCCGAAGCGGAAAGCGACAGCGACGCTCGGGCCCCCGCCTGCCTGCCTGCCGTTCGCCACCGCCTCCGCCGCTGGCAGCGCAGGCGCGAGAACAGGCCCCCCCCAGCGCAGGGCGGAGGCACCGCCGCTGCAGCGCCGCGGCTGACTCACCGCCTTGTCCGCCGCCGCCTTGGCCGCCAGCAGCGCCTTCTCCGCCGAGGCGCCCTCCTTGAGCGTGGGCGCCACCTTGGCCTTGACCTCGCCCTCCTGCGGCACCACCAGCCCAAAGGCGCACCACCCCCCATGCGCGTCAGTTCCATGGCACACCAGCCCCAGAGCGCAACCTGTGTGTGCGAGGAGCGTGTGCGGGCGCGCCACGCTGCCGCTGGCCGCCGCCGGACAGCGAGGGCAGCGCGCCTCTGGCCATCCCACGCTGCCGACGGCAAACAGAGCTCTGGCCCGTGCTGCGCGGCACCGCAGGGCGGGCAGTAGCGTGCAGCCGGCGCTGCCGCCGCTTGGTGGCGCACCTGTGCCTTTGCCGACTTGAGCCGGTCGGCCAGCTCCTTGACACGGCCGTCGGCCGCCGCCAGCGCCGACCGCGCCGCCTCGGCCTTGCCCTCCGCCTCCTGTGCGACGAACAGCAAGCAACGAGCGCCCCGCCCACGCTCTCACGCCTGCTTCCCCCTCGCTTGGCTCGACAACGCGCGACCGCAGCCCTGTCCCTCTTGGCACCGCGCGCTGGGGGCCCCCTCCCCGCACCTCGAGCTGCTGCCGCGCCGCCAGCACCGCCTCCTTGGCCGCCTCCTGCTCCTCGCGCGTGATGTCCGAGTTGATGCCCGCCAGCAGCTCCTGCAAGCGCCACACACGCACGCACGCCACACGAGCGCCTGCGTGACGCAGCGCCAGCGGCGTCCCTCTCCTGCCTCATTCCCACGTTCAACGCTTCCCCGCCCCATCACGATCTGACGGCAGGAGAAGGCGGGCGGCTTCGCGAAGCCGGGAGGTGCTGGCTGCTGCGAAGCGCCCGCGCACCTGGTACGTGAGCTTGGGCGCCGTCGTCTCGGACGTCACCTCGAGCACCTTGTTCTCCGCCAGGTCCGGGTTGATGAGGATGGTGCCAACCAGCTCCGCCACCTGCGGCAGCGCAAACGCCCCTTGCGCCCCTTGCGCCGCTGCGACCACCTGCCCCTCTCCACCCGCCCTCCCCACCCGCCTGCCCTTCCAAGCCCAGCTGCCGTTCGCCGCCCGCCGCCGCACCTGCAGCCTGGAGACGGTGCCGCCGAACGTCGTGTCGCGCGGCGACAGGATCACGTTGTGCGTCTTCTTGTGCGAGTCGGTCGGGCGCTCCATGCCGCCTGCGCCGCAACCACCACCCACATTCGGCCCACAACCGCTCACCACCGCACCGAAAAAACGACACCATCGGGGCACCCAAGCAGCCCTCTACTAGGCAGCCCTCTGCAAGGCGGCTGTCGTGTCGCGGGCACAAGTGCTCACCCGGCCTGACGATGGTGTAGGCGATGCCGCTGGCCTCGAGCGCCTTCTCGGCCTCGCGCTTCCAGTACAGGATGCCGCCAAAGAGGTTGAGGATGGAGGCGGGGAAGCCCACCTTGCCCGTGCCCAGCGACGTCACCAGCACAAACTGCTGCACGCCGGCCGAGGCGGCCGCGTTGACCAGCGCCACTGTGTACTCAAAGTCCACCTGCGGGGGGGCGGGGGGCAGGCGCCCCAGGGGCAGGCAGTGGTGCAGAGAGGCATGCGCAGACCGACGCTGCCGCCACACCGGCCTGGCCGGGGCACCACCCGCTGCACTCCCGCCGCGCTGCGAATGGCCTCCATGCGCCGCGCCGCGGCGTGGGCGGCCGCCGCCGCCGCCCCATGCCCGCCATTGCGCCGTGCAGCGCCGCCTGCTGCATGGTATCCCCGCCGCCAGCCACCGCCCTGGCCCCCCCTCCCCCAAATGAAGCCCCCCCCCAAGAAGGAGCAAGCGCGGGAGCGCACCTTCTTGGGCTCTCCCAGGTTGAGCGCCTGCGTCTCGGCGGCGCCCAGCGCGCTCACCACCTTGCGCGCGTTGCCAATGGCCGCCTTGATGCTGTCGGCCTTGCTGTAGTCCACCTGGGCGCCACACCACGCCGCGGCGACCAACCCCTCCTCAGCACTGCTTTCCCCTTGTTGCCCCGTGCTGCTGCCTGACATGGTGATCCGTCCACGCTGCCGCGCTGAGGTCGCTGGAGGCTCGCCAGTGGCGCGAGAACATTGGGCCGCCGCACCTGCACGATCTGCACGTTCTTGGCGTCCTGCGCAGAGAGCAGCCCGTACTGCGCCGCCACGTCGAGCGCCTTTTGCGCCTCCTCCACGTTGCGCGCGCCGGCGCGGACCTTGAAGCCCGCCTTGACCAGCTCGCGCACCACGCGGGCGCCGGTGCGCCCCGTGGATCCCGCCACAAACACCTGCGGCGCGCGAGAGGGTCGGGCGGGCGTGCGGCCAGAAAGCAACCTTCAGGGGCGCGCGCCCCCAGACCGGGCCCTGGGGCTGCGCACGTGCGCACCGCCGCCTGCACCTGCCCCCGCTGCGCCCTCCCGGCCCGCGGATCTGGCTCACCGTCTTGGCATCGCCCGGGCTCGCCTTTGCCGAGCGGCCAATCGTGCCCGTCAGCGAGGAGAAAATCGTGCCAATCTTCTGCGTGCCGCCGCCTGGCTTGAGGCTCAGCGTGCCCGAGCCCAGCAGCGAAGGCAGGCCTGCGCGGCGGGGGCCCGAGGCGCGCGTGTGGGTGGCGCTGATCGAGCGCAGGCTTCCGGCCTCTCGCCCATCACGGATCAGCGGGCGCCCCAGGCGCCGATGCACACACAGGCCGCCATGGTATCCGCTCCGTGCGCTGCACGGCGAGAGCGCCTCTCTCTCCCTCGCTGCCGTGCTGGTGGCTCGCTCGCCGCTGCTTCCCCCAGGGCGCCTGCGCGCTCCTCCACACGACGACCAGCAGCAGACGCGCTCACCCTTGAGGACCTGCGTGCCCTCATTGCCCTTGGCCGGACCAGCTGGCGAAGTCTTGCCCGTCGCCTGGGTGCGCACGCTCCTGCACGCACGCGCCACCCACTCGACTTGACCTTGCCACCTGGACACGAAGCTCACCATCGGGCCTCCGGCGAGCGACGCCAGCTACAGCACTGCGTGGATGCGCCTCCACGCTCGCCGATGGCTGCCATCTCCGCGCCTGCAGGGAGCCTCAGCTCACCTCTTGCTGCTCCACTCCCGCCTCGACGAGGACGAGGAGGCCGTGCGAGTGGACGAGGACGTGAGCGCCGACATCCTGACGCACGCGAGCGCGGAAGGGGGAGCACGGCAGGGGCACTGCCAGAGAATTGCCGCATGGACTGCCGGGCTTGCGAGAAGTCCTCTCGTGATCTGCGCGGCGGGAGGCGCTTTCCTCCTCTGCTCCTGACCGTCAGCTGCTCTGACCGTCAGCTCGTCGCTGCTGCAGCGCGCAAGCTGGCCATCACGATGGAGACGGAGGAGACGGGCGGCGCCAGCGGTGCCAATGGGGGGACGAACGGGCACCAGCAGCAGCAGGACAGCGGCGCAGGCGTGTGCGCCAGGTGGGGTTTGTGCTCGGCGTGGGGACGCGCGCAGCTGGAAGGGGGTGGGCCCTGTGCACCAGCGCCGCTACGCGCCCGCGCGTGCACGACTCCACGCCGCAGGTGCCAGGCGCCGGCCAAGCTGCAGTGTCCCAAGTGCCTCGAGCTCAAGCTGCCCAAGGCCTCCAGCGTGTTCTGCTCGCAGGACTGCTTCAAGGTGATTGCGGCACGCAGCGCATCCCAGCCGCCTCCCACGCACACGTGCTCGCTGCGTGCCGCCCGTCTCCACGCTCGCGTCCGTCGCTCCGCGTCTCCTCCTCGGCCTCCTCGCCCTGCACTGCGCGACGCGGAGCAGGCGGCGTGGGGCGAGCACAAGAAGGTGCACCAGCCGGCGCCGGACGCCTGGCTCTACTGCATCAAGCGGGGGAGAGGCCGCTCGCTCGTCATGCCCGAGTTCGACTGGACGGGCCCGCTCAGACCCGGCAAGATCAGCCCCATGCGTGAGGTGCGCCCCCCTCCTCCTCTCAGGTGGCGTCTGAGGCTTGCCACCGTTCCGAAGCGGGCGCCCTGACGACGCGACGCCGCCGCTCCTCGCGCGCGCACCTGCCCGAACAGATCCCAGCGGCCATCCCCAAGCCAGACTACTACCGGGACGGCAACCCCCGGTCCGAGCTCAACAGCAAGCAGCAGCAAGTGGGTGAGTGCCGCCTCACTTCCCTTCCTTTGGGTCGCGGGGCCAGGGAGGCCACTCGAGTCGCACGACGTGCGTGTGGACACACCCACACAAGACGGCGCTTGCTCTGGCGGCGCCCCTCGCGGCGCGCAGTGCCCACCTACTCGCAGGAGGACGTCGCCGGCATCCGGGCGGCGTGCCGGTTGGGGCGCGAGGTGCTGGACCTGGCGCACGCGGCGGTGCGGCCGGGCATCACCACGGACGAGCTGGACCGCGTGGTGCACGAGGCCACGCTAGAGGCGGGCGGGTACCCCTCGCCATACAACTACTTCAGCTTCCCCAAGTCGGTCTGCACCTCTGTCAACGAGGTGGGAGACGCGCGCACACGGTTTTGGCCCGCGCGTGCATGGTGGCGTCGGGTCGTACTGGGCCGATGAGCGCCGGTCGTTGCGGTCGTTCTGCCCTGCTGGTGGCGCGCATGCCGCAGGTGATTTGCCACGGCATCCCAGACGACCGCGAGCTGCAGAGCGGCGACATCGTCAACGTGGACGTGACGGCCTTCCTCAACGGCTACCACGGCGACCTCAACGAGGTGACCCGGGCGGCGACGTGGGCGGGGGCCACCGTGGCGTGCCTCTTTTTGTTCGCGGTCTGCACCATAGCCGTGGCCAGCGACGCTGCGCGCTGCTCGCATCCTCGCGCACGTGCGTGTGCGCAGACGTTTGTGGTGGGCGAGGTGGACGAGGAGGGCAAGAAGCTCATCAAGTGCGCGCACGACTGCCTCATGAAGGCGCTGGCCGCCTGCAAGCCGGGCGTGCGGTACCGCGACGTCGGCGACATCATCACCAAGCACGCCAGCTCCCAGGGGTGAGTGAAGGCCGCGCTGCCAGCAGCTGGGGTGCTGGCTCAGCACCTCCTGTGCTCCCTGACGACGTGATGCGTCCTGCCGCTCCCCTCCCCGCTGCGTGCTGCCGCAGCTTTTCGGTGGTGCGCGCGTACTGCGGCCACGGCATCGGCGAGCTCTTCCACTGCATGCCCAACATCCCGCACTACTCGGGCAACAAGGCCATCGGCGTGATGAAGGAGGGGCACATCTTCACCATCGAGCCCATGATCAACGCGGGTGCGTCGCCGGTTGGTGCTGCTCTGCGTCGTCGGGGCACATGCTGGAAAGGGTGCGTCGCTCACCCCTTCCCCTGGGGCTGCCCGCAGGGTCATGGAAGGACAAGCTGTGGCCGGACGGGTGGACGGCCGTGACGGAGGACGGCAAGCGCTCGGCGCAGTTTGAGCACCAGGTGCTGGTGACCAAGGACGGCGTGGAGATCCTCACCGCGCGCCAGGAAACCTCGCCCAAGCTCTGGTGGGAGCTCGACGAGTGACGCCTGACGCTGACGTGCTGACTGCCCCCCTCTGTAAAGCCCTACCGCAGCCGCTGCGCCAGTCGCCTCCTGCCCGGCTGCCCCCACAGCTGCCCACATGCTGCCGGCTCGTGGCTGCCGCTGCCAAGAAGAGGGCCACGAAGAGGAGGACGATCAGTTGCACCTGTCAGGGGAGAGCTACACGTTCAAGAAGCAAGTCGGCGCCAGGAGCCCAGGCGGAAGAGCGTGCTGCTTACGCGGCGACAGCCTGCTTCTTGGCCTCCGAGCCTGCGTGCACACACGCACACGCCGCACGAGCACGGCGTGGTGCTCCTGCCAGCTCGTTGCTCCTGCCGCCCCGTGGCTCCGTTGCACATGCCGCTGCAGACCTGTGCTGCCCCACCCGTCCCATTCCTCTGCTTGCTGCACCGCCCTGCTGCTGCTGCTGCTGCTCGCCCCCTCGTCGCCACCGGGCCGCCGGGCCCTGCGGCGCGCAGCCTGCGGCGCGCTCACCCTCGCGGAAGCCGTTCTTGAACCTGCGCGACAGGGTCTTCATGTAGCGGAGGCGGCCGCTGCCGGTCGTCTTCCGGCGGATCGCCTTCTGGCCCCATTGGTCTGCGCGCAGGCAAGGAGCGAGGGAAGATCTCCTGTTTGGCGAGCGCACCCCTCGAAGCATTCCCCTGTCGCTGCTGCGGTCGGTCGCTGCGGCCTCCTCCAGTCCTTGCGCCCAAGACGCTTCGCCCGGGAGGATGCGACTCGCTGGAGGGCCGTGTGTACTGCCCCCGCGCCAGGCTCGCCGCCCCAGCGCTCACAGGTGCGCTTGGTGGCCGCGGGGTAGCCGCACGCCGAGCAGGTGAGCTTCTGGATGTGGTACGAGTGGCGCCCGCACCGACGGCACGTCGTGTGCGTCTTGTTGCGGCGCTTACCTGCAGCGAGCGAGCGCGAGGAAGCGCACAAGGTGAATGAGAGCACGAGCACACAAGACGCACCGTGCTGCTACTGATGGCTGCTCCACAGCGTCTCCTGGCTCCTCCTGGTGGCAGCAGCGGGCCAGCTCTCTCACCGAACGATCCCGTTCCCTTTCCCTTCTTGCCCATCCTGGCGTGTCGAGTCCTGGATGGCGCGCTGCAAAAAAGGGCGAGGAGTAGCGTGCTGCTGAGGAAAATCGAAAATCGATTCCTCATGCAGGTCTTGCGCAACGAAAACACTCGCGAACGCATGAGCAGGTGTGCGTTGCGACACACCACAGCGCGACACCACAGCGCGCATCAGGGCGTCCGCCTCACCTTGTGGGGCTCGTGCTCGTGCGAGCTGTTGGGGTCCAGCCTGGGCGAACAGCTGGGCAGGATGCGCGCGTCGTTGTCCTCGCAGCAGCAGCAGCTCCACGCGTCGGTGGCGGCACCATCGCCGTCGTGCTCAATGCTGCATCGGCGGCCCGCTCGCTTGGCCGCGGTGAGGGATGGTGGTAGGGATGGGCCCCCAGCACGCAGGAAGCGCGTGAAGGGCGCTGCGAGGGAGCCTCGTGGAGCTGCAGTGGGTGCTGCTTGACGGCCCCTGACCACCGCCGGCCCCGGTCAACGCCCGTGCCGCGGAACTGCCGTGCACGCTGCGCTGGCCTGGTGGTCGACGTGAGAGGCGTGGACACGTTCCTCACCCCGTGCGAATCCACTGTACCGTGCTGCTGTCGCTGTTGCTGCAGACCACCAGCACTCAGCAGCACGGACGCCCGCTGGCCGCGCTCGGCAACAGCAGTCGGCGCAGCCTCCTGGACAGCACAGCCCCACAGCTGCACCACCACCACAGCCATGCGGCGAGGTCACACTGGGAGGCGCACGGCGGCAGCGGCGCGCGCGTGGTGGCCTCCGCCCGCGCCAACGACGTGACGGCGTTTGTCGCGCGGCCCTCGTCCACCACAGCCACAGAGCCCCAAAGCAGCACCAGCCCCAGCTCAGCAGCAGGAGGTGGAGGAGGTGGCGGAGGAGGAGGCCTTTCGCCGCAGATGGCGGCCTTCGCAGCTGCCGTGATGAAGGCCGCCAGCGCCGCCACCTCTGGCGGCAAGAGCAGCAGCAGCAGCAGCAACGGCACCTCCGCACCCTCCTCCTCGTCCGCCGTCGTGGCCACCTCCACAACAGCGACATCCACCAGCAACGGCAGCAACGGCAACGGAAACGGCAGCAACGGCGCCGTCGACGTGCAGGCGCTGCGGCAGCAGCTGGCGCGGGTGAGCCGCCGCCAACACCTGGCGGCGTGCCGGGCAGGGCGTTTCCCAGGTCACCCAGGTCTGCGGCGCTGCCATTCCCCCACCCGCACCCGCGCCACGCCACCCCACCCGCCCGTGCACCACACTTGCACTCTCCGTGCAGATGCGCGAGGTGCTGGAGGACGCGCAGCGCGAGCGGCTCGAGGCGCTGGCCAAGGCGCAGCAGGCGGAGCTGCAGTCGCAGCGTGCGCACGACGCGCTCGTCCAGGTGCGCACCGCACAACCCTACCCCTCACCCTCCCCCCCCCCCGCCCCGGTCCCTCCAGCCGCGCTCAGGCCCGCCTGCGCGCCTCATGACGACATGGCGCGCGCCTCGACGCCCTCGGCCCGTCATCGTCGCCGTGCTGGTGGTGGTTGGGATGCGGTTGGGGTGCGCGGGCGCGGGCGCAGGCGCAGGAGAGCGCGGCGGCGCTCAACAAGCAGTACAACGAGCGGTGCAGCGAGCTGCAGCAGCTCAAGGACGGCGGCGGCGACGCGGCGGCGGCGGGCGGCGGGAAGGAGCGGGAGGAGGAGCTGGCACGGCAGGTGGAGGACCTGCAGACGCAGGTGCGTTTTTCGCTGGCGGCGTTTTGGGGGGGCGCGGCGCGAGCTCCGGTGAGGGCGCGTGCGGGCGGCGGGGCACTTGCGGGCTTCGCCTGCGTGTGTGCCAGGTGGGCCATGCCCGGGGCCACGTGTGGTGGGTGGTGCTGCCTGCTGCGTGCGTGTGGTGCATCTGTTTGGGCACCTCGACGGGGCCGGAGCCCAGCTACCGGGCGTGTCAGATGTCTCGCAGCACAAAGGCAAGCGAGCCAACTGTGTGTGTGTGTATGTGTGTGTGTGTGCGTGCGTGTGTCTGTTGTGTGTGTGTGCGTACGCAGCTGGAGGACATGGACTACCGGTTGGGGTGGGCGCTGCGGGACCTGCGGGCGCATCAGCTGGTGCTGCGGGCACAGGGCGAGCTGAGCCTGCACCTCAGCGGCCTGCCCAACAACATGCAGCAACAGGTGCGTGGCGGTGTGGGTGTTGGTGGCTTGGGTGGGTGCTCGCGAAGTTCGACAGCTCAGCCTGGGCAGCTGCGCCTCAGCAGCCTGCCCAACAGCATGCAGCAGCAGGTGTGCGTGGTGTGGGTGGTTGCTTGGGTGGTGGCCTGGTCTGGGCGGTGGCCTGGGCAGTGGCAGCTGCACCTGGGCGAACGCTGCTCCTGAGCGCACGGCGCATCGCAGGCAGATGTTTGAACAGGTCGCCCCTTCCCGCGTGATGGTGCAGGTGTTTGACCAGGTTGACCGCGGCGCCGAGCTGCTGGGCGACGGCGGCAGCGCCACCGTGCACGCCGTCACCATCAACGGCAAGGAGCTGGCCGTCAAGGTGCGGTTCGCCGCCACCAAACCTCCGACGGGGGCTTTGCATGGCCGAGCCAGTGGGGCCACGCACCCTGTACACGCCCCGCTTGCGCGCTACCCGCCTGACCATCCCCGCTCCTGCCCCGCTCACCTCAGCACCTCCGTGCCGCGCACTCGCGCCCGCACGCCCCTCGCAACCCCAGCGCTCGCGCCCGCACGCCCCTCGCAACCCCAGCGCTCGCGCCCGCACGCCCCTCGCA
>VFQP010001952.1_pt1 | contig 24780 bp, 18 predicted proteins | sample 3512351 | NCBI WGS metagenome assembly VFQP01 (sample SAMN10412372, study PRJNA504923) | tailings metagenome | isolation source: Relicate 1 Philex TSF1 revegetated site | place: Philippines: Tuba, Benguet | collected 2017-08-29
TGACTGTATTCAGTGCAAGTCTTGCAGCTTCGATATTATCGGCTCCACCCATTTCGTTCGACGCTTCGGCAAACATCAATACTATATCAGCATAACGGAGAATACGTACATTCATCCAGTAACCGAAGCGATCATTTACTCTTGCACGTTCTGAAGGCAAAGTATAAACTTTTTGATTGTAGCGTGGGTTAGGAAGACCGAGCGGGGTCGTTTCTCCATATATAGTTATGCCGGGAGTGGTTGGTGTACTGGTATACAGGATCGTTCTTGCTTTGCGCGGATCATTTGCTTCATATGCCGCTTCGAGAAATGTACTTGGCGTATTCCAGCCCCATCCCATGTTCCATTCAGTGGCGCCACGTACGCCCTGTATACTTGCATACTGAATACCCTGGTCCGTTTTGATCTGTGCATCTGCACGGCCCTGGATTTCGAATACAGACTCTTTTGAGTTTTCACCGGCTTCTCCAAATATTGTCGCATACGGCGTAGAAAGATCATACTTGCCCGAATTCATCACCAAAGCTGCAGTTGCTTTAGCCATTGCCCATTTCTTCTGGGTAAGGTATACTTTGGCCAGGATGCCGTTTGCTGCACCACTTGTTGCACGGCCGATGAATTTTTTATCCCATTCTGCAGGAAGGAAGGATGCTGCAAATGTGAGATCGCTTTCAATTAGTGAATAGATCTCAGCAGGTGTGCTTTGCGGAACGTTATTCTGTGCGGCCGGATCAGCGAAAAGTGTATCAATTTTGGGAACACGGCCGAACAGTCGCACCAGCATAAAATAACCATAGCCACGGATAAACCTTGCTTCCGCCCTTGCCTGCATCTTTGCTTCCTCGGTTGCTACAATTTCATTCCTTACCGTGATCTGGTGGATGGTGTTATTACATTTGTTGATCAGGCCGTAATACCCGGTCCAAAGCGCATTTGCGCGTCCATTATTTGTTAATACAGGGAAATTATCCATCGTAATAACATCGGGACCGCCGTCAGATGCGGTGCTGCCTTTATCTGCATCATCACTGCGGATACTGGTAGCAACGATGAAGCCATCTGCATGTACATTATAACTTCTCAGATCAGTATATGCACCGAGAATGAACTGGTCATACGGACCTGCTCCTCCGGGATAAGGATAGTTCTCTTCATTATATTCTCCCTGTCTCGGGGTATCGAGGAATTTTTTACAACCCGAGAATGTTGCGATCATCACGATGGCAAGCACTGGGAGAAGCTTACGTGTAATGATGTTAGAATATTTCATTTTCAATTCGTTTTTCAGTCAATTAAAAAGTAAGATTGAAGCCAAAAGAGTAAATAGCAGGTACAGGATATGTTCCATTGTCTGCTCCACTTTGCAGGATATTACCCAGCTGAGGCTCGGGTGAATACCCGGTAGCCTGGCTCCATGTTTTGATATTTTGTCCACTGATATAAACCCTGGCCTGCTTAACAATGTTACCAAGCATTCTAGCCGGGAACGTATAACCAAACTGAACAGTTCTCAAGCGGAAATAATCACCTGGTTCAAGGAAATATGTGCTGAACAGGTAGTTGTTTCCTCTTCCATTATCCATGATGGGTTCAACATTGGTGCTTCCCGGAGCAGTCCATGCATTCAGGCGGTTTGATTCGTAGTTGAGATCTGTAAAAATTGCAGTACGGCGTTGCGTATAGATCTTGTTCCCTGCAAAACCCTGTCCATCGATCATCACATCAAAGCCTTTATATGCAGCGTTTACACTGAAGCCAAAGCTGTAAGGAGGGAATGGAGTGCCGAGATAAGTACGGTCAGCATCGCTGATAAAACCATCTCCATTAAGATCTGCATAGGCTATATCGCCAGGCAGAGTGCTTGCAAAGGCAGGGCTCTTTTCGATATCAGCTGTGGTTTGAAAAACTCCGACTTGTTGGTATCCAAAGAAGTACCCGATAGAACGGCCGCTTTCCGTCACGTTATTACCTTGTGCGATCCGGAAATTGAACCGGTCTCCAATGGATTCTACCCGGTTCCGGTTGTAGCTGAAATTAGCAGTGGCTCCATAAGTAAAGTCTTTTCCAATAGCATCTTTCCATCCCAGGCTGACTTCGATACCCTTGTTGCTGATTTCTCCGAGGTTATCAAAATAAGGGCGGGTTTCATTTGGAAGAACGATACTTGTCAGGATGTCTTTTGTCGTTCTGTTATAGAAATTGATCTCTGCAGATAAACGGTCTTTCAGCACACGCATATCCAACCCGAAATCAAGACCATTCACCACTTCCCAACGGAGATTAGGTGAAACGATGTAAGCCGATTGAATGGCCGTGAACACATTGTCACCGAATATAGCGTTTACAGAGTTCCTGATACCGGGTCTCCAGAAGTCGTTCTGGAAGCCGTTCGAATTACCTGTTTGACCCCAGGCTGCGCGAAGTTTCAGGAAGTCGATCCCTTTTACGACAAAAAAGTCCTCATCTGAAATAACCCATCCGAGGCCAACGCTTCCGAAAGTACCCCAACGGTTGGAAGGAGCAAACTTGGAACTTCCGTCTCTGCGGATCGTTGCATTCAGCAGGTATTTATTATTATAGGAATAGCTGACTCGACCAAATGCACCCACCGTAGAGTTTTTTCCTCCGCCGCCACCAAAGTTACCCGGGTTGCTTAAGTTGGCGACATTGATATACCAGAAGTCAGGGTCTCTTGGAATAGCCACATCGGCGCCAACCCGGTTTCCACTCACGTTCGAGCTTTGATCATAGATCGTAGTAAAACCAGCGAGCGCTGTTAAATTGTGGCCACCGCCCAGTCGCTTATTCCAGGATAAGGTGTGATCCTGCTGAAATCTCCGAAATTCTTCCTGACGTTGACCAACACTTGTTCTGACCGTCGTATCGCGAACAGTCCGCGTAGCCACAGGTCCCTCTCCAAGCTCGATAAAGGAATAAGCAAGTGGAGAATAGCTGCGGCTGGAATTGAATCCGAGATCTGTATAGAAAGTTGATTTGAATGTGAAATCTTTCAGGAACTTGATCTCTGCAAATACACTTCCTACAAACCGGAAGCCCTGGTTGATGGAGTTACGATTGCTTCTGTTCAAAGCCGCAACCGGGTTGCCTACCTGCACACGCTGCAGGGAAGGCATCGCATAGTAAGTGTTTTCATCAAATTGAACAGGAACTATGGGAGCAGCCCAAAGCGCATTTGTCACACTTACGCCCGTTGGATTTTGTTTCCAGTGAAACCCACTTATGTCCGCACCTATTTTGATATTTTGTGTAAACCGGATCTCCTGGTTAAGGCGGGCGATGTATTTCTGGTAGTTCTCATATTTCAGCACACCATCCTGTGTATTGTAACCCAGGTTGAAATGGGTAGAACTTTTTTCGCCGCTGTTGGAGATGCTGATACTGTTGGTATTGATAACAGCATCGCGAAAGATCTGATCCTGCCAGTCAGTATTGGCCGTGTAGTTGGTAAAATCAAATTCACCTGCGCCTCTGTTTGCAAGTTGTGCTCTCAGCAATGTTTTATACCCTTCCGCGTCTACAACATCTATTTTATCGGTCACTCTTTGTATGCCGACGGAACTTACAAGATTAATTCTTGTCTGCCCGCGTGCAGCTCTTTTGGTAGTGATGGCTATTACACCGTTTGCTCCACGCAAACCATAGATCGCAATAGAAGAAGGATCACGCAGGACATCCATTGCCTCGATATCAGCAGGGTTAAGGTAGTCAATATTGTCCTGCAAAATACCATCTACTACATAGACAGGGTTGGCGCTGTTTGTACTGTTCACACCACGGATCCGTACTACAGGTGTTCCGCCTGCGTTACCGGGGTTGGAAACGGTCAGACCGGCTACTTTTCCCTGCAGAGAGGCAAGAGGGTTTGTATTCGGCATTTTTGCAATCTCCTCCCCTTTTACAGAAGCAACTGCACCTGTCAGATCCCGTTTGCGTTGTGTGCTATAACCAACCACAACCACTTCATTGAGTGAAGTTTCTGCGGGCTGAAGCGTTATGTTGATGGTTGTCTGGCCATTCACTTTTTCTTCCATCGGCTGATAACCCACTGAACTGAATTGCAGGGTAGCATCATCGGGAACAGTAATAGCGTAGTTACCAGTCTCATCGGTAACTGTTCCCACGCTTGAACCTTTTATTGAAACCGACACACCGGCAAGTGGCGCACCGGTAGACGAGATCACTTTACCAGTCACACGAACTTCTTTCGCAGCGATCTCTGTTGAAGAAGCCGCTTCTTTCAATACCACAAGATTTGTATTCAGGATCTTGTAAGAAATACCAGTATTGGAAAGAACCCGGGTCAGCACATCATCGATTGGTGCATTTTCCACGGCTAAACTTACAGGGCGTTTACCCTTTACAACCTGCTCATCAAAAAGAAAGCGGTAGTTGCTGTTCTTTTCAATAGCAAGCAGAACTTTTTTAATGTCCGTCGCTTCTATGCGCAGGGTGATTTTATCCTGCGAGAAGGTTTCGGCGGAAGCATGAAGGCATCCAATGAGCAGCAGCAGCATCGTCAGTTTCATAATCCTGTAGAGCTTTGGTGATAGCAGGCCACAAATAAAGGAGCCCACTTCATTTTTTTTCATAATTTGTCAATTGAAGGGTTAATTACTGGTTATCTCCCCGCTGGAGACGTATTACTATGTACTTAGCCTTGGGGGCTCCCCGGCCAGGGAGCTCCCAATTCTTTTAAAAGAGACGTATCAAGAAGAATTGTAGTTCATTTGGCATATGGCATTAGCGGTGAATAATTATTTTATTTCCTGATCGCTTGAATATAAATGGTGTGGTGGAGGCATAAGCAAGACCTTCAAGTGCCTGTTCCACGCTTTCCCGTTCAAAAGTTCCTGTTAGTCTTTTCTGCCTCAGCGCCCAGTCGGTGATCTCAATCTCAACGGCAAACCATCTTTCCATTTTTACGGCAATATCTTCGAATGGTTCATTGTCAAATACAAGTTTGTTCTCCGTCCATTGCGTTTCATTGATGGTACTGTCACGGGAATTCCGTTTGATCTGATTCAGCGTCATCAACGGTTGATCTATTTCATCTTCCGCTTTCCAGGCCGTTATCGTGTCCTTTTTATTTTCTACCACCAATTTTTCATTACTGGCGAGAATGATCTTATCAAGCGGACGGCTTTTTATAGAGACTTCCAGGCTGCCGCGGATAAGGCTGGTCTCGGTTGTTTTATCTTCCGGATAGGCTTTTACGTTGAACACCGTCCCCAGCACACGTACGTCGACATTCGAGGTATGCACCAGGAATGGCTTTGCAGGATCTTTAATAACGTCGAAGAAACCCTCACCAGTCAGTGTAACCTGCCGGTCTTCCCGGTTATAGTCCTTATCGTATGTGAGTTTACTACCGGCATTCAGCCAGACAACCGAACCATCGGGCAACTGGATACGGGTTTTAGAGCCGAGGCGGGTGCTGATCTCATTTATATTCGAGAGCGTTCTGGTGGAGGCTGCGTCTGTTTTCCCGGAAAACGGGTTGAAGAACAGTAAAGCCGCCACTGAGGCTGCCACTGTAAGGCCAGCGATTACCCAGCGCAGGCGTTTACGGGAAGAATGTGAAGAAAGTTCGAATACAGCTGCTTCTTCTTCCGGCAGGATCGGTTTGCCAAAAGGGATATTCTTCTCCTGCATGCGATGCATGTGAAGGAGGTAGGCATCTTCTTCTTCGGTATGGTCAACGGGAGGCCTGGTGTTCCAGATATCTTCCAGGTTCTGGGAAGCGAACTGCCATTCCGGATGCTGCTGCATCAGCTGTTCAAGCTCGGCGAGGTCTTCGGGCGAAGCTTCACCGGCAATTCTTCGTGTCAGTAAAATCCAAAATCTTTCCTGGCTCATGCAGTCATATGGCTTGTCAGCCAATAAGACAAACCCCGGAAAGCATTACCCCTAAAAAACCAGCCATTATTTTTTGGAAATTTTCACATTCAGGCCGGAGACTTCCATCTGCATGCATTTCCCAAGCCGGCGCATTGCGATAGTCATTTGAGCCTCAACGGTTTTTACGGAAATCTGGAGCAGTTCCGCCACTTCTCTGTATTTCAGCCCATCATCTTTGACCAGCTTGAAAATAAGCCGGCAACGGTTGGGAAGATCTTCAACCGCCTGCTGCAGTTTCTGCATCAGCTCTTCCGTCATCATCAGTTTTTCGGGATCGAAATACACACTTGGCAGCGGCACCAGCCATTCGCCCGCATCCAGTGCCTGCTGACGGCGCTCTTTCGCGATGCTGTTCAGGGCCCGGTTCTTTACCGCTTTATATAAATAGACAAGAGGAGACTCGATGGACGGAAGCTTTGTTTTATGCTCCCAGATATGAATAAAGACGTCTGAAACCACTTCCTGCGCGTGATCATTCGACTTGAGGATACCAAAGGCAAACTGGCAAAGCGGCTTATGGAGAAGAAGAAACAACTTTTTATAGGCTTCTTCACTTTGCTGAAGAGCAACCTGTTCTAACAACCACTTTATGTGCAATACGTCCTTCATTGGGCTTGTGCGTGTAAAAGTATTACTAAATCCTTAAGTGGAAATTATTAGCAAAATGTTTTTAGGCTGCCAGCCGCATTACTACCAGCAGAAAAACGCAAATGTGCAATTACTGTCACAGCCGCATCGTTATATTTACAAGCCATCAATATGAAAGATTTAATTGTCATATCTGCAATCATTGCGCTTTTATGCCAATGCGGAGCTAAACTGGACAATGAATTTCTGTTTATTATACGGGAGAATGAAAAAACAGGATACATTAACAGTTCCGGTGAGATCGTGATCAAACCCAGATTTGCTAATGGCTATGATTTCTCAGAGGGATTGGCCGCTGTGAGAGAAGATGGCTTGTTTGGCTACATCAACACTTCCGGAAATTTTGTGCTGAAGCCAAAGTATGATCATGCTACAAACTTTGTAAATGGTGTGGCAGTTGTGTTTGAAGATGGCGTAAAGAAGCTGATTGATAAAAAAGGAAACGTATTACTTAATGGTGGTTTCAAAGATGTGAGCTACACATACAATAATCTGCTGATCATAAATACGGCCGGATACAAAGACGGGTTGTTTTCTCCGGCAACTGGAAAATTCCTGATAGACACCGTGTATAGCGATATCAATTATTATCCGGAAGGAATTGCGGTAGTGTATGTAAAAGGCGCGTCCGGATCTACAAACGGCGCAAGCCTCATCGATCTGAACGGAAATATCCTTGTGCCGGTTGGCAAATACGTCAGTATTGGCGGCTTTAACAGTAGTGTCGCCATAGCAAGCAGTAAAATTCCGGGAATTGACGATGAGATTCAAACTATCATTGATCTTACAGGAAAAGAAGTTGGACGTATTGATCCTGCAAAAGACATTTTTGTCACTGGTGAATTTAAGAACGGTCTGGCAAGAGCTATATTCTACAAGAAAACGCTTTCCCGTGATAATAATGACAGCTTCTATACAGTCAAAAACACACACGAAGGTTTTATAAATACAAAAGGCGAAGTTGTATTCAACGATACAACGTACTTGTCTGTGACAGACTTTAATTGCAACCGGAGTTTTATAAGGAATGCAGATGGTGACTACACGATGATCGATAATAAGTTCAACAAACTGACAACGGCAGAATACAAACAGGTTTTCAATGGCTTCTGGCCGAATGGGTATGCTGTTGTACAAACAGAAAAAGGAACAGGTATCATTGATACTTTAGGACGATTTATACTGAATCCCGGCGAATACAATATAGAAGAATTCTCCTTCGATGGAAATTTCTTTTTCGCCAGCCATAATATTGATGGAAATAATAAGTACAGCCTGCACCGGCTCAGTGGCGCTCAAATGACCCAGCCAATTTTTGATTCATATAATGTGTTTAGTCCAAAGCGCGGATTAATGAGAACGATCATGGATAACCAGCTCACTTATTTTGATACGACAGGAAAAATGGTCTGGCAACAAAAGAAAGCTGCAAAATCATCAATGGTAATTAATACAGACCGTATGGTCCGCGGATACTTCCGGGCATATTCAAGTTTAGCTCCGGGAACGGAATCGGGCGGATGGGCGACTTCTTCCAATTTTCCCAAAAAAATAACTTCAGATAAACATCTTGCTCCAGACAGTTTGAATCTTATCATTGATGCGGAGAATGCTGATCCATTATCAAAAGACTTCAGAGGATACAATGTATATATAGGCAACACCAGGAAAGACACTGTAAAATTTGATGCACAGGATAGCCGGCTTTATATGAAAGCACAGGCCCTGGATCAAAAAAATGTCTGGCGTGATATAGAATATTTGCCATCCAGTTGGTGTGGCAACAGCTATCACGAGCTTTCGTTGGAACCGGGAGCTTACTGGGAATTCTCCATGCCGGCTTATAAAGGAATGATCCAAACAAAGATCAGGCTTGAACTAACGGTTCTTGAAAAAAGAAAAGACAAACCCTCTTTCGTCCTCTATAGTAATGAGATCAACGGCGGGATCAATCCCGGTCAGTTCTCATTCAAAGCGGAATATTTTCCTTCGGGAATAATGGATCCCTATAACGATTAAATGACAAAACCTACGAAGCCGGCGTTTCTTTTATGTAGATAAACGCCGGCAAGTGACCGAATACCCATTCAGTTACATTACACAACCACATTCTCATCCCTATTTTTTTCCCGTTCCATTCTTCCAGCAGGTAATAACCCCCACCGATGTATGGATCGCATTTTTCAACAAGCAGCAGCTTTGTCGCTTCCGGGAAAGGATGCAGGTCTATTTCAAGCGAGACTGTACTTTTTCCTTCACGGATGATATCAAGCATTACATCTGCTCCTTCTACCATTTGCAGATCGTCTTTGGATCCACCCCCGGCAATATATTCCGGCAGGTCAACATACCACCCAGTTGCTTCTTTATTGAATTGATACGTGTTCATAATTCAATTTAGAAAAATCTTTACTGCAAAAAATGAATGCAGGATAATACATTTTTTGCCGGTGAAATCCTCATGATAAAGACGAAAAATAACGTTGTCTCGCGAGGAAAACACCGAGGTCACAACAAGTGGTGTTATTAGTTTTAGCATATAAAAAAACACACTATGATCACAGAAAATTATATTGACATATTACAAAACCTGAAGGGAAAAATTCAGCAGGCCCGTCAACGCGCAATGCTGGCTGTAAATAGCGAACTGTTGTTTGCTTACTGGGAAATTGGAAATACTGTATTGCAGCAACGACTTAAAGAGGGCTGGGGAACGAATATTATTAACCGGTTAATTGCAGACCTCAAAAAAGAGTTTCCTGACATGAAAGGACTTTCTCCCAGGAATGTCAAGTACATGAGAAAATTTGCAGAGGCATATCCTAACTTTGGAAAACCTGGAAAACAAATTGAATCAATTAATAATCAAGAAGATATAATTGTGCAACCACTGGTTGCACAATTGCCGTGGAGTCATCATCTAATTTTAATTGAGCGACTAAAAGATCAAACACAGAGAGCATTTTACATGAAAAAAGCCATCGAAAATGGCTGGAGTAAACTTATGTTATTACGGCAGATCGCCGGACAACTTCACCTTCGCCAGGGCTACGCCCTAAACAACTTCGAGCAGTCACTTCCCCCGGATCAATCTGATCTGGTTAAAGAAACTTTTAAAAACCCTTACATTTTTGACTTTCTCCATGCGTCCGAACAAGTACGTGAATTGGGCTTAGAAAAAGCGCTCGTACAACAGATCAAAAACTTTATTCTTGAACTCGGCCGTGGTTTCGCATTCATCGGAAATCAATTCAAAGTGAAGGTCGGCGAATCAGAAGTAAACCTTGATCTCCTCTTTTTTCATTATCGTCTCAACTGCTTCATTGTATTCGATCTTAAGATCGGAGAATTTAAACCAGAATTTGCAGGCAAACTCAATTTTTATACAACCGTTGTTGACGAAGAGATCAAACTTCCCGAACACAAGCCTACCATCGGCGTTCTTCTCTGCAAAAGTTCAGACCAGACCATGGTCAAATATTCTTTGAAAAATATCAATTCCCCCCTGGGTGTTTCAACGTTTGAATTGCTGAAAGATCTCCCACAAGATCTGAAACCAGACATGCCAAGCGTAGAAGAACTCGAAGATGAAATTGAAAAGGAAATAAAAATGTATGAAAGACGATTGGAGAAAAAAGGGTGATATCTGACTGACAAAAACCTGCAGAAACCTGGTCGAACTTCCGCAACCGTAAGTTCGACCAGATTATACGACATTGGGTCATTGTAGAACACGCTTGCTAACAAAGATTTAATTACGCAGATCGTTTGTCTAACTAACAGCGAAAATTCATCTCATAAACGATCAGCTCTTTATTTGAAAACGCGGATTTCGCTGACGAGCTCTCTCTGCCGGGAACACGTCTGCGTGATCCGCGCAGTCAAATAAGAACATGTTCTACTCCATGAAGTTTTTTCGCCGGGAGTACTGTCAAAATCGGCGGAATCCGCGGGAACTGCCTGCCGTAGCGCGGCGAAGGAAGGAACCTTATGCCCCCGGAAATCGGAATAACGATTAGCCTGATCAGGTCAGCACTTCAAAACCGCACATAACCATCTCTCCGTTTTGCGAGATCAGCAGGAACTCATTACTCTTCACACCCGGCATTATAGAAATGATCTTCTCTTTTACATCGAACTTCCGGAGAAAACGCGGTGCCACCCGGCCTCCTTTGTACTCAAACAAATGAGCTACTGTTGTTTCCGCAATTACAAAAAGGCTGGCAGTTATAAACTGGATCTTTGCTGGCACCAATGATTCCGCAAACACATCCTCCAACAGGTAACCACCCTGGTCCGCATCATTTGTAAAAATAAAACATCCTTTGTTAGTACTGATGATTGCTGCCAGCTCCTGCGAATGCTGATTGACCGTAAAAAAACGAACTACGGATTGCATTCTGTAATGAACGATCTGATGCGTATCTTTTTCAATCCAGATAAAAGATTTCTCTGCATGCGTATAATAGTTCCCTTTATGAAATTCAAACATTGCCGCTGAAGGAATTCTATCTGGAATGCCTTCACATTGGATCTCCCTGCTAAGTTCTCCAGAGATCCTGTATTCATAAAGAACACCATGAGCAATGTTTGATTCAAAAAAAACAACATCTCTTGCCGTAAAGAAAGTAACCTGTGGTGATCTCAGCCAGTCAGGACTTCCTATCAGCAAATACTCCTTAAAATCCCTGCTTCTCAGCATCGCCTTTTTCTCTATCGGCATTTTGGTGGATGTATAAAGAAAAATGGTATTCACCAGGAAAGGGTTACTGATGAACCTGAACCATGTTCCTTGTGGAATAGGATTTGTCCATGAAAAATATTCGATTGTTCCTTCGTAATTCGCACGTGCGAGGTGAAGAATATCATTCTTTCGTCCCAAAACCAGAAACTGGTCTCTGTGCCATACCCCCGAAAACCAATGGATACTCGCATCAAGATGAAAAGTTCCGGTGGTCATGCTGCTCATCACCGATTTCTCGTTATTCTCTCCGCCGGTAATATAGCGCAGACTGTCTCTGCTGATCAGCCTATCATGAGGAAAAAAACGCTCGAGGTAATTCAATAGCGAGCTATCACCTGTAGCCGCCCGTTCACACACGATCTCGTAGGCTATTTCCTGCGCTTCAAAGTTCACATCAGCATCAGTGCTGTTCTTGTGAACATATTCCAGTACATTCAAAAACTGTTTCTTATTCGCATTAGTTGTGCTCTTCGTATACACTTCATTTACCCTTTTCTCCAGACGATCAGTCTTATCATTCTTTACCAGGTCGAAGTAATTTTTCAGACAGGACTCTCCATTGTACGAAGAACGCCATCCATCCAGTAATGTAGATTTTGCCCTTGACAGATCACTCATTTTATCATTCATCACCCTCGCAGCTTCCCGGTGATTGTTCGCCCGGAGTTGTGCACTTATATGTTTTTCATAATACGCATCTGCCGCAGTTTTTTGCTCAAGGAGCGTATAAAGATCCCCGACTTTTTCGTCATGGTTAAGATCTGCGTAGAGGTCGATCGCTTCTTTATACAACTTTCCGTTTTCGAGGCAGCGGGCTGCTGCTGCTTTGTCTTTCAAATGATCTTTATAAAAAACAGCTGCTTCGCGATAATGACCGCCCTGTTCAAGCACCCTCGCTGCAGAACCATAATCACCCAGCAGGTGCGCATAGATGTATGCCGCCCGTTTGAAGTCTTTCTTCTCAATCTCATTTTCAGCCGCCTGCAGATATCTGGAGCGAAGATCTTCGCGATACCTGTCCACATTCCACGTATCCACAGCACGGCCACCGCCCAAACCGCCAAAATTAAACTTGAATGGATTCCGGAAAAGCCGTGATGAAGGTTTTGCCGCCTTACCACGATTCATATATTGCGATGAAAGCGGTATGGCGTAGTCAAGCGCATCGGGTTTATTCTTATCAAACATCTTCATCAGCCTTTGCAATTCCTTATCCCTGCTTTTTTCCAGATCTTCCATTTTTGCATTCAGCCAATTCGTGAATTTTGAAAACCAGCCTTCACGGACCGGTGAATTTCCCGGCCTTGTTGCTGTAGAAGGCCGAAGCGGGGAAACAGGAAACAACCGGTTTATCAAACGGGCTATGAATCCGATCACCAACATAAAAAAGCTGATGATCACGAATAAGATGCTTTTCAGGATCCTCTTCAGCCATGATGACTCTCTCTCCGTTGCAGGAATCTCGCTCAACGGCTTTAATGCGATCGTTTTTTTAAATTCTTCCATCAGCTCTTCAGAAGACGGTTGAATCACTTCTATACCCAATAATCCTGGCTTAGAAGCCAAACCCGGATTCGCAAAACTCCAGTCTGCTGACAGTAAGGGACCGGCAATTACCAGATTCGACAGATCCAGTTCATCTCCCATCTCAAAACCGGTAAAACCGGAAACAGGATGAAACACCTGCCGGTGCCAGATCAGCAGTTTCTTTTTTTCATCTTCGCTTAGCGCAACATTAAGAGAAGCATGAAGAGGAATAAAAAGACCGGGCAATGCCTGTGTATAAGGATCCAGTAATGACAAGCCTTTTGAGTTCTCCGGATTTTTAAAGATCACCAGTAGTCCTGCGGCTTTTCCTGAGGTCTTTGATACTGGAAGAATATAACATTCGATCTGTGAAGGCAAAAGTTTCCACCGGCTGATCTCCTTCAGCCATGTATAAGGGTCTGCACCTGCAATAAATGCAGCATCAGCAGACGGGGCCGGATGTGCGTTATATTGAAGATGGATGTGCATGATTGATGATATGATTTATATACTTTTCGATGTATTTAGTGTAAAAGTCCCGATCAGAAATAATGTCAAGCTCTTGTTTGGGATCGAAAAAAAACTGATTCCCTGCAACTATGTTATCTGATGACCATGCTGAGGTAGCTTGTGTTCCTACAGCAACAATGGTTATCTCAGGTATTGAGGGATTTGAACTTTTCAAATGAAGAAGTCCGCGCTTGTCCAGAACGGCGATACTGCCATCCGGCCATTCCATTTTTCTGTATTTGATATGTGTTCCCCTGAAAAAATCTTCTTTGAAAGAACTGGATTCTATAAGTTTATTATTACCTCTTTCTCTCGAGATCATCATCTGGGATGTTGAGCCATTCAATTCCAGGCACTGAGACGCAAAAACAAGCCGCCGCTGTGCATTTATATAGATCGTGTGCGTTTTAAAGATCCCGGTAAAAACAGGAGATCTGAACAGCTGCGCAACGAAGTTTAGATCAACCTTTTTCTCAGAAGGAAAATTGTCCCGCCGGGGAGCTGATTCATTTGCCATCTGCATGGACCTGATATCATATTTATAAGAGGATTGACCTGATATAAGATAGAGATGTTCATCATCTGCAAAATGGGCCTCATAAACACCTCCAACCCGCATAGAAAGATCGTCCTGTACAACTTCTCCATTTTCAAGATTGATCCTGTAGACTTTTACAAATCCCCTCACCGCTAAAACAGCAATACAACAAAGCGAAGACGACAGCGTTTGCATAAAATACTGGCCTTGCTCAATATGATCCAGCAACTCTCTTGCGCCACGATTTGAAGAACTAAGCCGTAACACGCGGTTATTACGATCAACGAGTACAATAGATCCATCTGCATCCGAACCCATAAGCGTTTCCTTCATTGCCGCCCGTTTCTTCGGCATCAGCAATGGCAGTTTCGGCTTCGCAAAAAAAGCAAACGTTGTTTTATCTAAAGGCCGTTCCGTCAGTTTTGAATATTTTGTTCCCTGCATCGCGGCCTTTTTTTCCGGAGGATGAAGCATTTCATGCAGATCCAGCTTCGCTTCATTCAACACTTTTGCATGACCATTACTGTACTCTGCAAAACGTATATCGCCCTCCCGGTCTACGGTAATGGCGAAACTGATCTTCTCTTTTACTTTAAAAAAATCAGCATAAAACCCTGCATGTTTTAATTGACGTTCTTCTGTAAAAAGTATGAATTCTGTTTCCTCGCCATTGCTTAATTCACGCACGGCGCACACCAGTGCTTTTCCGGGATGCAATGCAGGATGCAGTTGCGTAAGTGCATCAATGACACCAGCCTTGTCCGCCAAAGAGATCTTTTCAAACATTGTTTCTTTCAGCACATATACTTCGATTTGTTCCCCATGTTTTGAGTTTCGCGAAAAAGCCAGTGCTGCGGCAATCGCATACACACGTGGCATGCCCCACATTTTTATAGAAGCATCTATCAGCAGCACACGCTTGTTTCGGGGTTTAGCCGGAGGTTCTTCCCTGCGGAAATACAATGCTTCGTTATTGACCAAACGCGCTGTAAGCAGCAATTCATCCTGCGCCAGTTCGCTTAACAAAAGTTTATCATAGTTCCCACGGTTGGTGATGTCTGCAATACCACCATAGGAATCTTCGCCACCCGCCCGTGCATGTATCGGAATATGAATAACGGAGAGAAGTCTGCGTGCAAGACGCGATACGCCCGCGGTTTCAGGATCTTCAAGCAACTCATCAAACAGGTCATTAAAATGCTTCTCTTCCGGAATTTCAATAGCCGGTGGTTCCGGCAGCGACTCAACGCCTGCTTTTAAGAAAAGCTCCAATGATTCATAAGTCGGAAATTTCTCTGACGCTCTGATCAAACAGTTAAGATCAGCCATAACATCCGCAACTTCTGTATAACCCTGCGGATCCATCAGCCTCGCATCCATCCTTCCGCTCTGCAATTCGTTTATAGAGATAGATGACGATTCAATTTCTAAGCTCTTTTCATCATTAAATATTTCTTTTACTAACTGTATACGCCTCGTTCCCGACCTGAATGATGGTGGTAGAGTATGTATCATATTTAAAAAATCAATTGCATTTTTCACTCTTCCCACATGCACTGTCCTTTCTTTTCCAAGCATACTGCGCAACGCAAATTGCTCCGCAACGGCTATTTCATTATTACACGCATACATTACCAATAAGACAGACCCAAGCCGGGGAAGTTTTTCAGGGAATTGCCGGAGAATATACGCAAGATCATCTCTGTAGCAAATAGTTGCAGATTGCGTTCGCCATTCGATAACACTGGCATTTTCTGCCCATTTCCAGAAGTAGTCCCTCTTCGGGCTAAAATAATTGATGGTATTGTCTATAACCCTCATCATTCTTCAACATTCATCTTTGTCATCCGGATAGCGCTTCGCGTTGCCGGTATAAAAAAATTACGATCGATCTTATACCACTCGCCTGTTTCATTAAAAACGATCAATGCATCTTTATAGCGGTTCAGCTTTTCGTAAAGAAAAGATGCCACGACCGGCACCTCGAACTCATACCCCGCCGGAAGCATCATTCCATTACAACTCCAGTATTCACGACCGGGAATAGATGGCAATGGATCACCTGTGATCATCACTTCATTTTTTTCAGAAACAGCAAACTGCAATACATTCAATCGTATTACCGAAGCCGTTTCTCCATATGATCTCCAGATAGCAAGATCTGTTAGCAGACCGGTACTCTTGTGTATTTCAGCGGATGGCACAAGCCTGACCTCAATGGTTGATGCCATCTCTCCAACACCTGTTGACACAGGCAACTCAACAGGGATCAACTGAAACAACGGTTGCCAGTTCATCTTTACCAACTTCCCTACCGGCGTCATTGCGCCCGCAGGAAAAAGAAGATCATTCTCATCAACATAAAACCGTTGTTTTATTGGTAAATGGTGAATTGATCTTTCAAATTCCTCCTGCTTACGATCACTGCGAAGCCAGATATGGCTTTCATCCACAGCAGCAATCAGTCCGTTTAAATAACGAATTGAATTCAGTGTTTCAATGTCTGTTTTGGCTATGGTCAATATAAGATCCTGCATCATATTTATGCTGAATGAATGATCTTTTGCCAGAGCGAATCGATCGGCTGTTTTACATATGCCCGTTGCGTTTCATTGGTGATCCATTCGCTGCGGCCATTCAGATAACGCAACCTGTCTTTAATGATCGTACGTTCAGAAAGAGCAAGGTTTGTATCTTCCCATTTTTCGGTCATTGTTTGCACTTCTTTGTAGATCTCATCGGCGTTGGGTACGGTGTTATCAGATGCACGCGGATGCCCCTTTGGCGAATGGATATCGGCTTCCACCACAGAATTTACAATTCCCGCGATGATCTCCTGTTGTTCCTCCGTATCCCAGATATAACGCATCACCCACATATCCGAAGGAATAGCGATTGTTCGTTTACAGAGCAACGCACTTGCCGCGATCAGTCTTTGCAGCTTCACCGCACGGCGGTCACTCACCTGTACACCTGCATTCCGCAGCATTTCTATCAGGTTGATAAATGGTTCACGGATGTGCTGCAACTCCACTGAATGGATCATTGCCTGTACGGCAAAAATATCTTCTGCACTGATTTCCGGTTGATCAGCCATTGCGGTTTTTTCCAGTTTCCAGCCGGCGTCCAGTACCTTACTCAGTAATGCGGGGTCAACATAGTCACAGCGTACGCGGACAAGGAATCGATCAAACAGGGCATGCAAGGCTTCGTCTTCCGGTAAATGATTACTCGCGCCAACGATCATCACAGCAGGAAGTGGTCTGTTCTCCCGCCCCCGGCGGAAGACTTTTTCATTCAGCACCATCAGCAAACTATTCAGGATAGCACTATTCGCGTTCAGCAATTCATCCAGGAAGATCAGGTTTGCTTCGGGAAGCATTCCTTCTGTATTGGTCACGAGATCACCTTCGCGGAGTTTGCGGATATCAAACGGACCAAACAATTCATTCGGCTCGGTGAAGCGTGTGAGAAGGTATTCGAATGTTTTACCGTTCAGCAATTTTGAGAGCTCGCGCACCATGGCACTTTTCGCAGTACCGGGAGGGCCAAGCAGGAAGAGGTTTTCCCGACCGGCAAGGCAGATGCCCATGAGGTCGATGATATCATCTTTTCCTACAAATTTTTCTTTCAGATGTTCGAGTACAAGTTGAAGCCGGTCGATCGTTTCAAACTGGTGGCTTGTTTCCATTTAAGAAGCGTTTATCATAATTTCAATATCCGGCCAGATAGTGTTTGTATATGCGCCGGTGGTTTCAAAGATCGCTTGCTGAAGAGATGGTCTTAGCGCGCGCTTTTTATCTTTTGCCAGGATGATCCTGTCTATATACAGCTGCTTCAGACAAGGATCCTGTAAAATAATTTCTTCATGACGAATGGTGTCCACTTCAATTCCAACGGATGATAATGGCCAGTTGCCTGCCGTAACATTCATATCTTTCACCAATGGGTCTGCAGGTGCAAGGCCTTTTGCAAGCACCAGCATCGAAGGCAGGTTTCGCAGCATCAGATCTGCGGAGTAAATGGCTGATGCGTTTATTTCAACCGGAAAAGGATAAAGAACACGACCGACCACAGTTTCGTCAGCATCACGGTCAACGATCAGTTGTATAGCTGTGAAAACATAGCGTGCGCCCCAGATGGCGGCTACAGGATCAAAGGCTGGCGCTATTCCCGGCGCTTCCATTTTTTCTTCGTTATAGAAACGGAACAACAGATCGCGCGAAGCATGCTGTTCGGCTTCCTCCGGAAGTTGCAACTCATGGCCTATCTCCACGACTCCGGTGGTCAAAAGATTTTCAATAAACAGGTTCATCTTCATCTCCCAAAAAAATCTACTTTATCTATCCATTCAAAATGCCCGAAATGAGAATTGTTGATTTTTTATTTAACAGGAAGAAAGATAACCCGGAAAAAAAGAAAGGCCAAGATTTAAGGTAAATAACTGTCAATTGACTGACTGAAGGATTTGACAAACCTTTTCCACGCTGTGCCCCTTCCCGTCTTCCCGCCTCCGGTAAAAAAACACCGTGAAGACGGGAAGGAAGTCCTGGGAGCGAAAAATCTTCTTTTGATCTGATATGGATCTCTCACATCACCACTTCCGCATTCTTATTGTACTTGTTTTTATAATCCACCGGTGAAAGGCCCGTGATCTTTTTAAAAACAGTTCTGAATGCTTTTGTATCCGAATAACCCACTTCATACATCACTTCCGACACATTCTTCCGACTTGTTTCCAGTTGTTTTTTCGCCGCTTCAATCTTCACGCGCTGCATATATTCAACTGGTGTATTGTTTGTTGCTTTTTTGAATCTTCTTTCAAAATGTCTTCTGCCGATCGCAAACTTTCCTGCGAGCTCATCAATCGTGATCCGCTCCATGATATTGTTCTCGATATATTCCTGCGCCTTCCGGATCGGTTCATCTTCATGCTGCTTCTGACCATTGAACATGATAAATGGCGACTGGCTTTTCCGATCGATCTCTATTGCAAAAAACTTGGATGCGAAGATCGCTGTCTGGCGATCAGTATATTTCTCTACCAGGTAAAGCAACAGATTCCAGTAAGATGCGGCTCCGCCGCTGGAATAAAGCCGATCCTGCTCGGTAATGATCCTGTCATCCACCAGCGTAACATCGGGAAACATATCCCTGAATTCATTGGCATAGATCCAGTGTGTCGAACATGTCTTTCCATTCAGCAGACCCGTCGACGCCAGTAGAAATGCACCGATACACAAGCTGGCCACCTCTGCCCCATTTTCATATTGCGCAATGATCCATGGCATAAAGTCTTTGTTCAACTCCAATGCCTTCTTCAGATCGCCGCTCAAAGCAGGCACAACCACCAGGTCAGTCTTTTTCACATCCTTCATCAACACATCTGTATGCACACTGAATGAACCCTGGTTCAGCAATACTTCCGGAGACAATCCCACCATCTGCACTTTAAAAAGCGGCTCCTTCCCAGCTTTCATCAAAAACTCATTCACCGCTGTAAACATATAACGCGGATCTGTGATACTTGTCAGCACGGATTCTTGCGGCACCAGGATGGAAATGTGTTTCATCTGTTGATTTTTTGGGATGATAAATCTAGGGAAAAAATCGTTGTCCGTTGACCGTTGTCCGTTGACCGTTGCCCGTCGCCCGTTGAGCAGAGAGCTTCATTTGTGTCATCCCGGCCGGGCAAATTTCAAACGCTGGCGAAAATAATGCAAGCCAGAACCGGGATGACAGATATGAAGCTCTATGACACATATGAAGCTCTCCGCTCAACGGGCGACGGTCAACGAGCAACGGTCAACGGACAACAGACAACGGACAACGATCTCCTATGTCGTTTTTCACCCCCATTAAGTCACACCCGCACTCCATCCCATTCGATTCCCCTCTCTACTTTTGTATCAACACGAAATCACGTTCTGTATGCAAAAAACAACCGCCACTACTATCGATGAATACCTGGCTTCACAACCGGCCGATATCCGTGCCACCCTTTCCAAAGTGCGTAAAGCCATCAGCGCGGCCGTTCCCAAAGCAGAAGAAGTGATCAGCTACCATATGCCTATATTCAAATATCATGGTCACCTCGTCGGGTTTTGCGCTTTTACCAATCATTGCAGTTTCTTTCCGATGAGCCATGCCGTAATGAAAATGTTCGCCGACGAATTAAAAGAGTATGATGCCTCCGGTGCAACCATCCGTTTCACCGTCGATAAACCCCTTCCTGCCACACTCATCAAAAAGATCGTTGCCGCGCGCATGATAGAAAACGAAGCCATCGCGTCCCAACGCGCTCAAAAAAAACTTTCCAAAAAATCCGCTGCCCCAAAAACAAAAAAAGCCGCCCCAAAAAAAGCCGCCCGGAAAAACATCAAAAAGAAACCCTCTTCAAAATAAATCAATCCCTCTTTCTCTCTTTTAACTCCTTAAAACTCTTAGCATGAAGAAGACAAACATCCTCTACTGGACATTCACCGGACTCTTTGCATTCCTGATGCTTGGTTCCGCCATCCCAAACATCATCTCTGATCCTATGTCTGTTGAAGGCTTTGGAAAAATGAATGTGCCCACTTACCTGTTGCCTTTTCTCGGTATCGCCAAAGCATTGGGGGTGATCGCGATTCTTATTCCGGGATATCCACGCATAAAAGAATGGGCGTATGCCGGACTGACATTTGATCTCGTTGGTGGCGCATGGTGTATTTATGCATCAGGTCAGCCCGTACAAAGCTGGGCTTTCATGCCAATCCCGATCGCACTAGGTTTTATTTCTTACGCTTTCTATCATAAAAAATTGAAGATGACAGAAGCGCAGAAAGCGAAAAGCAATTTGGCTGCTTTCAGTCCTGTATGACCGCATACTTTTTCGAGGATTAATAAACACCGCATGAGAAAGCTGATTCTATCTATGAATATTACGCTGGACGGTTTTATCGCAGGGCCACATTGCGAACTCGACTGGCATTTCAGCTACTGGAACAGTGAAATGGCCCGTTATGCGGCGAATCAACTGTCATTGGCCGATACGATCCTTCTTGGCCGCGTTACCTATTCCGCAATGGCCAAACACTGGCCATTCGTGGCTATGGACGCAAGCTTCCCAAGAGATGATATCGCTTTTGCAGACATGATGAACACACATAGCAAACTCGTTTTCTCCAACACTCTTGAAGAAGCAACCTGGCACAATTCAACATTGATCAAAGGAGAACCGGGACCAGCTATCAGCAAACTAAAACAGCAGCCCGGCAAAAACATGATCATCTTCGGAAGCGGCAAACTGGCGAAATCGCTCATCAAAGCTGATCTGATAGATGAATATGTTCTCTGGACTTACCCGGTCATACTCGGAGAAGGCAAATCATTATTCGGCGAAGCCGGGCGGCCATCATCCTTGCGTTTGATAACGAGCACGGCATTCACTTCCGGTGTGGTGCTGATGGATTACCAGGTGTGCAGGAGTGCGTAATGTTGTAGTTGGTCGATGTTCGATGTTCGATGATCGATGGTCGATGGTCGATCATCGATGGTCGGCGCCTCGTTACGCTTGTTCAGCAGAAAATCCATCCTTCTTCTAATTATTTCCCCTTCATTACAAGATTGCGTCGGAGATCAGACGTTAAATCGAACATCGACCATCGATCATCGAACATCGAACATCGAACATCGACCATCGATCATCGAACATCGACCATCGACGGCCATACCGCTCCACTGAACGGACGTTAGCCCCCAATGTCCGAACTGACAGTCTTCCCCTGCCTTGTGGTGTTAGCTTTAAACGATCGATAGCATGCCTGTGACCAACCAAATTCATTCACCAAAACCTTACGATCATGAAAAGAACACCATCAGCCTCACAACTTTTAAACCCTGCTTGGTCTCACCGCTTCAGTTTACTCATTTGGTCAGACCAGCGATCTTCTCGCCAGCAATAAAGTGAACCGTACAACCAGCGAGCCCGTTGCCGGTTATCTTTCCGAGGCTCCAAAGATCGTTTCCAACACAGTAGAAGAAGGATTTGTAAAACGGTACCCCCAGGCAACGGATCCGAAATGGACGGCCATTGAAAAGGTTTTCAGGCATCTTTCCTGAATGCCGGTCAAAAAACAACCGCCATGTTCGATAGCCATGGCAAACTCAGACAAACTGTTACAATCCATCGCCATCTGCGACAAAACCAAAACCGTTTACCAAATCTCCCTGCAGCTTGGCAATGAGTCCATCCGGATCAGGTCAATTGACGAAGAAATAGAGGTCAACTCCATCAAAAACAACCTATCATCACTTCTTCTTCCCTTTTTAGGTACCGGAATACCTCAGCCCTGGAGAAAGCGTAACTGCTGGAACCGGGGCATTTTTGTTCGTTTACCGTTGTCCGTTAACCGTTGTCCGTCACCCACCGACGAAGCGCAGCGACGAAGGTTGTCCGAAGCGCTGATCGGAAAAGAAGATTGTCATTCCTCCCATCATCGGCCAGCTACCATCAAACATCGCCTCCGGTCAACGGTCAACGGACAACGGACAACACTTGAAAGTGGTATAATCATTGCGAAACCCTCTCTGACTAGACAGGAATGTATGAATCTCAAGCCAAAAACAACATTGACGGAAGCGGAGGTGCAAGCCGGGCTGAAGCTGGTACGCGTAGAGGGTTTAACGACAGAAGCAATGACGACACTGATAGGCGGGGCTTTTCTCGTCGGGTTGGCGTTATTGCTAGGTGCAAATAACTTCGAGATAGGGCTACTGGCAGCATTGCCAACCCTTACAAATGTGTTCCAACTGTTATCCGTTTGGCTCGTGCGGCGGTACAATAACCGGAGAGCCATCAGTGTTTTTTGCTCATTGCTAGGGAGGCTACCGCTCGTGATTGTGGGAATTCTTCCTTTTTTTACGACGGGCTCCATTCAACTGGTGATCTTTTTCCTCTTCTTTTACTATTTATTTTCCTCCATCGCCGGACCAAGCTGGAATGCCTGGATGAAAGATCTTGTACCGGAGGCCCAGCTCGGGTCATTTTTCTCGAGACGAAGCGGCAGCATGCAGACGCTGAATGTGATCCTGAGCCTGATCCTGGCCTTTGTGATCGATTATGTAAAAGATCATTATCCGCAATACGAGCTCACTACGTATTCGATCATGTTCATTATCGCCGGTATTTCCGGGTTATCAGGCGCTTTGTTTCTGCTTTCCCGTACCCCTGAACCACAATCAACGCTCGCCAAAGAAAATATTTTTACTTTGCTGAAAAGGCCGCTCAAGGATGTCAATTTCCGGAAGCTGCTTGTATTCAATTCCGCCTGGGTGTTTGCACTCAATATCGCGATCCCTTTCTTCACCGTGTATATGCTAAGAGAACTGAAGCTGGAGATGACCTATGTAATCGCGCTAACCGTTATCAGCCAGCTTTGCAGCATCTTCACGATCCGCATGTGGGGAACATTCTCGGATCGATACAGCAATAAAACGATCCTGGCCATCGCAGCGCCACTTTATATTTTGTGTATCATCGGATGGTGCTTTGTCGGGATCTATTCAAAATTTACTCCGAACATGATCCTGCTGGTGATTCTGCATATCGGAGCTGGTATCGCAACAGCCGGTATCAATCTTTCGCTCACGAATATCGGGCTGAAACTGGCACCCAGGGAACACGCGATCGTTTATCTGTCCACCAAGAACATTATTACAGCTGTATTTTCTGCGGTGGCGCCGATCATCGGCGGATTGCTGGCGGATTTCTTCGGCAGACGATCACTCGTGATCAATGCGCACTGGGACAGTCCTGGCTACGACAAGGTTGTTTACCTGCTGAAATTGCACGACATGAATTTTCTTTTCCTGATCGGCGCAGCGCTTGCATTCATTTCACTGGAACTGCTTGTTCGTGTAAAAGAAGTCGGTGAAGTTGAAAAGAATACTGTTGTACGCATTATGCGAAGCAGTATCAAGAACAACCTGAAAGATTATTTCCTGATCGGGAATCTGATCAGCTGGCAGGAACATTTGTTTGGTTTCTTCAGGAAGCGCACACCGGATCACTCGGCAGAACAAAAAAATTAAGACGGCAGACGCCGTATATTTGAAAAAACAAAAGCATGAAAGCCCTGCTCATCGCCATCACCTCTCTCGGCATTTTTCAGACAGCATCCGCTCAGAAAGCCGATGGCAAAATCGACCCTTCCAAAAAACTGGATACGCTCGAAGTTTCCTGCGGAATGTGCCAGTTTGAAATGAGTGGTAACGATTGTGCTCTCGCGGCAAGAGTCAATACCAGAACCTATTATGTAGAAGGCACGCATATTGACAAGCATGGCGACGCTCACGCAAAGGATGGCTTTTGCAATATGATCAGAAAAGCAGAAGTGCAGGGAGCACTGGAAGGAGATAAATACAAGGTTACTTACTTTAAATTATTGCCGCTGAGCAATCCTCCTGATAAAAAACAATAACTGGCATTTAACTATAGATGCTTTCCTCCATTAGCCTGGCTAGACGGTAAGAGTTAACGATAATTTGTGTCAGCTTGAAACTAACTGAGCAGCTAACTTCCAATAGAAGCTGAAGCCCGCAGACCTTCGTCCCGCCCCTTTGATGCTAACCGCTATGGCTAATCGTTACCCAGATTTATAAAGGGCGTAAGGTTCAAGCTGATTCCGCAGATTTGGGCTATCCTATCAATGAAAAAATTTCACATAGAGGTGTACATGTTCTTATTTGAATGCGCGGATTACGCAGATTAGCTCCAGCAGAAAGATGTTGTCTGCGACATCCGCGCATTCCAATACAGGATTAACCGTTTGTTCAAAGAATTTTCCATAATAGTCATTCCCAATCTGCGAAATCCGCGGGAACTGCCTGCCGTAGCGCAGCGAAGGAAGGA
>VFQP010001953.1_pt1 | contig 24763 bp, 23 predicted proteins | sample 3512351 | NCBI WGS metagenome assembly VFQP01 (sample SAMN10412372, study PRJNA504923) | tailings metagenome | isolation source: Relicate 1 Philex TSF1 revegetated site | place: Philippines: Tuba, Benguet | collected 2017-08-29
GGGACACGCCGCTGGCAAGGCAGCACGAGGCAAGTTGCCGCCACCCTTGTGCCCCTGTGGGGCGCGCTCCCACAAACGCACTCGCAGCTTCAACCACCGTAACGCCCACACCTTGTTGCCGCGCACCGCACTGCAGGTGGAGGTGATGCGCGCGCTGTCGGCGTTCGTCACGGCGCTCTACACGTCCTTCCCCACCTCGATCCAGGCGGACCGGCAGCTGCTGGCGCAGCTAGATGGGGCGTCCGCCGCGGGGCGTGCCAACGTGGGCGGGGCGGACGGTGCCATGAGGCGGCAGCTGCGGCTGGCCGTGTCCTTCCGCCTGTCGCTCAAGCTGGCGCTGGAGCAAGCGCTCAAGCGCGTGCGGGCGCGCGTGCAGTGTGAGCGCGACGGGAACGGCGGCGGCGAGCGGCGATGTGGGCGCTGAACGGGCGAGGCTGGACTGAATGGTGCGGTGCGCCACCCGCGTGCTGCGCAGGGCTCCAAGCGCCCCAGTGAGAGGCCGAGAGGATGGTGATCCACGCCGTGCGACCGCTGTGGCGGCCCTGCGCGCGGCGCGGGCCAGAGCTTCTCTGGCCCAGCTTCTCTGCCTGCGTGCTGGTTCGTTGCAAGTGGGTTGTCGCACGACTTGAGCACTGAGAGCCAGCGCCCTTCCGCCCAGAAAGCACATGGCAACACACACACCCTGTCACCGGTCAATCCCACAGCAACGTGACCAACCGGTTGCTCGCGGCCTCCGCCCTGGCGCGCAGCTGCTGCCTGACTTGCTCATTCGCAAACTCCCCCCTGTACCAAGATGCCAGGCGGAGCTTGATGGGCCGCACCGCCGTGCTGCACACGCTCACGACCTCCTCTTGCCACTCCGGGAGCACCAGCGCGTTCATCTTCAGCTCGAGCACGCTGGCCGGGAGGCTGGGCAGCAGTGCACGCCGCGCGCCCGGGTCCACAAAGGTGGCGTGAACCTGCAAGGCCGACACGTGTGGCGGGAGCTGCTGCCCCAGCTGCAGCACGTGGGCGGCCGTGGCGACCTCCATGCCCTCAATGGCCACCCGGCATGCTTGCTGGGCGTCCAGCGCCTCGCGGCACAGGGGCGCGACGGTGACGAGCAGCGCGCCCATGTCACTGGCCTTGATGCTCAGCCGCGTGCACGCGGCGTCCCACCGCCTGAGCGCTTTGGCCACACGCACAACGGCCTGCGCGTCCGTGCTGGGGATGACGTCGCGGCTCAGCGTGCAGGCGGGGATGAGCTCCAGGGGCAGCCGGGCGAACGAGTCAATGTCCACCTCGTCCACCTCAAACAGCGGCCATGGCCAGAACCGGTGCACGTGGCTCCGCTGCAGCGCCAAGCCCGCCACGCTGAGCTTCTCCAGGCGCGGCAGGCGGTACATGAGCGCCTCCAGCCCGGCGTCGTCGATTAGGGGCTCGTCCTGGCACTGGGTCAGGTCCAGGTGCCGCAGGTTGGGCAGCAGCTCGGCGATGCGCGCGGCGTGGTCCGCCTCAAAGCCGCTCCACACCCTGAGCTCGGTGACGCTGCCGCTGAGCTGCCCCTGCATCAGCCACAGCTCCGTAACGTCCAGGTACGCCAGGCTGGGCAGGGCGGCCAGCTGCCGCCGCACGTGCTCCGACGCCTCGCGCGTCATGCGCTCCTCGGGGCACCAGCAGAGCTCCCGCAGGCGTGGGAGGGGCGCGGGGCGCTCCGCCACCGCCGTCGTCTCGGGAGGCAGCGCGCCGAGGTGCCGGGTCACAAAGCCGTTGCCGGCGTCCCAGCCCTCGAGGTGCGGGCACACGACGCTGAGCCAGGCGGGCACGACGCCCGAGAGCTCCATGTTCTGCGTGGCGCAACAGGTGTGAAAAGAAGGAGGCAGGAGGCAGAGTGTTTGAGGAGATTCGCGGGGCGAGCGCGACACCAACTCAGCGGGGTGCGGCAGCGCAGCAGCCTGCGTCAGCCGCCACGAGCGAGGAGCGCACTTGGAAGGCGATGCTGTTGACGTTCAGCAGGCCCTCCTTGCGGCCCAGGCGCGCCATGGCCGACACCAGCAGGTGCGTGACGTGCGGCTCGGTGGCCGGCCACTCGGCGATGGGCCAGTCACGACACCAGAACTCGAGCCACACGTTGCCGCTGCGCCGGAGCACCGTGCACAGCCTGTCCAGAGCGGGTGGGAAGGCCTCGGCTGACGTGTCGAAAGGGTCGAAGCTGAGCGTGGCCCGGCGGTGCTGGCTGACGGCGTCGCGGAAGAACGTGCACGTGCGGAACAGGGTCCGCCGGTCAGCGCCGTAGAGGAAGCTGCACGTTGCGAGCTTGAGCAGCCACGGCTTGTCCAGGTCCATCAGCGACTGGGGAGGGGGCAGAGCGGCTGCGTCGCGCTGCTGCGTGCTGCCGGCCGGGAGGTCGCCGCTCGCCATCTTAGGTGGTTGCAGGCCTGCACGCACGCAAGACGTGCACAGCCCCGTGTTCTGCAGACCTTGCAGCGCTTGCTTCGTGAGTGGCCTCGCTAGCGTTGGTTCGTCTGCCTCTGCTTTGGCGGCTGCGGCTGTCGTGTGAGACCGCGCAGAGCAGCCGTCTGATTCGGCTATCAAGGCACGAATCGGCCGCGCGCCCGTGCTGGTGCCGCGGTGCGCGGGCGGGCCGGGCGCTGAAGTCGAAGACGAGCAGGCGCCCGCACCTCGGAAAGCGTGGAGCAGAGAAGCGCTTGCTGCAGGGGAGCCCTGAACCAGGTCACTTGCTGTGTTGAGCAAAGCGGTGTGCCTGTGGCCCCCGCCTGCCGATGCTGCGATGCGGACGCGCATGGAATCGAGGGCGTCGGCAACACGGCACACACACGCTCAGCTGCGGCTTCTACGCCATCCACGGCTCGCCAGCTGAACCATCAGCTCCTTGGCAGGCTGCGGCGGCGCAGTGTTCGGCGCGCGTCCAGGACCAGGGTTGCCTGCCCCGACGGCTGCTTCTCTCCGACGCGTTGCAACGTGGAGAGGCTGAGCGGTGGCTCCAGTGTCGAACCCCACCGGCGCAGCAGGGTGGCAGCGCGGTGCAGTCCTTCCCATCGCTTTGGGCAGTGGACAGGTGGAAGAGGGCGTGGGGCGAGCGCAGGACCAAAGCGACGCAAAGGGGTAGCAGTGTCCTCGAAGCAGCAACCCAGGACAATCAAGCAGTTTGTGTGGCGGCAACTTGAAGCGGTGAGCGTGCGTGGGCCAAGTGCAGCGCCTCATTTTCTTCGGAGCGATTGGATTCTCCTAAGCCGCGCGAGCAGAAGAGCACTCTTCAGGAGCCGGTTAGTGTCAGTCTGTGTGGGCCCAGCACCGCGCTGAGCTCAGGCGTTGGGCGGCAGCTCTGCCGGCGTCCTCGTCGCGCCCCCTGACCCAGAGCCCTGCGCCGCCCTGGGTGAACCCCCCTTGCCCGCCAGCGGCGCCAGCCGGCCGTGCAGCGCGTGCGGCCGGTGGGCGGGGTCCGCCATGAGCGCGGCGGCCACGCCCGGTGAGCTACTGCCCACGGGCCGCGCGTGCGTGAAGCTGGTGGCCGCCGCCGCCGCCGCCGTGGGTGACTCGCCGAGCTCCTCCTGCGCCAGCTGCTTGGCCCGGCCGCCAACGGCGGGCAGCGACCCAGGGCTGCCGGCCTTGCCCGCCAGGCTCTGGCGGGGGCTGCCGGCCGCCGACAGCGGCGCCAGGATGCGCCCCGTGCGCTTGGCGGGCGACGGCTGGGCGGCGCTGGCGGCCTCCTCGGCTTGCGGCGCCGCCGCCGCGCTGGAGCTGTCGTCCGCCGCGGCGCCTGCGCCCGCCTTGACCGGGGTCCTCGACGACGCGCTGCTGCGGGGGCCGGCGCCGCCGCTGCTGCCGGCGACGCTGCCGCTGAGCGTGCGCGTGGCCGTCGCCACCACCGCCGCGTTCGCCGACGTGCGCCGCGACGACGCGCCGTGCGGCGACGGCGACGGCAGCGCCGCCGCCGACCGGGAGGACCGCACGGCGGGCTCGGGCGCCGCGCCGCCGGCGCCGCTGGCGCGCGGAGACGGCTCGGCGCCGCTCCGCGACGCGCCGGGCGTGCGCGCCGCCGCCGCGCCCATGGGCACGATGCTCGACTTGCTGGACCGCTGCGGCGCCTTGGAGGAGCCGGGCTCCCCGGCCACGAGCAGCTCTGGGGGCAGCCCGACGGAGGGCGCTGGGCCCTGGTGGTCATGGGCGGACTCTGCGACGGCCGAGCCAGTGCTGTTGGCCGGCGACACGTTGCCCGGCGCCCGGTGCCTGGTGGACGGCGCGGACGGCGGCGCGGCCGATGCCGCGCTGGGCACGTGATGCGCCGTGATGAGCCAGCCAGAGGAGCTGGACTCGCGCCGGCCCGCCAGGGAGAGGCCGCGTGACCCTGCCGGCGCCGTCGGCGGCGGCGGTGGCTCGGCGGACGGATGGGGCATGGCGAGGGCTGGCCACTGCTCGGGAGGCGCGGCGCTGGTGGGGTGGCCCGCGGCCGAGGCGGTCTCGGGCAGGCGGAGGGGCGGGATGGGCGTGGCGGCCTCGGCGGGCGCGCCTGTCAGGCGGGCGATGAGCCGGGCGTTGGCGTGCAGCAGCTGGTTGGTGTCGTGGCTCATGCTGTTGAAGAGCTGCACGCTCTGCCGCAGCCACAGCAGGCTGGCGGCCGTCAGGTCCACGGCGCGCTGGCCTGGCACCCTCTGCTTCATCGAGGAAGGCGCAAAGGGCGCCACCACGGACGTGCGCTCCTTCTGCACGTCGACAAAGGGCGACTGGCCCGCCAGTGGCTCGTGCTCTGGAGTGCTGGGAGCGATGTTGCCGCCCGCCTGGCGGCCGTGGTACACAGTGACGAGGCTGTCGCGGCTGCCGCGACGGCTCGCGTCGGCGCCGGCGACGTCGGGAAGCGGGAGATGCTGGGGGTCGTGCTTCTCTGGCACTGTGTCCAGGGCGGCCTGGCCAGGCAGCGCGGCGGCGGCGGTGGCGGAGCCCACAAAGCTGCCTGCGGTGGCCCGCGCGGCGGGCGGCGGCCCATCCGCCGCAGGGGCAGCGCCGCTGAAGCTGCCGCGCGTGGCGGCGGCGGCCAAGGCCTGCACGCGCAGGCTGCCGTTTGCAGCAAGGGCGCCGGGCTTCCTGAGGGCGGAGCCGGGCCGGGGGGCCTTGAGGCCGGCGGCGCTGTTGCTCAGGCGCAGGCTGGCGCTGCCGCGCTCGAGCTCAATGTCCATCTTGGGGCCCGCGGGCGACTTGCTGCGGGCCGCGCTCTGCATGTGCGATAAGTGTGTGGACAGGGGTCAGTGCAGGTGGAACCCGTGCGCTTGCCGGTCAGCGCGTCGCATTGCAAGCAAAGGCAGGTGGCCAGAGAGAGCCCCGCTGCGCACCTGCTTGAGCTGCTTGGCCTGCTCCGCCAGCAGCTTGGCGTGCGCCACGTCGTCCGCCCTGCTGCTCACGACGACGCTGCCCTTGGCCGAGGACAGACCCGCCGCGCTGCTGTTTGCGCGGCTCGAGAGCGCCGCCACGAGCTTGTGCGGCGCGACGCGCACGTCGGCCAGCAGCGTCACCTCGACGGGCTCGTCGAGCGCGGCCATGAGGCGCGTCGTCACACGCGAGGCGTCGCGCTCCAGCTCCTCGTCCGTGAGCACGCGCGGCCGCTGGCTGCGCTGCACGGCCGCGCTGCTGGTCTCGTCGGCGACGTCAGCGGCCTTGGCGCGCGCCCCGCGCCGCCTGAGCGTGTCGTACGCGCCCCGCAGCTTGGCCTTGATGGCTTGCGAAGAGAGGGACGGAGGAGGATCGTCGTCGGGGTAGGAGGATCGCGCGCCCGGCGCCTCGTCCGACGCATCGCGCTGCCGCGTGCGGTTGTGCTCGGACGCTGCCGCCAAGAGGATCTCGGCCACCTGGCGCGCCTCGAGCGGGTGCTCGTCCACGAGCAGCATCCGGAACGACATCTGCGCGCGTGAAGAGAGGATGGTGCGCGCACGACCTCGTGTGAGGGGCGAGAAGAGAGAGCACGAGAAGAGCGCTTGCGACGCGACGCGGCGGGCGACGGACACGCACGGTCGCTCACCGGCATGGTGTCGCCGACCAGAGCCGAGCCGGCCAGGATCGCGCGCTCGAGGCGCTTCTTGATGTCCCGGTTCGTCGGCGGCGGCGCCTTGTCCTCCTCAGGCCTATCGTCGCCGCGCAGGAGCTGGTGGTGGTCCGACACGGACTCCCGCTCGGTCGCCTCGGCCACCGCCCACGCGCCGGCCCTGGACGGGGCGGAGGCAGAGAGCGACGCGGACGAGCGGGGGCGAGCGTGGGGCGACCCCGCACTCCACCCGCGAGGCGAGTCGAGGCTGAAGGACGCGACGCCCGACGACGGCGCTGGGAGCAGCGGCGCGACGCGGCTGCCGCCCAGGTGCAGGAGGCGGCGCAGGTCCGCCTTGCCGCCGCCGAGCCTGTGGTCTGGCACGTCAAGGAGGTGCACCGAGCCGTGGCCGCCCAGGGCCGACTCTGACACGGGCTGCGCGTGCACCCTGCCGCTGGCGGCGGCACGGCGGCGCCGCACTCGCTCCCTCAGGTACGCGTACAGCTGCAGGAACAGCGGCTTGACGTCATGGCGGAACAACTGCAGCAGCAGGACGGGACACAGCATTCGGAAGCGTGTGCAGTGTGAAGCAAGGAGGCCGCGCTGCTTGCGCTGGGCTGGGCAGCTCCGTTGCCTGACGCAGGCCCTGGCCAACACTCACCCTGCCGACGTCCTCGGGGATGCTGGTGGGCGCCTCGCGCGGGAAGGTGCGCAGCAGGTAAAAGTAGCCAAAGATGATGGCCATGAACATGATGGCCAGCATGCACTGGAGCAGGAAGAACATGGAGACGACGTAGAGCTCAAACAGGGCGCGCTGAAGCTGCGTCTTGCACATGTCCTGCGGGGCAACGCAGTTGCACCACAGGTGCCGTGAGTCAGGATCAGTGACTGTGTGGCAGCCGTGCCCAACGGACGCTCGCGTGCGGAGCACCCATCCATCCGTGCCGTGCAAGCAAGGCGCCCGCACCCCGAGGGCGCGGTACTTGGACGTGAGGTAGCTTCCCGGGATGAGCATCATGAGCGACTCCTCCATGGTGGCGGCGTACGTGGACAGCTGCGAGACGCGAGCGGCAGTGCATTGCGCGGTGGGTTCGCACCTTGTGCATGGTGCGGTGGCCCGCCCGTCCCAGTGACTGGCGCTGGACAGGACGCAGGTGGTGCGGCACACACCTGCTTGGTGGCGTCGCCCATGATGGTGTGCAGGCCCAGCGCAAACATGGCGGCCACCACGACGACCACGACGGTCAGGTGCAGCAGCGGCTGGATGCTCTTGACCAGCGACTGCACCAGGATGCCCAGGCGCGCCTGGAACGCCCAGCACCCGATGATCCTGCGCGCACACAAGGCACCGGCAACGAGTGAGCTTGCCTCCGGGGGGGAAGGAGAACGCGCCAAGCGTCGCCGGGGCCAGCGGCAGCGGCGCCGCACCTGAAGATGAGCATGAGGATGCAGAAGAACTGCGTGATGCCGTAGGCCGTCCACAGGTCCGCCATGGTGTGCGCCGCCGAAAAGACGTGTGCCAGGTCGGCCAAGGGGTCGCCCGCCTGGTCAGGGAGCAGGTGCCTGCAGCCACGCCACCGCACGCACGATGCTCGGCCAAACTCGGCATCCGCCCCAGCAAAGGCACAGCACGGTGGCGGCTGCGGCCAGGCGCTTGTGTTCAGCGCCACTGGTGCGCCGACAAGGGTGGCATGGTGTGGCCCACCTGCCCGGGTCGCCTGCGTTGTACGGCATGGAGATGTTGAGCGCGTCCAGGTCCATGGCGCTGACGTTGAGCCCTGGGTTGGCCATGACGGCGGCCGAGTTGCTGACCAGGTTGCCCGACGCCGGCACCGCCGGGTCCTGCTTGACGGGCAGGAAGAAGCGCGCCTGGGCCGTGTTGGGCGCGTCGTACACGCGGTACGTGGCCTTGGCCTGCGCGCACACCGGTCCACGTGACGCCGTCAGAAAGGCAGCATAGGCAGTGTATGGTGGTGCCGGTTGCATCTGGTTGGGCAGCAGCTCGTCGGGGGCCGAGCGCCAGGCGATCGGGGCGAACGAGATGCAGGTTAGGCAGGGGAGGGCACTCACGTCAAAGACGACGCCATACTTGGCCATGAAGAGCGAGTAAAAGACAAGCCCGGTGATGAGCGCGGCGAGCAGGCCAATGTCGTACACCAGCATCGTGTCCCTGCGCCGGCAACCACACAGCAACCACACGCGTCAGGTGGGTGGGCTGCACGCCTTGCATGCTGAAGGTGGTGCGTGTCGCAGGGCGGCGCACGCACTGCGAGACGGCCTTGAAGTAGAAGCGCAGCCGCGGCGGCCAGAGCGTGCGGCTGGTGGCCTTGAGGTGCGGCATGCTGAAGTGCGACACGTGCTCCAGGCGCCGCGCCAGGCTGTAGGCCACAAAGCAGAACCACCAAATCACGAGGAACCACAGAGGCACCAGCTCGCGGGCAAACACCTGCGCGCAGCCACGAGCCGGCCACGTCACTTGTTGCGGCAGAGTCCCTCAAGCGCACGCGCGACGCGGCGATGCGCTCCCTGCCTGGCGCCCGCGCGCTCGCCTCTGGCCAGGCCTCCTGCCACGTGGCGTCCCGCCGCACGTAGTCAAGCGCGGGCAGCGCCAGGTACCGCGCCAGGCCGTTGACGCTGCCGTCCGCCTGCCAGCCAAAGTCCAGGCGCATGTAGCCAAACACGTGCAGGTCCGGGTTGTACGACATGAGCTCGGCGCTCATCGAGTTGGTCTGCGCACCGCACAGGAGACAGAACAACAACAGGAGCCACGTGAGAAAATGACAGGCTGCTTGATGTTGATGCGTATTGCTGTGACTGACGCTGCAGGCCATGAGCCTCATGGCACAGCCCAGGAGCACGCTGCCCGCCGCCACCAAAGGTCGCGCGCAGCCGCACCTCTGGGTCGAGGTAGTTGGAGTCGATCAGGTACTGCGCAGAGGCGATGGCGCGCTGCGCCGTCAGCACGTTCTCCAGCAGCACGGGGAAGCCCGGAGGGTAGCCGGGCAGCGGCCGGTGAAAGTACGTGTAGGGCGAGCCTGCGCGCGCGCGCGCCACGCAAGGCCCGCGGCGCACGTGTGCCGTCCTCGGCCCTTGATCCTCCACCTGCGGCGGCCCTGCCATCTTGGGCTCCGCCTGCACGCGTACCTGTGGGGGAGATCTCGCTCGTGTTGTAGTACTGGCTGACTGAGTCCTGGAGGTCGGGGTTGTACAGCGAAGACGACCTGCGGCAGCCACCACGTGCCGCCACCCGCGTCATGCCTGATCGCCCGTGTGTTGTGTTGCTGGCGCCGTGCAGCCACAGCAGGAGCAGCGGCAGCGTGCCTGAGGAAGACGGGGTCGGTGCCGTAGGACGCCAGCGAGTTGTTGAGGCCCGCGAAGAGGCGCGCGAGCACGGCGAGCGCGCTGCTCGTGCTCTTTAGGGCCGAGATGGAGAAGCGCTTGCAGTCGGCATCCAGCTTGGAGAAGCGGTGGTCGCACTCGAGGTTGATGGTCTTGCGCGTCGTGTGCAGCAGCAGTCCGCCGACCAGCCGGTTCAGGCCGGGGGACGAGCCCGTCGGCACCGTGCTGCCGTTGCCGCTGTACCCGCCCAGGTACCTGCGAACGCCAACCAGGCGTGCGATGTGGGGGTGATGCGCGCGCGCAGCGCAGCAAGCGGCAGCGCGCCAGGGAACTGGGAGCGGCGCAATCGATCGACGCACCTGGGGCGCTCTCCCGCCGGCGTCGAGCTGTAGTACTGCTGGAACTGATCGGCAGTCGGCAGCTCGTAGCCCGAGGCGCCCCACGGGCGCAGCGAAGAGCTGCTGCCGGTCGACGACGCCCTCAGCGCGGTCGTCCCGCCGGCCGACACGGCGAGCACGCGCCTCGCCGCCGCACCGACCACCGCCGCGATCGACCCCAGGGCGCCCCTGGACGTCGCGTTCGTGGCTGGAGCGCCACCCAGGCTGTCCAGCAGGCTGCGGCGCCCAGTGGTGCTGTTGGACGCGCCCTTGGGGTTGGCGCCGTAGCGGTAGAGGTCAAAGCCAAAGGTCGCATTGCCCGAGAGGCGCAGGCAGGCGGCGTTGATGACGAATCCGCCGTTGTCGGCCCCCGCGGCCGCCACCGCCTGCTCGATCACGAGCGTCTGGTAGATGGTGCGCGCGGTCTGTGCCAGCGCCGCGGCCGTCGTCTCGCGAATCGCCGTCGCCGTCTCGTTCGACTGCCTGACCTGGACCCGGAGCGCGGCCACCGTTGCGTCCAGCAGCTGCACGATCCGCTGCATCTTGACAAAGTACCTGCAGGAATTCCACACAGCGCAGCGGGCCCACGTGCTCCTTCTTGCATCGGTGCCCAGGCGTGAGAGTTGCACCCAAGCGTAGAGGCTGCGCCGCGCCCGCACCTGGCGTTGCGGTCGGTGGCGTTCCTCATGAGCTGCTGGTAGGCCACCTGCACGCGGTTGGAGCGCGCCGTCTCGAGGTCCTGCGCCACCTGCCCCTGCGTGGCGTTGACCACGCCCTGCACGCGCGCCAGGCTGCTGGTGAGGCGGGACGTGGTGTTGGCCATGGTGTTGACGACGGCCGCCAGGCTGGACAGCAGCACCTGCAGTTGTGAGGGCAGGGCAGCGCGTGGTCATGGCGCTGCGCTAGCGCTGTGTTGGGTGTGCGCGCCCTGGGCTGCAAACCAGACGAGCTGCCGCACCTGGGCGGTGTTGACCTGCGCCGTGGTGGTGGTGGTGCTGCTGCTGCTGCGGCTGCCCAGCGAGGCGGCGAGCGCGCTGCCGGTGCTGCTGCTGCCGCTGCCCGCAGCCTGCAAAATGCGCCGTATGGCGCCCGTGCGCGCCTGCGACACCACGACGTGCGCACGTGATTCTTGGTCAGCCTCGCTGGTGGTGGTGTGCACGCCATGGCGAGGGGCTCACGGCACGGAGGCATAGAGCCGTGAAGTCACCTGGATGGGTGCCAGCAGTGTGGCTGCATACTGGTCCTCCGCCGTTGCGGGCTGCGTGCCTGGGCGGCTGGACGCCAGCCTGCGCTGCTGCCGCCCGCGCTGCGCCCCGACGTCAGGCTGTGCGGTCCCCGCCTCCATGGCCTGGAGGCGCCGTGAGATGGCCGCCACAAGTGCCGACTCATCCTGCTCGCCAGCCGCCGGGTCGGCCCCGTCATCAATGGCGTCCCACTCCACGATGCCGTCGGCGGCCGCGCCCGGCGCGGCCAGTCGGTCCACATGCTCCAGGAACGCGTCGGGCCACCCGCGGAGCCGCTCGGCAGGTGCGGCACGGAAGCTGGGGCGCTGCTGCTGAGGCTCCGGCCCGCTGGCTGCGCGCGCCTGCCGGGTGCGGCGGCTGCCGTCGGCAAGCTTGAGGAAGGCAGCGGGACCCGCGGCACGTGCAGCTGCTTGGGGCACGAGGCTGACTTGGACCTGCGGGGTGCCTTCCTGCTCGCCTGCACCCTGCAGCCGCCTGCGGCCGTTCCCACGGCGCTGCTGCTGCTGCTGCTGCTGCCGCCCGCGCCGGGTGGTGCGGACGGTAGCCGTGGAGACGGTGCCGGTGCTTGTCGCTCCCTGCTGCGTGCTGCCCGGGTTGAGCATGGCGACGGGGCGCCAGTACTCCTTGCCGTCCACCTCCTTGACCAGCACCAGCTGCACCACCTCTGGCGACTGCGAGGAGGAGGGCGCGGCCCCAGAGCCCAGCGCGACGAACGACGTCTGCGTCTTCCACGATGACGTGAGCACGTCGGCGGGCCGCGCGTACGTGACGTCCAGCTGCCGCCAGCCAGGCTGCACCGCCGCCAGCTGCGTCGGCACGTCGGCATGGGCCGGGATGTGCACGGCAGACGCGTCGGGGCCGCTGGACAGCTGGCGGCGCGCGTGCGGCGAGGGTGATGTGGCGGGCGTGAACCCGAGGAACGCCTCAAGGCTGCCGATCTCCTCCGCAGGGCTCGGACCGCCGTTGCCTGGGTGGTTGAGCGCAGGCTCGCTCGCCTCCGCGAGCCGGCGCTCTCGCTCCTCTGCGCGCTGCAGGAAGCGCTGCCGCCGGGTCGAGACGTGCTGCTGCCTCACGGCCGCGAGCGCCGCCTGCCGCTCTTGCCGCTGCTGCTCCTCGAGCTGGCGACGCCTGCGCCCGTGCAGCTCCGCCGCGTCTGACGCGCGAGCGACGTCGATGAGCCGGCGGCCAGACGCGCCGCCTCCGGTCGAGTTGGTCGCGTTGGAACTGGTGATGTTGGCGCGGCTCACCACCCTCGCGGGGAAGAAGATCTGCGTCAACACGCGTGCGCGACACGGCTCGCGGCGTCAGCAAAGCGCCACACGACGGTTGCGCCCCACTCGCGCCGCTGGAGTTCGCTCGCTCGCGTGTGCTCACAAAGGCGCGGACGAGGGCGTTGACGGTGAAGTTGGCTCTGGCGCCCCTAACGTTTTGCGTCGTGTTGGCGAACGAGGCGTCCAGGATGACCACGTCGGCGGCCGAGACGTTGAACCTGGCCGCCCGGGTCTGCAGCGCCCTGAGCGCGGCCGAGGCGCTGTACTGCGCCGACACGTTGAACGTCTGGTTGAACACGCGGCTGCCTGCGGGGCGCGCAGCGTGTGCCGCGGTGAGGTATGCCGCTCGCCAGGGGACGCTCTGGGAGGCGCGATCTGCAGGCCTGATCAGGCGGGGCAGCACCTGGGATGGTGGCGAGGATGGCGTGCACCGAGGCGTTGGCGATGGCGGCGGTGCTGACGTTGGTGAAGACGGGCACGTCCACCATGTCCACGTACGACGCCGTGTAGATGACGAGCGTGCGGTCAATCGTGATGGTGCGGACCGCCCCGGCGACCGAGTACCTGCAGCAGCGAGCGACAAACCAAGCACCGTGTGCACACCGGTCTTTGCTCTCTGGGAGGCACCAGCTAGAGTGTGTCGGCATGGTTGACGCCATCAGGAGCCGCCACGAGAGCTTGCTGCGTGGGCGGGGTCGCCGCACCTGAGCGTGTAGACACCGGGCGCGCACGACCCGGGCACCATGGCCTGCTCGGGTGCGCAGGCCAGGCACGCCGTGCCGGCCGCGCACTGCGAGATGGCCACCATCTGCACGCTGCCCGACATGTCGGTGGTGCTGTTGCTCAGCGCGCCGACGGCGCCCTCGCTCGCGTCAAAGGTGAGCGTCACGTCGTACGCCACGGCGCCGCAGTCCGTGTCGGTGGCGCTCCGGCAGGGCAGCAGGTTGAAGGGCGGCGCCTTGCCAAACTCCATGAAGACGGTGGAGGAGTTGGCGGGCGTCAGCACGACAATGGGCGCGCGCTCGGGCGGAGTGAGCAGCGCGCGCGCCTGGTTGCATGGCATGCCCCTGCACGGCATACCACACGCGCCAAGTGCACAAGGTGCCTCAGCGCCGACCACATTAGGAGGCACAGGCACGAGGCCTCTGCAGCAGGCGTCACTCACGAGCAGAAAAAGCCGCCGGTGAAGTCGGGGCAGAAGTTCTCGTCCTCCAGGCAGCGCTTGTCGATGATGACGGTGCGGTTGACGGTGGCGTTGAGCGCCGGCTGCTTGTGGTCCCAGACGTAGAACGGGACGGTGAAGACGGTGCCCACGGGCGCCGCCGTGTTGATGCCGCAGCCCACCAGGCCCTTGAAGGACAGCGCGTGGCGCGCCAACTCCTGAGGGCGCAGGCAAGTGAGGCGCCGTCAAGGCGGGGCTTGCGAGGGGCTTGAGCAGCGAGGCTGCGGACCCAGCCCACGGGACGCGATGGCGAGGTGGCCTCAGGGTGGCGTGCATGCCCGGCCGGTCACTCACCGAGGGCGTGCAGCCGCTGCCTGTCAGGCAGTTGGCGGGAGGGCACACCACCACCTCGTCAGTCAGGTTGTAGGAGCCGGGCGCCGTGGCGTCCAGGTCAAGGGCCGTGGCACCCAGCTCGCACGGCTCTGCGGGCGGCGCAGCACGACGCTCCAGCATCAGCCCAACGGCACGTGCTTGAGGGTGCATCCACAAGGCCCACACGTGTCCACGAGGGCGCTCACCGTCCTTGGTCGGCACGCTGCCGTTGCACCAGTTGTACCGCAGGCCGCGGGGGAGCATCACAATCTGGTTGATGCCCGCCGCCTGCGTGCCCCACCAGCTCGCAGCGGCACAGGGTAGCGTCGCTGGCGCCCGCTGGCGCGCACATCACCCAGGCCTCCGCACGCCACAGCCACGCACGCTCACCGCGTCCGTCCGGAGGCTGAGCACGGGAGGGCGTGCCGTCCTGGTCGCGTTGCCTGACGGGGACGCGCCCAGCTCTCCCGGGCAAACGTTGTCGCTCGAGCAGGACAGCTGCGGCGAGGAGAGGCAGGTCAGGCACGTTAAGAGGACCCTGGCACGAAGGAAAAGGTAGAGGGATCTACAAGCCACGAGCCTGCCCTTGCTCACCCTGTCGGCGCAAAGGCGCTCGCCCGACGTGCACACGGCAAACACAAGGAGCTGCCGCGTCACGTTGGCCGTCAGGCCGCGGCTGTTGGCGACGGAAAAGGTGAGGTTGTAGTAGCCGGGCTGCGTGGTGTTGATGAGGCACGCCGCCGAGAGGCTGAGCAGCGCCGCCGTGGACGTGGGCGCCTGCGCGCGGGCCAGGGGCCAGAGCGCTCTCGTGGAGCAGTGAGGTTCGTGCCGATGAGCTCACCACCTGGCGGTGTGCCGAGGCTCGAACAGCCTTGGCCCTCGCGGCGCCTCACCCTGGTGAACGGCGTGCCGCAGACTTCCACATTGGGCGTGAGTGTCCCATCCAGCGGGTCAACTGCCTCCACGCCCCGCTCGCACATGAAGTTGGGCCCGGCGCCAGCCGGACACCTGCGGCTCAGTATGTGCGCACCAAGCCCGTCACGCCCTGGTTGCCACAGACGGCTGCGGCTGCAGCATGAGGCCCTGTGCCCCAAGCATCTCTCCATGCACGACATCAGAGCTGCTCACCGCTCGTAGAGGCCGTTCTGCGGGATGCTGACGAGCGGCAGGCCCTGCAGCGTGATGTTGGGCGGGACGGTGGCGAAGGTGGCGTTGGCCACGCTGACGGACCCGTCGGCCGAGATGCCCAGCGTCGCCAGGCCGCACGACTGGTCCACGGTGCACGTGATGAGGCCCGTGAGCGGGTCGCTGCACGTGGTCTCGTTGGCCGGGCACACCACGCGCACCAACCGCACGGCCGGCTGAGCCTGATTGCCCGACAGGTCCGCCACCTGCACGGGACGCGGCCAAGCACCACCAGGCGACCTGAGCACCTGCTGGACGCCCCTCGCGCACGCTTCCGCTTGTCCCTCTCTCCGCACGGCGGCCCGTCCCGAAGCGCAGGCCTGCACGGCAGTCTGACCACACGCACCGTGTAGGTGATGGTGTAGGTGAAGTTGCGCCCGGGCGGCGTGGGGCGCAGCGTGTCGATGTGCGCCGAGGGGTTGGCCTGCACGAACGACGTGAGGTTGCGCACCACGCCGGCGCCGTCCACGTCCGTGGCGCTGACGCCCGGCTCGGCCCACGGCAGGCGGTACACAATCTCGGTCAGCATGAACACCTGAGCGTCGGCCGACAGCGCACGTGGCGACAAGAAAAGTCAGCCTCCCTGCAGGGTGCGCTGCCCAGCGGCCAAGGCGCTGTAGCCCTGCGCTCCTGAGCAGCTAGTTGCAAGAGTTCAGCGTCGTGGTGCCGGGCGCACGCTCACCTGGCCCGAGGACAGCAGGCCGACGGTGCCGTTGCCGCCCAGCATGATGATGGGCGGGATCCTGTCCTCTGGCACGGGCGTGAGCGCCCGGGAGGTGAACTGGTCGCCGGCCAGGTTGGTGCTCGTGACGGTGACGGCGCGCACCGCCAGGCACACGCCGTTCTGCTGCGAGCACTGGCTCAGCTGCGTGCACCAGCGCTCGCCCTCGGGGCACCTGCGCGCGTGAAGCAGTGACCCAAGGCACGTTCCTCACGCAGGGGCGCGCGTGGGCGCTGCCAGGGTCGGTGCTAGACCTGGGCCCGTGTAGGGAATCCCCCCCCCCTTGGCCCACAGTCAGCAGCCCCCTTGGCCACTGCTCACCTGGGCGTGACGACGACGACGCGGTGGACGGGCTGCGCCGCCTTGTTGCGGCTGTTCCTGGCCGAGTACGTGACGAGGAACATCTTGTCGTCGTCGGTGGGCACGGTGACGTTGACGCCCGTGAGCGTCAGCGTGGTGTTGCACGTGACGCCCGCCAGGTCCAGCGAGCCGTCCACCGCCGCCAGGATGCGGTCCTGCGCCACGCAGCGTTGAGGCGAGGCGAGGTTTCAGACGCGCGTGGTGCGGCGACACCACGCTTGCTGTTTCTGCATCCCAGAGACCTCGTGGCGTGGCTCTGCTCTCACCGCCAGGTTGCTGGGCCGGCTGCACAGCCGGTAGCTAGTCCTGACCGTCATCTTGTACCCGTCGACGATGTCAAAGCCAAAGGCGCCCAGGTCCTGGTACGCCACCAGCTGGCGCTGCTCCACGTACATGGGCCCGTCCACCGTGATGGTGGGGTCGATGCCCAGGCCGGCCGCCAGGGCGTCCAGCTCCGCCGCCGTGAGCGCCGTGTGGTCTGCATGTGTGCCGCGGGCGCGCGAGGCGATTGCGGGGAGCACTGAGCGTGGCGAGCGTCAGCCCTGGGGGGGCAGCCAGCAGAAGGGGACAGCGGGAGGGCAGCCAGCCTGGAGGAGGGCCGTGCGCACCGCATTCTTCGCCGTCGTAGCAGCTGTACTCGTCCAGGCTTGACAGGCTCAAGGGCAGCACGGGGGGCGTGAACCTGACCCTGGGCGCCTCGTAGTCTGCGCGTGACGGCACCGCACAGGAGAGGAGCAAGCGCCGCCATGAGAAGGCTTGCGCGCGCGTGCGCGCATGGAGGGTGTCATGCGGCGTCATGCGGCACTCACAGTCCGAGTAGGTGGAGAGGTAGCCGCCGCTCTTGGGCAGCACCTGCACCACCTGCGCCACGGCGATGCGCGGCGGGACGGCCGAGGCGAGCGCGGAGAAGACGGGGAAGGCGTCGTTGGAGAAGATGGAGAGCGGCGCGGCGTTGAGCCTGCAGAGAGGCAAAGCATGTGTGCAGCGCGTGGCACACCATTAGGACAAGGGTCATGCGGTCATGTGCGCAGCAGGCGATTCTCTGCTGCTTGGCCGCACCTGAAGACGGCCGCGTCCATGGGGTTGAGGCCAGGCACGCTGCCGCTGCTCTGCTCCTCGACGTCGGGCGCAAACCACACCACCAGCGTCAGCACGACTCCGCCGGTGCTCTGCAGGTGACGGCGGTGCACCTCTGACGGGTGCTCCTCCTCGGCACGCTCCTCCTGCCCCTCCTCTGGGTGCTGCTCCGGCGCCGCCGCGCCGTCCAGCATCCACCCATCCGCACCATGTGCCGCAGCAAGGTGCCGCTTTGCCGACGTCAGGCCCGCTGCGCTGCCGCCCGCTGCACCTGTGGCTGTGCCGTTGGGCACGTCGCGGCCATGGTCGGACATGTGCGAGAACAGCGCCTGCAGCTCGGCGGCCTGCGCCTCGACAAACGCCCCAAAGCTCGGCGCCTCGCGCTCCTCTGCTGCTGCGCGCCGCCGGCCCACCGGAGGCGGCGGGTACGGCGGCGCCGGCGGTCGAGGCGGTGGCGTCGGGGGCCGGGGCGGCGGCGAGGGGGGCTTGGGAGGCGCGGGCGGCGGCGGCGCGGCGACGGTGCCGTCAATTGAGACCTGGACCAGGTCGGCACCGAGGGCGGCCGTCATGAGCTCCGACATGTCCGACAGGAACTTGTTCTGGCCACCTGCGCGCAGAAAGATCCACCCACGCACCCTGGACTCGGGGTGCAGTGTTGCGCTCGCTGTGCGGCGCCCGCTGCTGGATCCACTGCAGTGGCTCGCACTCGCCTGGGTAGGACTGGGGGTTGACGCCCGCCAGAGTGAGGCTGGTGCTCACGAAGGGCTGGCTGGTGGGGTCCGGCCCGTAGTCGTACGAGTACGAGTAGTAGCCCGAGGCGTAGCCATAGTACGAACTGTCGTCGCTGTAGGCGCTGTAGACGTACGAGCTGTACAGGTACTGGTAGAGCGACTGGTAGAGATCGTCGTACGACATGCCGCCGGAGCCGCCGCTGGCCGCGCTGGACGGTGTGCCGAAGCCGATGTTGTCGACCGAGAGCACGTCCACGCTGCCCGGGCCCGAGGTGTCGAAGCTGCGGATGAAGGCCAGCGAGTCGAGCGAGCCCGACGTCAGGCCCTCGATGCCCTCGTCCGTCGTGGAGAGGTTCGTTTGCGCTGCGGTTGTGGGTCATCGCGTGGCACGCGCACGTCGCCGCGACGAGCGGCACACTCAGCGCGACGCGAGAGCGCCCCGCACATAAGCCTGCTGCTCGAAGGGGCCACTCACTGATGAGGAGGCCCCAGAGGTTGGGGTACTGCCCCTGCTGCCACTCGTCGGGGATGGGGCCCGACGTCTTGGGCAGCCACCTGAGGTCAAGGTACTCGAGGCTGCTCCAGGCGCCCCAGGAGCCAGGCAGCGTGCCCTGGACGGACAGGTCGTACAGCGTGAGCTCCCTCAAGCCCTTCCACCAGCCCCACGGGTCCGGCAGCTTGCCTGCATGCCATGCCGAGCACGACAGCGCGCAAGGCGCACGACACAGCGGATGTGTGAAGCGCGGTGGCGCCAACGTGCGGAGCTCGCGCCGAGCACACGCACGCACCCGTGATGTTGGGCGCGTCGGCGACGTAAACGGACTCCAGGTTCGTGAGCATGCCCCACTGGCTGGGCAGCGTGCCCGACAGCCCCAGGCCGCCGCCGCCCGAGAACTGCAGGCTCGTGAGCAGCGCCAGGCGGCTCAGCTGGGAGGGCAGCGTGCCCGCCAGCACCGCCGTAGTGGGCAGGTTGAGCGTCCGCACGCTGTACATGTCACCCATGCCCGGGGGCAGCGAGCTCATGAGCAGCTGCGGCGCCGTCACGTTGGTACGGGACAGGTCGCTGAAGCCTGCGCACCAGTTGGAACGCCGCCGAGGCGCACATGCCACAGTGTTGGCACAGGCCCATCAGGCATGCGTCAAGCAGCGCAAAGCACTTTGCGTGACGGCGGTGCCATGGCGGCGCAGAGCCAGGGGATAGGCACTCACTGAGGTCGACGCCCTGGAAGTCGCTGGCGTTGGAGCACTGCACGTACAGCACTGGGCAGAAGGGCAGCCCCGTAGGGTCGGTGGGGTCGGCCGAGCCGCACAGCGACGCGTTCAAGTAGCCGCACATCTTGCACGCCGTCCCGCAGGGCTGGATGAGGTTGGGCGGGATGACAGTGGCGTTCCACGAGGCGGCGATCGCCTGGACCACCGGGTGGCTGGCCAGCGTCGCGTTGGCCATGGTGGCGTTGTAGATGGACTCAAACATGCCCACCGCGCCATATTGGAACTGCGACAACGCGTGTTCCCAGGGCAACCAGCCGCCATCAATCAATGTATTGGCGCTGCACGTGCCAGGCGCCACAAGTGCCCTGCCCGCAACGACGCTCAGCCGCCGTGCCGGGCAATCGTTGCGCACGCAGTGTGCACTTGGCGCGCAGACGAGCCCTCCGCCAGGCGCTCACCAGCATGTTGATCTGCGGGCCGGTGATGTCCTGCAGCATGTCGCGGCTGGCAAAGTCGGGCGGGCAGTAGCGCGTGTCCACCGTCAGTGGCTGGCACGTGACGGCCAGGCGCCGGTTGTCGTCACAGCCGTACCCTGCATGCGCGCCAGGCCCACCCGGCGCGCGCGCACCACGTTTGCAGCTGCGCACAGCACGGCAACGCCCTGCTGGCGGGCGGCGGCTTTCCTGTCGCAGGGGGCCCCTCCGCACGCACCTAGGCGCGTGCCGTTGATGGCGACGCAGGGCATGCCTCCCGGCGCCTGCCCGCACAGGCCCATGTTGGACGCCAGGTCCACGCAAGAGATCTTGGCGCCGGCAGGGAAGGCGGTCGCCCAGCTGGCCGCCAGCGTGCCCGTCAACTGCGCACCAACACGTGCACGCAGGCACACACGGGGCAATCTTGAAGTCCGGTGCTCGCGCCTGGCCCGCAGGCCGCGTGCCAGGATCATCATCCAGCGGCTCATCCGGCTTACCAGGTTGGAGGACAGGTCCACGCGGTACAGCGTGTTCTGCCACATGGAGTTGGCGCCGCCGTCGGTCCACTCGGAGGGGATGGAGCCGGTGAGCAGGTTGCGGGCCAGGTCCAGCACCTCGAGCGCCGTAAACGTGCCCATGGCTGCGCACGGAGGGAGGAAAGCCCAGCGAATCAGGGCGCGTTGAGGCTGCAGCTGCTCTGCTGCGGAGAGGAGGCGAGCAGACGGGCAAAGGTTTGGGCGCGGGTGCGGTGCACGCACTTGGCGGCAGCGTGCCGGTGAGTTGGTTGTCGTTGAGCCTCAGGTAGAGCAGGCCGGGCAGCACGGCGGGGATGTCGGGGAGCGTGCCTGAGAGGCTGTTGTTTTGAAGGTGCAGATAACGGAAGTCCTTCATGGAGTTGCTGCCGGTGGGGACTGCACGCACAGCAGCACTGCCGCACGCGGTGGGTGCGCCGCGCAAGGAAGCTCGGCCAGCTTCCACTGAGCAGGAGTGCACAAGACCTGCTGGGCGGCTGCACTGCACTGTTTCCCCGCGCCCATTGGGGAGGCTAGGCGACTCACTCAGGTTCTCGACGGCGTCGCTGAGCTTGTTGCTGCTGAGCATGAGCTCCACCAGGTTGCTGAGGCCCGTCATGTCGGGCAGCGCGCCCGTCAGCAGGTTGTCGTTCAGGTACAGGTGCCGCAGCGCGTTGAAGCCCGAGAACCACGCCGCCGGCACCGTGCCCTGCACAGTGCCATCGTGAAGCCGCACGCAGCGGCGTGCTCACCACTGCCGCCCCTTGGCGCCTCCGTCGGCGGCGTCAACGCGTCGCAGGAGCTCCGCTCAACAGGGTTGGACTTGATTGGCGGTGCCGTGAGGGCGGGTCTAAAAGGGGCTCATCCATGCGAGGCGCACCTCTACGTTGTTGATCCCGGCCTCAAAGCGCGTGAGCTTGGTCAGCGCGGACAGGCCGTCGGGCAGCGTGCCGCCCAGGTCGTTGTCGGCCAGCAGCAGCTCCTCCAGGTCCGTCAGCGTGGACAGCGCGTCGGGCACCGCGCCTGCGCGCCCACCGCGCCCACGCACCAACGCAGGCGTGCTGAGGGTGCGGTGCATCCACGCAGCCACCAGGGGGGCGGGTGGGTGAGCTCGAGCTCGCACGACGCATGCGCGCGAGGCGGTCAATGGTGGGCGGCACACCCAGGGGTGGAAGGGGCGCCCTGCTGATTGCTGTGCGTCATTGCTGGGGCGGCATTGTGGGCGCGTGCCGTTTGGGCGCACCGGTGAGGTGGTTGACGGCCAGGTCGAGCCTCTTGAGGTCGGATAGGGCGCCGATGGCGTCGTCCAGCACGCCGCGGGCGCTCGCGTTGCGCAGGATCAGCTCCTGCAGGGTGTGCAGACGGCGCCGCACGCAGCTGCCCTCTGCGACAGGCCCCCTCCTTGCCAAGTGCCCCTTCCCTCCTTCCTTCCCTGCATCCGCCCCCTGCGCGCGCACGTGAGCTCCCTCCCTGCCGTGACGCACCGTGAGCGAGGTGATCTGCACCACCAGGTTCAGGACGCTGTTGCCGCTTGAGGCATTGAAGGAAAGGTCGAGGCCCGTCAGGTTGAGCCTGGCCGCCTTGCCCGAGGCCGCGCTGCACCCCACGCCGTACCAGCTGCTGTCGTACACCTGGTTGCCCAGGTTGGCGTTGACGGCGCACACGGGGAAGAGCGCGGCGTCCCAGGTGCTGAGCTCGGGCGGGGCCGCCAGCAACGAGCTCCTGCAGCCGCATTGTGCGTCGGTGGTGTGCACGCGCGCACGCACGCACGCACGTCCGGGGGCATGCCTGACCCATGCTGCTGCCCCGTGCGCACGTCGCCGCTGAGCAACGTGGTGCAGGCCAGGTGGGCCTGGCTGGGGCCCCCTCCCTGCTGCCTTGCCCGGCTTTGGGCCTGGCTGGGGCCCCCTCCCTGCTGCCTTGCCCTGCTTTGGGAGCCGGCCCGCTGGCACGAAGCACCGGCTCACTTGAGCATGAGGAGCACGGAGCCCTCATCGACGGGTGGTGCGGCTGGCGGGCTTGGGGGCGGCATGGGCGCGTCTGGGGGTGGCGCGGGTTGGCTGGGTGCGGTGGGCTGGGTTGGTGGCAGCGGCGGAGCGGGCGGGTCGGGTGGGTTGGGCGGGGGAGGGTCCGGGGGCGGCGGGGACGGGGGGAAGGGAGGGTCGGGGGGAGGCGGGGGTGGGGAAGGTGGAGGGGGAGGGGGGTCTGGCGGTGGGGATGGCGAGGGCGGTGGGGGTGGGTCTGGAGGCGGTGGTGGGGGCGAGGGCGGTTCCGGGGGCGGTGCTGGCAAGTCGGGTGGTGCGGGGTAGTCGGGTGGCATTGGATAGTCAGGCTGCGGCTGCGCGTGGACGCCACTGCTTGCCGCAGCGAGCAGCAGCAGCACCGCCAGGAGCATCTGCCTGCCCCTGCGGGCACCAGGCTGCCGCTGATGCGCCTTTCGCCCGGACGCAGGGCCGCCCCAGCCGAGGAGCTGCAGCATGGCTGCTTCAGGTGGCCTGCAAAGCGTGGTGGCCAGGACGAGCCACGCGCGGCCGGTGTTGTGGGCCGGTGGCGGCGCGCTCCCCCCAGGGCCCCCCGTCTCAACATGCCGCTGCCACAACGGTCGCAGACGCCTGGAGGCGTGATGCGCTGGCGCTGGTGCACGCTGCTGTTCCCGGCCCCCTGGACATGTACGGCCTTCCACTCACTCGCGAGAGCGCGAGCCACACGGCAGCGCGTGCAAGTTGCGTTGCAAGTTGACTGACTCCTACTTGCGCCCGTGGTGCTGGCAGCGCCGTCCGCTGCCCGCGTCCACTGGGGTGAGCTCCAGCATCCTCGGCGACGGTTCGCGTCTTCCTCTTCTCGGAAAGCTGGCCCTCGCGAGCTAGTGTAGAGTAATGATGTGAAAGTGTCAGTCTGCGTGCTGTCCCGCTCTGCTGTTCGCGCGCTGCGCCGTGAAAGGATGTTGACCCGCGTGCGAACTCAGGGACAGCTGCGCCATCAGCTGTCAGAGCAGACCACAGAGCAGCAGGAGCAGCACGCAAAGGTGTGCGCCAAGGCGTGCATCATGCAGCGTGCGCGTTCGCTGGCCATCACCGCTCCGCCCCCTCCCCCCTGTGCACACGTGCGCAGCGCATCAGCTCAGGAGCATCAGGGCACCTATATAGCCTGCTAATCCAGTGTTGATGGCGCTCCTGTGGCACCGGTGGCCATGGGGAGGCCAGATCTTGGGTTAACCAACCGCGCACCAAGTCGAGCAGAGAGGCGAGCGAGAGGGGAGCCAGGGGCGAGCGATGCTGAGCAGAGGGGCTTCAGCAGCAGCAGCAGCAGCCGCAGCGTCTTCTTCGTCCGCGCAGCTGCTGCGCTCGCGAGCGGGTGGTGCAGTGCCGCGGAGCTCGAATCCACGGCCAGGTTGCAGCAGCTTGCGGGCGGCGGCGTCCATCCTCACTGACAGGCACCTCAGCTTCAACACCAGCACCAGCATGGCGGGCACGTCGACGTGGGACGGTGCGCAGCGCCCCCCTTTGGCCAGCATCCTGGCCTGCACACGACAGCAGGGCTGCACCGACCTTGCGTGGGGCAATCCATGACTGACTCACAGGCGATGACAAGGGAAGCAGGGCGGGAGTCGTCCCTGCGCGCGCCCGAGTTTGCCGCGCGGCGGCGCTCCCGGACATCCTGTGCAGGCGCGTCCATGACTCAGGAGGAGTTCATGCAGAAGGACCAGTGCATCCTGGTCGACGAGCGCGACACCGTGCTGGGCAGCACCTCCAAGTACGACTGCCACCGCTTCGTGCCGGGCCAGCCCCGGGGCATCCTGCACCGAGCCTTTTCCGTCTTCCTCTTCGACAGCCAGAACCGGCTGCTGCTGCAGCAGCGCGCCGCGTGCAAGATCACCTTCCCAAAGGTGCGACCTGCATCGCGGCACCCCCGCCACAGCGCCCCCCCAGCGCACGCCCCTCCAGAGCACCAGCACCCAGCCTGGCACGCCGCCAGCGTCGCAGGCCAAGGCCCCTTGCAGCAGCTTGCAGCGCAGCAAAGCCGCAGCCACGCCCAGCCGTCCCCCCCTGGGCCCAAACCCCCTTCCCCCTCCCGTTCGCTGCGCAGGTGTGGACAAACACGTGCTGCAGCCACCAGCTGTCGGGCCAGTCGCCCTCGGAGCTGGACGAGCCGCACCACATCTCCGACGGCTCGGTGCCGGGCGCCAAGCGGGCGGCGGTGCGCAAGCTGGAGCACGAGCTGGGCATCCGGCCCGAGCAGCTGCCCGCCGGCAGCTTCACCTTCCTCACGCGGCTGCACTACTGCGCGCCCGACGCGCACACCTGGGGCCCGCAGGCAGAGTGGGGAGAGCATGAGATGGACTACATCCTCCTCGCCAGGTGCGGGCGGGCAGGCACCTCTGTCCCTGGGTGCTCTACCTCGGACTCGCCATGGGCCACGCGCTCTCCCTAGGCCTCGCTCTCCACAGGGCCGCCACACAGGGCTTGCGGAGGATGGATGGAAGTGTGGGCCAGCACCTTGGGGCTGCGGTGCCCCAAACCCGCTCCACGCGGCATCGTGCGCCAGCCTGCGTTGGCGCAGGGCGGACGTGGACGTGGCGCCAAACCCCGAGGAGGTGGAGGCGGTCAAGTACGTGACGCTGCCCGAGCTGCAGGCCATGATGGAGCCCTCCACCGGCAACATGTGGTCGCCCTGGTTCCGCATCATCGCCACGCGCTTCCTGCCCACCTGGTGG
>VFQP010001955.1_pt1 | contig 24750 bp, 21 predicted proteins | sample 3512351 | NCBI WGS metagenome assembly VFQP01 (sample SAMN10412372, study PRJNA504923) | tailings metagenome | isolation source: Relicate 1 Philex TSF1 revegetated site | place: Philippines: Tuba, Benguet | collected 2017-08-29
GGGAGGGGGAGGGCGAGGGGGAAGGAGAGGGAGAGGGAGAGGGCGAGGGGGAGGGGGACGGGGTGGGGCCCGCGGCGATCTGCGCCTGCGCCTGCGCCAGGGCTTGTGCGAACGCGGCACCTGCGGCGAGCACGCGCCAGACAGCGAGCAAAAGAGCAAACGCAGGCGGTGGAGTGCAGGGGCAGCTCGACGTGTGCGCTGGCGGGTTGAAGGGGGCGAGGCAGGAACGCACCGTTGCCTTGCGCGGTGGCCAGCGCCAGGGCCTGGGCCAGCACTTGCCCGGCGTTGGCGGGGTTGCTCCTCAGGGCCTGCGCTTGTTGGTGGTGTTGCGTGGTGGCACACAAGCAGAGCCGTTTGCGCTGGGTGGCGCGTGGGTGGCCGAGGACGGCTGTTGACGCTCAGCGCAGCACGTCGTCTCACCTCTGCCAGCGCGGTGGCGGCGGCAGTGGCAGAGCCGCCTCCTTGGGCGATGGCGTTGGCCACGCTGCGAAAGTGCAGGGGGGAAGGGCGGCACGTTGCGCCATCACGTTGCGGCGCACGCCTCGGGAGCAAGTCACGCCCCCCTCCCCGACAAGCGCGCTCACCTCTGCGCGACGGCCTGCGTCTGCGGCCCGGTGGCCTGCGCGATCGAGGTGGCCGTCGCGGTGGCCTGCTTGAGGGAGCGGCGGGGGCCTGCGCGCGCCATTCGCGGACTTGACAGGCGTTCATCGCCGCACCCCGCGAGCGCCGGATCGCACGCGCAGCGCTGGATTTCGCTTCGCGCCTGCGCGCGGTCGCGGCGCGCGAGCTCACCCTGGATGGCGTGGGCGCTCATCGCGAGCGCCAGCAGCGCCAGGGCCAGGACGGAGAGGCGGGCCATCTTGCCGCGCAGATCTGCTGGTGGTGGCCGCGAACCTCTGGCTCACTCGCGCGTGCGCCGCTGCAGCTGCTGGAGTGTTGTGAGAGTGCGCCGCCTCTCTCCAATTGTGGAGCGCCGCTGCGCGGGCTCCGGGGGCATGTCACTCGCGCCGCACGCGCCGCAGCACTCGACTCGAACTCAACTCGAACTCGCACTCGACGAGCTGTTGGTTACACGCACGGGAACAAAATGCACCCATCGCCACAGCAATGCAGTCAACAGGCATGGGCATCCCCGCGCGCAGTGCAAAACGGGGCGTCCAGTCCAGTGCACTCCACACGCGCACACACATGAGGCAGTCAGGGTCACGCTCTCTCCCTCTTCGTGTCCAAAAAGCCGCCAGCCCCAGAGCTCACCGCGGTGACCGTGGTGCGTCACCGCTGCCGGCGCAAAACTGCTGCTTACGCCAAGCGCAAAAAATTCCTTTCCCAGGCCCGTTGAGAAAGCACACGCCGCCGTCCCCAGCTCAACCGCCACTCATCATCAACCCCTTTGCGGCAAGTTTGGCGCCCCGCCTCGCTCAAGCTCCTCTCTTCACCAGCGCCGCGACTCGAGCGTGATGTTGTCCACCTTGAACTCGAACGTGTCGTCCGGCCCAGCCGTGTCGGGGATCTGCAGGCACAAGACACACGTTGGCTTCCACATGGAGGGCGCCCGACCAACCGAGCGCCTGCGCGCGCCACCCGTGCAGCGTCGCACACCACCCCACTCACGTCAATCACGCGGTCCTGGCCCTCCTCCCAGATGTAGGCGTTGTCGGCGCGGCGCAGCACCAACTGCGCACGCAGCCCATCGGACAAGCGCAGCGCCACGCTCAGTGCGGCGTCGATGGCGAACGCTCCGCATCATGTGCACCGCCACAGGCTCCACAGACGCTGGTCACCTTGAAGAGCCAGGTGCCGGGCCGCACGCGCCCCTCGTAGGTCCACACGTGGCCCTCGTTCCAAGTCAGGGCGGGCGCCACCAGCGGCGAGAAGTTGCCCAGCTCGGGCACGCGGCCCACCAGCTTCCACACCTCACCCAGGCCAATCTGCTGCTGCAGGCGGACGCGCACCTGCGACGCGTGCGTGACAGTGACGCCCGTTGGTGTTGGTCTGCGCTCGGGCTCCGAGCGCGCTCGCCTGCTGTCGCCGTGATCGCGCGATCACTTCCCAACCGGCCCCCTTGGAGCCGCGCACCTTGGGCCAAGTGGTGGCCGCCTGCTCCTCCAGGGCGATCAGGGCCTTGGCCTTGGCCTCCAGCTTCTTGTTGAGCGCGGCGGGGTCCACCGACACGTAGGCCGGCGCGTACGTCTGGAACGCGCACCCAAGCATGCAGCCAAAGGCGCGGCGTCAATGACAGTGAGTGGTGGCACACGACAGAGCCCAAGGATGCTTGTGCAGCGCTCAATGGGTCGTGGCAGGGGTGAGCCCAGGATGCGCGCGCCGAAAAAATCCAAAGGGAACCCTGCTCACCAGCTGCTCCTCCAGCTCACGCACGACCGTGCTCGCCACGGAACACTTCTGCATCTCGCCGCGCCTGGCGCCTGCGCAAGGGCGACTCGTGCGAGGATACTCAGGAGGTGGCGTTGAGTCGAGATACCCGCGCACGAGCTGGGCAACGCTAATTACAGCCGCTGCTCATCGTCTGCACTGCGTGCGCTCAATCGCCAGAGGTCGCTCCCTCCTTCGCTGGGCCGTGCTGCGGCAAATCGAAGCTTCTGAGAAAGCCTCACCGGCGAGCCGAGGAGCGCGCTGCTGCTCGGTGCGAGAGGACACGCGAGCCGACGGCGCGCTGACACGCCCGATGAACATTTGGGGGCTCGCTGGTGTGGGAAGGAGCACTCGAGCAGGAACCTCGCTCGAACTGCTCTGCTGGCCTCTTGCTTCGTGACCCGCGAGCGCGGCGGCGGAGCGGCGTCTTCAAGCGAATGCAGAGGACCCCTGCTGCGCCTCTCTGCACGTGGCTTGGCGCCAAGCCCTCATGCACCTCGACAGCAGCGTCAGAACAGCGCGCTCCGCGTCGCGAGGAACAGGTCCTGCCACTTGTAGCGCCCGAGCAGCTCTCCGATGACCCTGCCTCCGTGCGCGCCGTAGAGGAGCTGCTCGGCGGTGACGGTGGCGCCGCGGTCGGCGTCTGCGGCGCCGCCGCGCGACGCGTGGATGGTGGCCACCACCTCGGCCAGCGCCGCCTGGTCCAGAGGGCAGCGGTGGATGCCCTGACCCGCCTCGGTGCCCAGGGGGTAGGCCACCTTGTGCAGCTGCGCGGCGTCCACGCGCGCGTTGCTGGCGATCGAGTTGGCCGCCACGCTGAAGGCCTTGCGCACGCCAGACTCCAGGTCCCGGTCCGCGCACAGGTACAGCAGCGCGGCGCGCAGGTCCACCCGGGGCGCCCCGGCGGCGGGAGACCCCTCGGGCGCCGGCGCGCTGAAGGCGTGCCACAGCACCCGCTTGAGCGCGCGTGCCCTGCAGCACAGCAGCAAAGGCGGCACGTGCGATGTCAGTCACGATCTGCTTCAGGTGCGGGGCGGCCGGCGAGCATGCCCTCCCAAAGCTCTGCCTCGACTGAACACGTGCCGCACCTGTCGAATGCCTCCTGCTTGGCGGCCGCCCGGGCCTCCTCGCTGAGCGTGGCCGCCTCCAGGTCCGCCTGCGAGCCCGGCTGGAAGGCCCGTCGCTCAAACCACAGCTGCGCGCCCATCCACTCCTCCTCGGACAGCAGCCCGTCCTCGTCCGCATCCGCCCGCACCAGCACCTGCGCCGACGCGGTGCCGACCCGAGCATGCAGCAGGCTCGCTCCCAGCCCGCCACTCACACAAAATGGCACGCGCCGTGCACAGCAACCAAGCCCCGTGGCGCGCACCTCGCACTGGTCGGCCAGGTCGGCGCACGTGGCCTGCGCCACCGCCGGGAAGGCGGCGCCCACCAGGCACACGAGCATCTGCCGCCAGTCCACGTAGCCCGTGTGCGTGGGGTCCAGCAGCCGCAGCGCCGCCTGCACCGCCGTGCTCGCCGCCGCGCCCCAGCCCTCGCTCAGCCCGCCCTCGCCGCCGGCGCGCAGCAGCACCTCTGCCAGCTCGCCCACCTTGACGAACCCGCCGGGCGCCAGCGACGCCAGCTTGCCCACCAGCGCGCCCAGCTGCGCCACCGACAGCACCGCGCCCGCCGCCGCCTGGGCCCCGCCCTGCGGCAGCCGCTCCACCGGCCGGGCCTCGGCGTACCCCGGGTGCGCGGGCACCACCTGCACGCCCTCGTCCACCACGGCCGCCGTGCCGCCGCCCTCGAGCCGCAGCTCGGCCGGCAGCCGCTCGCCGGCCACCGCCGCCCGCTTGACCACCCGGTCCAGCGCCAGCGCCGCGCCGCACTCGGCCTGGTAGCGGTCCCTGGCCCAGCCGGCTAGCGCCTGCACCGTCGCCGCGCTGAGCCGCGCAACGCCCTCGGCCGCCGCCGCAGCCTGCTGCGCCACCAGCGCCAGCCGCTCCTCCAGGATGGCGCCCTCGCGGGTCGCCAGCACAGCCACCTCGGCCGCCACCGCCGCTAGCGTCTCGGGCGACGCGCCCTCGCCCGCCGGCTCGGCCGCCGCCGCGTCCTTGCCGCCCTTGCCTCCCTTGCCGGCGTCGCCCTTGCCTCCCTTGCCGGCGTCCTTCTTCTTGCCGGCCGCCGCGTCGGCCTCGGAGGGCGGCTGCGCCGCCGCCACCAGCGCCAGGCCCGAGGCGTAGGCAACCTTGAGCGCTGTGGCCAGCGCGGGGCAGGTGGGCGCCACCGCCGTCAGGTGCGCGGGGATGGGCAGGGCGGACTTGGACTTTTCGTCGAGCTTGTCCTTGAGCTCGGGGGGTATGGCGCCCGACAGGAGGTCGGGCGCTGAGAGCGCTGCGGCGGGCTCGGCGGGGGCGTCTGGTGCGGCGGGCGGCGAGGCCAGGCCGTGCTTGAGCGGCACGGCGGCCTTGATGAAGGCCAGCGTGGCGTACGCGCGGTCCAGCTCCACCTGTGAGAGAGAAAGTGCGCGTGCGGTGTGGCAGCAGAGCGCCACGGTGACGCGAGCGCAGCGCGGCGGGGCGCGAGGCGCTGGCCGCAAGCGAGGGAGGGAGGAGGGCGGCGGCAGCGCGCGCGCACCTGCGCCAGCGCCCGGTAGTGCTCCTCCAGCACGGCCGTGTGGTCGGCCACAAAGCCGTCGGCCGCCACGCGCGCGCGCTCGGCCTCGGCCGCCTCGAGCTTGCGGTCGCACAGCGCCCACACGGCCTCGCGGAGCTCCTCGGCGCGCAGCACCAGCTCCGCCTGCGTCGTGTGCAAACAAACAGGCGGGGAAGGAGGACACCCGGCGCAAGGTTTCGCCCCTGGCAATCGCAGCACGCGCGCGGTCACGAAGGCAAGAGCCCTCGCTCCCCCTACCCCTCCTGCGCACCTGCGTCTCCTTGAGCGCGAGCGCGTCCACGTCCACCGCGTTGTACTCGTGCTGGAACTTGGCCACCAGCGCCGCGCGGTGGTCGGGCGCCGCCAGCAGCTCTTTGAACTGGCGCCGCACGCGGCTCAGGTGCGCCAGCGCCACGTCGCCGCGCTCGGCCAGCCCGCACACCACGCGCGCCACGCCCTCCAGGTAGCCGCGCTCCAGCGCCCACCACTCGTGCAGCAGCGCCGCCGCCACAGGCGCCAGCGCCGCCGGCACCCCCGCGGGGGCTGCGGCGCCCTCGTGCGCCGGCGCCGCCGGCACGGCGGCGTCCGCGGCGGAGGGCGGTGGCGCGAGCTCCAGCGTGGCGTTGGGCTCGACGGTGGCTGCCTCGGAGACGCGGACGGCTTCCTGCAGCGCCACGTCAGCGGCTTGCTTGGCCACCTCTGCCTTGGCGGAGGAGGCCTGGGCAGCCTGCTGCGCCGCCTGCGCCTCGTGGGCGGCGGCCTTGGCGTCCACCTCGGCCGTGGCCGAGACGGCGGCGTCGCCCAGGCAGCCCAGCGCGCTGGCCACGGCGTCCGCCGCGGTGGCGGCGGCCGTGGCGGCGCGCTCGGCGTAGCCGGCGGCGTCGGCGGCGGCGCCCTTGCACTCCTGCGTCGCCGTGGAGGTACGCGGCACACGGTGGTGAGCGCACTGCCTGATGCGGTGGACCAGAGGGGCGGCTCATCATTGTCGCGAGGCACAGGCGCGCACCTTGAGCGCCTCGGCGCACTTGGCGGTGGACTGCGCCTTGAGCAGCTCCACGGCGGCGGGGTCGGGCGGCGCCTGCGCGGCGTCCTTGCCCTTGCCCTTGCCGTCCTTGCCCTTGCCGGCGCCGGCGGCGTCGGGCGCGGCGGTGCCGTCGAGCAGCGCCTGCGCCTGCGCCTCGGCCTTCTTGGCCAGCAGCAGCTCCTGCGCGGCGCCCTCGGCGCGCGCGCGCGCCAGCTCGGCGAACTCGTGCGCCTTGTCGGCGGCCACCCGCGCCTTGTGCGCCGTCGCCACGCACGCTCGGCAGCTGGCGACTGCCTTCTTGGCCAGCAGCACGCCCTGCGGGAGAAAAGGCGAGCTGCACTCTTGAGTTTGCCGACTCGCGCGGCGGGCAGGGGGTCGCTCGAACTCGAACCGCAGCGCACCTGTGTGGCGGCCTCGGCGGCGCCCACCACCTCGCGCAGCTGCACCGACGCGTCGACGGGCCGCCTCAGCCGGCTGAAGCGCGCGTGCCACTCGTCCAGCGGCGCGCCGACCCCGGCGTGCGCCAGCAGCCGCTGCTGCACCTGCGCCGCGTCGTTGCTGGCGTCCTCCACCTCGCTCAGCCTCGCCGCCAGCCCCGGCGCGTCCTCCGGCGGAGGGTCAAACTCCAGGTGGTAGACGCGCCCAGACTCGGGGTCGACGCGCCGGCCCAGCGCCCGCCTCAGCGACAGCTCGGCGTCCGACAGCCCCAGCACCAGCACGGCGTCTAGCCCGCTCGTCAGCTCGCGCCGCAGCTGCGGCAGTATGTGCGGCGGCGCCGGCGCCAGGCGGCTCGCCGCGTCCACCACGGCCTGCTCGGCGCGGAGGTCCAGGCCCGTCAGCGCCTTCTCCAGCATCTCGGCCTGCGCCGCCGTGCGGGGGAAGCCGTCCAGCACAAAGCCCTGGCTGACGGGCGCGCTGCCGGCCGCGTGGTCGTCGTGCGGCTTGCCGGTGGCGTGCGCCGCCTCGCCACCTGCCGCCGCGCCGTCGGGCTGCCACGACAGCGTCTCCTCCATGGCCAGCACCACCAGCGCCACCAGAGACTCGTCTGGCAGCGGCTGGCCGCCCTCGAGCGCCGCTTGAAGGGCGAGGCCCAGCTCCACCTGCCGGCTCGGCCCTGGGGTGGCGCCGCTTCCGCTCGCCGCCTCGCCCTCCGCTGCCGCCTCGCCCTCCGTGGCGGCGGCAAGCGCCGCGTCCAGCGCGGCGCCGTCGCCCTCCTGCGGCTCGGCGGCGGGGCCGGCGGCTGCGGCGGCTGCGGCGACGGCGGCGTCGGCCTCGGCGCTGACGGCGGCGGCGGCAGCCGAGGCGGCGCTCTGCACCTGCTCGGCGGCCCAGGCCTTGGCGGCGACGACGGCCTCGGCGACCAGCGCCTCTGGCTCCAGCAGCCGCAGCTTGAACTGCTTGGCCAGCGCCTGCGCCACGGTGGTCTTGCCGGAGAAGGGCGCGCCCACCACGGCCAGCTTGAGCGGCATCTGCTGGATGGCGGAGGGCAGCGCCGGCGCGTCGCTGCTGCCGTGCTGCCGGGCGGCGGCGCCCAGGAGGGCCACCAGCTCGCCCAGCCCGGCGTTGGCGCCGATGGGCCCCGGCGCGGCGCCGTCGGCGGCGGCGGGGCGCTCGAACTCGCCGGCGCAGGCCAGCCAGTCGGAGACGGCGGCGCGCGCGAGCGTGCCGTCCGGCTGGGGCGGCTCCTGCGTGGGTCGGGTGGGCGGGCGAGGCGCAGGGACGCGGCTTTGAGTGGGCAGCGTGGCGTGGCGGGCGGCGGGCGGGTGGCACTGGCGTGAGGCGTGCACGTCACTACCTGCTGTACCAGAAGAAAGATGGAATGTGAAAGCTCAACGGCACGCACCTTGCCGTCCTCCTTGACGAGCGGCTCGTCCAGCGAGGCGTCCTCGGCCGTCAGCAGCGCCACCCAGCGGCGCCACTCGCTGCGCGGCACTGGCACGCCCGTGCGCTCGCGGTACTCTGCCGCCCGCACCGCCAGCTGCACCAGCTGCCGCGCCACGCCCTCGCACACCTGCGCGTGCGCCGCCAGGCCGCCAAGGCACAGAATTTGCGTCAGTCCACCGCCGCCATACACCGCGTGCGCAGCACGGGCCCCTGGTCCAAGCGCCCCTCTCGCCACACACAGCCTCGGGCCGCGTATCGCACCTGGCGGTTGTCCGCCGCGCGCTTGGCCTGCCTGGCCCGCTGCACGTCGCCGAGCGCCGCCAGCTCGGCCGCCGTCTGCGCGCGGTACTGCGCCCGGAGGCTGTGGTGCAGCTCGCGCTCGCGGCGCAGCGCGTGCTCCTGGTCCTGCACGCGCCGCTCGGCGTACTGGCGCTCCCGCAGGTCCCGGTTCGCGCGCATGGCCTGCACAGCACGAGTGCGCACGAGTTGCGGCTGCCGTCCTTTGAGCGCCGCAAAACGTGGGCAACCTGTGGGGCGGAGGGAAGGCGAATGCGTGGCGTCTCACCTCCTTCTCCTGCGCCAGCTGCCACATGCGCGCGGCGAGCCTCTGCTCCTCGCCCGCCTTCCTGGCCAGCGCGTGCAGCAGCGCCTCTGCCTCGGCCTTGCGCTCGGCCTCCTTGGCCGCTGCCTGCTGCTCCACCACCATGCGCCGCCGCCGCGCCTCGCGCTCGCGCTTGGCGCCCTGGTCGTCCACGCGCGCGGCGCCGGCCACGCTCTGCGTGCCGCTCATGAGGCCCGCCACCTCCTCCAGCAGGCGCGCCGTGCTCGCCGCCATCTCGCGTAGCTTGGCCTGGTTCTCCAAGGGGTTGCTGCCGCCGCCCACGCCCTGCGTGCCCTGCGTGCCGCCGCCACCCAGCTCGTCCTCACCAGCGCTGTCGCCTGCACATTGGGGTACAGCAACGGTTCAAGCGCCATCCTTGGCCTCCGATGGCGTCCCTTGACACGTGCCCATAGCACTTGCGGACGGCAGCGCCACCTGTGCAGGTGGCCCCGCGCGGTGCCCTCCCGCTGCCTCCTCACCCTTGAGCAGGCGCTTCATGTTGACCTCGAACGTGTCGATGCTGAGCGCCACGTCGTGCGCCGTGCGCTGCACGTGCCCCGCCTTGCGCCGGCGCGCCGCCTCGGCCAGCGCCAGCTCCACGCGCTGCTCCTCCTTCTCCACCTCCTCCTTGCGCCGCATCAGGCTGGCGTGCACCGACGCGTCGCGCTCCAGCTGCCGGCCCTTGTCCGCGCGCTGCGACGCCAGCTGGCCCACCAGCTGGTCGCGGAAGGCGCCGCGCCGCGCCGTGAGCGACGCGCGCTCGGCCTCCAGCGCGGCGGTGCCGCCGGCCTCCAGGCGCGCCTGCTCGTCGGCGAACCGCTGCAGGTGCGCGCTCTCCAGGAGCTGCTTGCTGCTGGCCGGGATCTTGTGCTTCATCGTCTCCTCGAAGAAGCGCATGCCGTCGTGCTCGTACGGCTGCTTGGGCGTGCGGTACTGCAGGCTCTCGAGCAGCACGCGGTTGGGCTCCTGGGACGCGCCCAGCTCCTTGCCCAGGCGCCCGCTGTTCTTGTACTTCTGCGCGCGTGCGTGCGTCCACCAGGGAGGCGGGGGGAGGGGGGGTGATGCCGCGCACAGCAGCGCGCGTGCCGCACGGCGAACGCCCCGCGCCCCACGCCGACCTCAGGCCCCGCCCCCCAATCCTGATCATGAGCCTGCCGCACCTCGAGGTCCTTGTGCACCTGGCCGATGCTCTGCTTGACCGAGTAGAGCACGCGCAGCGCCACTCCCTCCTCCCGGCGCATCATCGAGTTGGCCACGCGCGTGTTCATCTTGACGCCCAGCTTGGTGAACGTGGGCTGCGATTCGACAGTGCGCACGCGCGAGAGCGCGGGCTGAACGGGCGCGTGCTGGGGCCCCGCGCTGCATCACGCACAAGCAGGACCGCGCCACCTTGTGCATCCCCCCGCCCCCGCAAGGCACCTGAAGGCGCGTGTAGTTGCCGATGCACGCGTCCGGCGTGCTCCTGTTCTCGAACTTGTCAAAGTCCGGCTGCATGTTGAACACGCTGAACAACTGGCCCCACAGGAAGCCATTCGCAAAGTCCTGCGAGCGTCGAAGCAGGACGAGGAGAGAGAACTTCTGAAGCTGTTCTGCTCTGCCCGAGCTCCGCGCGCGTGGATCGCCGCGAGTCCGCGTACGGGGCGCCCCGCACCTCCTCCACCGCCTGCACGCGCAGCCCGGCGTCCTTCTCCAGCCACGACAGCAAAATGTCCGACATCCTGCTGCCGTGCTCAGGGGTGCGCCTGCTGTCCCGTCGACGAGAGCGCACGACCCGCGCGAGGGCCCCCTTCACGAGCCGCCGCCGCTCCTGCTGCACACAGAGCTGCAGACGCTCGCTGGCGCCTCCATCCTCACGACGAAACTGCTCTTGGTGCTGTTGGTGCTCACCAGATGCACATCAAAGCCCTCTTCCATGCGCGCGCGGAGCAGGAGAAGAGGAGGAGACCTCCAGGGCAGGTCAGGAGGAGGGCAGCTGCACCTGACCTCCCTGGGGATGCTGAGGCCCTGGGTCGAAGAGTCCCGCCTCAGCGTCCGAGTCGAGCGCTTGCAGAGTCTCCGAGAGAAGCGGCCAGCAAGAGATCAGCAGTCAGCCACGCCAATACCACGACAACAACATGACACTGCAGAGAGTCAACCCGCTCAACACATGATCTCCCTGCCCCGCACGCTGTGCTGCCCCCTCGGGCCTTCCTGCCTACATCGTGTCACTGCTGCTTAACGTTGCTGTCAGCGCCGGCCTGCTTCTCCAGCGTCTCCATGGTCGCCGCCTCGTTGTCGAGCATGTCCTCCTCGTCCACAAACGCCAGCTCGTCCTCCAGGTCGTCAATCTCGTCGTACAGGTCCTCCATCACCTCTGCGGAAGAGCACACGCACACGAGCACCGCAGGCAGCACGCGCTGTGGCAGCTCCGCGGCGACAGCCTCTATGCCGTGCACCCACCACACGCGGAACGGACGGACGGCGGCCCGCACAGCGCAGCTGCCCGCAAAGCCAGCACGCACTCGTGTCGGCGATGTACATGGCGCCGCCCCCGATGATTGAGCCTAACCCGGCGACGATGAAGTCCCGCCGGCTGGGCTTCCACCACGGCGTCGGCTGCGGGCGGGCAGAGCAACACGCGATGGGCCGCCTCGCGAGCAGTCGCCGCTGCGCACAGCGAGCCTGTGCAGGGCCCCTGCTGACCCTGAGTTGCTGGCCCTTAGCTGGCTCCCCATGCACACAAATACGCACCCGCGGGGGTGGAGGAGGTGGGGGCGGCGGCGGCGGGGGCGGCGGAGGCACGGACCGCGGCTCCGTCTGGGGTGAAGCGCTGTTGCTCCTGCACGAGAGACAGGTGTGCAGGTATGCACGTGTGCCTAAGCCCAAGATGAAGAACGCTGCCGCCGCGGCGCCCACGTCAGCGCGCCCAAAGCGTCCGCCCGCACCTGACCGCCAGCCGCTGTGATGCGTGCCGTTGTGCGTGGAGGCTGAAGCACGGGGCTGACGACGACGCTGATGCTGCGGCGCCGCCTGCGCGTTGCCCACCCCGCGGCAAGGCCGTGTGCTGCATCCTGGCGGCGGTCGAGCTCGGCCTCGCGCGATCACAAGCGCCGACGGAAGGGCAGCGTGGCTGGAGAGCGAAGTGGCCGTCTCGCAGGTCGCGACGCTGCGCTTGCCGCACGCGTTGCTTTTCCCGGCGGAGGGCTTGATGCCGCCATTCACCGATATCGCTCGAGCCGCAGCGTTCTCGCACACGCTCCTCGCACGACATGGCCGCTCTCCACGCTCACGGCATGCAGCAGAGGCTGGGCTCCTCGAGCGGCGCTCCCCGCGCCAGCTCCGTGGCCTCCTCGACACCGCGAATCGTGCTCGCTCCGGCCAGCTCTTCCTGCTTGAGCCAGCAGCAGCAACACATGGGCGCGCGGCGGTTCGTGTCGTGCAACATGGCGCAAGAGCAGCGCGGGACCACGGCGACCACGGAGCCCGCACCTGCCCCACCACCCCGGCAAGCAGCAGGATCCGCGGAGCGAGGCGACGCTGCGAGGCGCGGGGGCGGTGGCTTTGGCCTCGGCGACACGCTCGGGCCCATCGGGCTCACGCTGGGCGGCGAGCTCAAGGTGAGGGTGGCACCTGGATCTTGGCCTCTCGATGCAGCCGCACGACACGCGCCAGGACACGACAGCGCACACAACGACACTGTCGTGCTGGTGGTGGCTTTGCTCGGGCTGAATTGAGCAGGCACCCTCAAGCAGCGGCAAGGGCAGGGAGGCGCTGGTCAGCGGCGGCGGCGTGGAGCTGGGCCCCATCGGCATGACGTTCGGCGGCGACACGGCCGCTGCCCGCGAGGCGGCGGAGCAGGCGGGGCAGCAGGGGCCCCCGGCGCCCAGCATCGCCACCATGACCACGGCCGAGTGGCGCGCCAAGTACGAGCAGGATGGAATGGTGGACCTCTGGGTCGAGGAGGAGTTCAACGCTGGCTCCAGGCTCGTGGTGAGCGCGCCGTCGTGGTGGGCGCGGCACGCATGCGGCAGCCAAGTGTCGGCTGGGCCCCGCCTCATCCGACACGAGGGTCCTGCGTGCGTGCGTGCGCGTGTCGTGGCGCAGGGCGGGCGGGCGGTGCACCTGGGCGGCGTGTACGGCTTCCGTACGGGCGAGGGCCCCACGGCCGGCGACGTGCCGGTGCACAAGGTCAAGATCTACAACCACTACCAGGACACGGTCATCGACGTCGAGGTGCCCGAGGACCGCTACATTCTCTGGGAGGCGGAGGACAAGGGCCTGGAGCTGCCGTACGCGTGCCGCATGGGCTGCTGCACGGCGTGCGCCGTGCGCATCAAGGAGGGGGAGATGTACCAGCCAGAGGCGCTCGGCATCAGCGAGGAGCTCAAGCGGAAAGGCTACGCCCTGATGTGCGTCGGCTTCCCCTCCTCAGGTGCGGCGAGGGCTGTGGTGCAGACAGCGGGCTCGGGGGCGTGCACCACGTGGAGTGTGTACACGACGCAGCTGGCCCCCACGAGCGACCACGCGCGGCACAGATGCTGTCACCTGCCGTGTGCGCTGTGCCCGCAGACCTGGTGATTGAGACGGTGCCCGAGGACGAGGTGTACGAGCTGCAGTTTGGCGAGAGCTTTGCCACCATGGCGCTCGACCCCAACAACCCCAGCTACATCGAGCGCGACGACTACGCGCTCAGCGTGGCCAACATGGACGAGTGAGACTTGGAGGTGCTCCCCTCGTGGCGCAGGCCTCTTCCCTTTCTGCTGGGGCACGCAAACCTGGGGTCCGCCTGGACGCTTCCCCCTCGCCCCCCTTCCTCCGTGACAGTGTCAGTGCATGGAGTGCTGCTGCTTCTCTCTGCACTTCCTCTGGGCCTCTGCAAGCGACGTCGAGCGCGGGATCCCGGCACCCTGGGCGCCCAAAAGCGGCTCCGCAAAGCGCACGGCGAGCAGCATTCAGTGAGCGAATGGCAGCGCGCGCGTGCAGATAGTAGCAGCAGCGTCGGCGAACAGAATGACGCTGCTGCATCGCTCGAGCAGCAGCGGCACCACCGGCGCCGGCCAGCACAAACAGCGACACCAGGTCGCGCAGCAGCCCAACTGCAGCAGCAGCAGCAGGCGCGAGGGCGTCCAGTGCCGCGCCGTGCGCGTGCGGTGGGAGGCGCCGCCCGTGCACGGCGTCGCGGGCTGGAACGCCGCGCCCGGCACCGTGGTGGATCTCCTGGGCGGAGCTGGTGCAGCGTTGCGGCAAGATCCCCGGCAGCAGCATGAGCATGAGCAGCAGCGCCAGGGGCCTCCCCTCAGCGGCGCCCGGGGGCAGCAAGCGCACGTCTTGGCGCCCGCGCAGCGGCCCCTCGACAGCAAGCTGCTCACGTCGCGCATCGCCCGGTGCTCCTCCTGGCAGCAGCTGCGGGCCATGCTGCAGGCGCACGCGCAGCAGATGAACAGCATCCACGTCTCAGCGCTCGTCACCTGCCTGGCCAAGGTCGTGCCCAGCGGCGCAACCGGCGCCGCCCCGTCCGCGGCCCCGCACCAGCAGCACAGCGGATCTCTGGACGCGTTCCTGCAGCAGGTCTCGGCGCTCGTCTCCCGCCACCTGGACAGCTTCGATCCCCGAGCCCTGGTGAGGGAGGCGCGCGGCGCCGGGCACGGGTTTCGTTCAGCGGCGCGCGCCTGCGGCGCGGCCCAAACCTGACGCCAAACCTTGCCCCTCCTCCCCCGCACCCGCAGGCCAACGTGCTGTGGGCGGTGGCCACGCTGGGCTTCCGCCCCAGCCACACGCTGCTGCAGCGCTACCTCTTCTCCTGCTACGTGGCGCTCCCGCGCATGCGGCCCCAGGAGCTGGCCAACCTGGCCTGGGCCGTGGCCAGCATGCGCGTGCGGCCGGGGCGCGCCTGGCTCCGCCGCCTGACCCAGTGCCTCGCGCAGCAGGCGCCGGCGCTCAAGCCGCAGGAGCTCGCCAACAGCGCCTGGGCGCTCAGCCAGCTTCTCGACAGCTCCTCCCCGCCCGCGGCCACCACCGACGGCACGCACCACCACCACCACCACCAGGAGGGCGCGGCCGGGCGTAGCAACGTCGGCGAGGCGCAGCAGCAGCAGGGCGTGGAGGAGCCAGGGCGAGGGCACCAAGACGAGACGGAGGAGGAGGAGGGGCTCTGGTGCGCGCTGGCCGGCGCGGCGCACGCGCAGGCCGCGCAGTTCTCCCCCTCTGAGCTCATGATGGCGCTCATGGCGCTGCGCAAGCACCTGCACCGCCGGCAGCCCCGCTTTGCCGCCGCCGCCGCGACGCAGCCGCAGCGCAGCGGTGCTGGCGGCGCGTGGCGGCGGGCGTGGGGCGCGTTTGACGTGCTGCTGCGGGCGGCTGTGGGGCACCTGGCGCCGCGGCTGGCGCTGCTGCCGACGCGCGACGCATGCCACCTGGCGTGCATGGTGGCGTGGAGCGTGCAACAGCACGGGCAGGAGGGCTCCTGCCTCTCTTCCTCCCCGTCCGCCACCACAGCTGCAGGGGTGGGCGGCGCGGCCCGCCAGGTGCCGCTGAAGCAGCAGCAGCAGGGCGATGCGGTGGCGGGCGGAGGCGGCGGGTGGGACAGCGCCGGCGGGCGCACGGCGGTGCGCCAGCTGTGCCGCGCCGTCGAGGCGCGCACGGCGGGCCGCATGGCGGCGCTGGACGCCGAGGTGCGAGGAAACGGACGCGGGGACGCGCGACTGCGAGCACACAGCAGTGCTTCCCACTGCCCGCACCGGCAACGATCGGTGCGCTGCTGTCCTCTCCTCCGCTGGGGTCATGGCCTTGGGCAAACGGGTGAAACACGACACGCCTGGTGCGCGCGCAGGGCCTGGTGCGCCTGTCCTGGTCCATGGCCACGTTGGGCGCCTGCCCAGCCCACGCCTGGGTGTGCGGCCTCTGGCAGCACGCCTGCCGGCAGCTCACACCCCCGCCCCGCCCCGGTGACCCGCCACGCGCCGCCCTCCCTCCCTCCTCGCTGGTCACGCTGCTCTGGTCGGCGGCCCGCCTGACGCACCTGCAGCGCGCCTCCGCCTCATCCGCCCGCCGCCTCACGGCCCTCGCCACGCCCACCACCACTCACCTCCCGCCACCCTCCCTCCCAGCACACCAGGCGGCGCCGCACGACAGCAGCGGCAGCAGCAACGGCACCGCCGCGACGGCTGCGCCGCAGCAGCATCCCTCGCGCCGCTTAGGGGAGGGCAGCGGGGCGACGGGCGAGGCCGGCGGCGGCGCGGCGCTGCCTGCGCTGCCCGAGCAGGCCGCCGAGCTGCTGGCGCCCGCGCTTCCGGCGCTGGCGCTGACGGACGTGTGCCGGGTGGCGTGGGCGCTGGGCTGCCTGTGGCCCGGCAGTGCCCGCCCAGCGGCAGCCCCCACCACTGCACTCACAGCGGCCGGCGAGGCCGCGGCGCCGGCAAGCGCGGCACTGTTGTCAGCACTCGCGCAGCGTTCCCGGGAGCTGCTCAGCGATCTCGCAGCCCTGCCCGCCGCGCCCTGCCGCCTCCTCCGCCGGCAGCGCCGCAAGCGCCCCGCCCCTGCCCGCACCTCCGCGGCGCACCAGGAGGGAGAGGGGCCTTCGGCGGCCCCTCCAGAGGCGCGGTGGCGGCAGCTCAGCATGCTGCTGCACGGGCTGGAGCTGCTGCGCGCCCCGCTGGCCGCGCCGCTGCTGCACGCCGCCGCCCGCGCCGCCGCCCTCGCCGACCCGCCCCCACCGTCCCCCCTCCCCGACGCGGCAGCGGCCGCCGGCGCCGCGCCGCACCCGGCGGCAAGCGGCGTCGCCACGCTGCTGGGCCTGCTGTGGCAGCTGCTGCGCGTCGCGCGCGCGCAGGGCCACCGGCCCAGCGTGTCGGCGGCGCTGGCGGCTGAGCTGGCGCCGTGCTTGGTGCGCCGCGCGGGCGCGCTGGCGCCGCTGCAGGCGTACCAGGCGGTGCGGCGGCTGGCGGCGGCGGGCGGCGCCGCGCTGGGCCAGCGCGTGGCGATGGTTCCGCTGGTGGCCCGCGTGGGGCCCGCGCTGCTGTGCGCCGACCGGCGGGATGGTGGTGGCGGCGGGGCGGCGGGGGCCGGCGAGGTGCTGCCTCCGGAGCACGTGGCGCGGGCGCTTGCGTGCATGGCGCGGCTGGGCGTGCAGCCGCCGGCGGACGTGCTGGCGGGGAGCCTGGCGCGGCTGGCGGCGGCGGCGCGGGGCGGGCGGCTGGGGTGGGCCGCCGCGTCGGGCGTGCTGTGGGCGCTGGCCAAGTGGCGCGCGCCGGTGCCCAGGTGCGCGTCTGAGTGTTGGGGGCGCCTCCCAGGAGGCGACTTGCTGACGTCGTGGTGGCCCGGTCCTGCGGAACGAAGCAGCGAGGCGCTTGGCGGCTGTGTCCCTCGCGCGTACATACGCAGGGAGTGGAAGCACGCGTGCATCGGCGCGTGCGTCCGGGAGCTGCGGGCGGCGCCCACCGCGGGCGCCTCCCCTACCGCCGGCGCGGCGGCGGCGGCGACGGCGGTGCGCACGCTGTGGGCGCTGCAGCGTCTGCACGTCAAGGTGCCGCGCCTCAAGAACCGCCTCACCCAGGTGCGCTGCGCGCCCTGCTGCCTTCCTGCTCTCCCTCCTCACGCACCGAGCGCGACCAAACACTTGCGAACGGCAGCAGAGCTCAAGGCGCCGCCAACGCCGCTGTACGGCCCAGGCGATCGCCTTGCCCATGGTGCCACCAACGTGCTTGTGCCCGCCGTTGCCACGCCGTGCGCACGTGTGCGCCGCGCCGCAGGTGGCGCTGGCGGGTCTCAAGGAGCTGTCGCCGGCCGAGGCGCTGTGGCTGCTGCGCGTGCTGCTGACGGCGCGCGCCTCGCTGCCGCACTCGCACTGGCGCGACCTGCTGCGCGCCTGCAAGCAGGGGCTCAGCGCCTGCATGCTGCGCGAGGGGGGCGGCCCGGTCGCAGCCCCGCCCGCGGGGGGCGCAGCGGTGCCGGCGCCGGGCGGCGTGCTGACGCCGAGGCAGGCGCGGCTGCTGCGGGATCTGGTGCGGTCGTCGCTCAAGAAGTGGGGGGGGCAGGAGTGGCCGGCGTGGAGGCGGCTGCAGCGCGCGCTCAGCGCCACGTCCACCGAGTGTCTGGCCAGCTGGGAGTAGGCGTAGGACTCTGCATGAACCTGCATGGCTTGCTCTGTATCCCTGCTCTGTATCCCCTTGGCGTGAATGTGTCGCGACGTGCGTCCTCGCCGCTTGAGTTAGGGTTTTGCCCCCGTGCCTTTGCGGTGGAGAGATCAGACCTGCAAGAGAGAGCCTCCCATCACACGCAACCCCTGAGCTCCACAAGTCTCTTCTGCTTCAGCACCAGCAGCACCAGCGAGATGGCAGCAGCAGCCCTGACAGCCACACGACCGGGAGTAGCGGCCAGGAGCTCGAGCAGCCGCGCCGGGCAGGCCCCACTGCTCCCCACTGGCGTCGTGCTGGTGGCGTCAGCGGCGCGCCCGCGCTGGGTTGCCGCCCAGCGAGACCAGGGTTTCCTCCTCAGCAGCTGCTCGGCTCGGAGAGCGGCGCGGCGCACGGCCACGCACGGTGAGCCACGCCGCAGCGGTGCCTCCACGCAGCTGGCGTCGTGCCGGCCCGCGCGAGCGCTCGAGCGTTGCGGGCCACGCGGAAAAAGCGCACCATCATCCTCTGAGCGCGCGGCTGAGATTGCGCCTGGTTGGCCTCTCTCGCGCGCGCAGCTCTGGATCCGCAACAGTCCAGCACGGCTGCCTACGTGCCTCTGAACTGGCACGACCACGACTACATCAGGTCATCTGATGTGGGGCTTCCGCGCGCTTGGGAGCGCTTTTGTGCCACCCGGGACGCGCCCCGCACCGCAAACCTCACCAGGCGTGCAGCGCGTGCGGCTGCCGCTCCATCACCATTGGCGTGCAGGGTCAACCTCCTGTCTGGCCCGTACGGCCCGATGAAGCTCTTTGAGGACAGCACGTTCAACGGTGAGCACGACAGGTCGCTGCCGCAAGCGACCGAGCTCATGGTCAGCCGCGCCGCCAAGGCGCTAAACCAGGTCCTGCGTGCGCTGTCCGTGTTGCTCAGGCGTGCTGGTGTTCAAGCGCGAGTCAGAGGCGCAGTCCACCGGCGAGGACCTCAACGTGCTGGAGGTGAGCCTGGCGGCGCCATCCACGCCACAGCCGCCGCAATCTCCAGCTCAGCACCGAGGGCTCCAGGGAAGCCTCCCACCCTCCAGGGTGGCCCCCAGGGGCCAAAGGGTGCCCCACGCGCGCTGGCGGCCGTGCTGCTTTTGCGCGCCGACTGCTGCTGATGGTTCCACGGCGCGCCAGGTGTTCATTGCGGGCGACACGGCGTTCAACACGTGGTCGCTGCTCACGCACCAGCTCATGGACCGGCCCATGGTGCACGAGCTCATGTGGACGGTGCGTGCTGTTGGAGTGCGTTCCCGCCCTGTAGGCAAGGTGTCAGGGTGCGCCACAGGCAGGGCGCGCATCGGGGCGCCAAGGCGCAGCAGTGTCTGTCGGGACGGGAGGGGGCCTTGCTGACACGCGGCTTCTTCCGCCTGCGTGGCGTGCGTGCTGCGCAGCTGGTGGAGCGCGCGCGGAGCGGCGACGCGCGCAACTGGGGCCTGCTGCGCGCTGCCATCGTGGAGCTCCGCGAGAACGTCTTCATCGGCCGCCTCTTTTTCGGTGAGGCGGGCGCGCGCCTGCTACAGTCTGCCGCCCGCAGCAGAGGCGTGGCGTGCTGCATCTGTCCATGGACATGGTGGTGGTCGTCACAGCGGCGGGCGCATGCCGGTGTGTGGGGTGCCTGTGCAGGCGACAAGGACACTGGGGAGGTCATGTGGGACTGTGACTGCCGGCCCAGCGACGGCGTCTTCCTGAGCCTCAAGGTGCCTTTGCGCGCTGCTTGTCGCAGCAGCAAAGTCAACGCGCCTGGCCGCAAGCAAGCAAGCAAGCAGCAACCTCGGCCTCACAAGGGAAGATGCTGGCTGTGTCACGCGCCACCACACCATGCGCAGGCGCAGAGCCCCTTCTACGTGCACCGGCGCGTGTGGGACCAGGCGGCGCTCCCGCTCCGTGCGTCGTCCGTCTTCAAGATCGTCGCCGGCGCCTCGCAGCAGCACCACGCCGCCGCCAGCTCCACGCCCAGCGGCAGCGGCCCCTCGAGCGGCTCCGGCTCGGGCTCTTCCTCCTCCTCCTCTTCCTCTTCCTCGTTCGCGTCGCCCTTCACGGCTGGGTACCAGGAGGCACCGAGCGACAGCAGCAGCGGCAGCAGCAGCAACGGAAGCGCGCCTCAGTACCGGATGGGGTCGCCGGGCGGCGGCGGACTGGACGACGAGGAGGCCGCCGCGCCCTCGTGGGGCGGCAAGCCGCTCAACGCCCGCGCCACGCCCGACACGCTCACCATGGCGGACGTGAGCTTCATCAGGTGCGCGGGCGCTAGCTTTGATGGGGGAATGGCCCCAAGAGGGGGCGCTGCATGGCCTCAGCAGCAGGCCCCAGGCGCATGCAGGGCCGTCCAGCAAAGGCGGCGTGCTGCGACGCGAGCCGCGTCGCAGCAGGGTATCGCCGCGACGCTCAGGCCGCAGGGAGCGAGCCCTTGGCAGTCACTAAGGGCGTTGGGTGTTGACACGTGTGCGTGGGGTGTGTGGTTGCCTGCACGCCGGGCGACCCGCGAGGGGTGTTGACGCGCGTTGCGTGGGGTGTGCGCACGTGCGTGCAGGCCGGACGACCCCGAGGCCATCAAGCTGCTCAAGCGCAAGCTGGTGGTGGCGGTTGCCGAGGAGAACTACCGCGAGGCGGCGCGCATCCGCGACCACGCCTGGATGCTCACGTACCGCCAGATGCACGCGCTGAGGTGCGCGCGCGGCGGGCCTGCTGGGTCCAGCAGCCAGGCACACGTGTCGCAGTGCGGGGGCGCTCTCTTTGGCCATGAGAACGCTTGCCCACCAGCCGTTGCGGTGTGACGGACTCGGTGCGACGCGTGCTGTGCGCGGCCCGCGCGCAGGCTGCAGGGGCGCTACGAGGAGGCACACCACGTGGAGCTCATGCTGCACGTGCACATCGCCGAGGCCGACATGAGCACCCAGTGAAGCAAGCAACCCCCCCACCCAGCGGCGCCCTGTATCTGCGACGGCGAGACGAGCCCGCGGGCTGGTGCCACGCGTACGCCCCGGGGCGTACTCTACCCATCTTGTATCAACGCTCTCGTGTACGTTGCGACGCGCCCACGCTTTGTACCCCTCTCTACCTGTAGCCAGTCAGTCATTATGGGGCCTCGCTGTCCGCTCTCTGACGCCTCGCCCCCGTCGCACGACGTCGCCACGCGGAGCAGCCTTCCTGCCGCCGTCGTGGGGAGGGGTTTTTGGCCGTGGCCGTGAGTGGCTTGCGGAGAAGAAGAGGGACACACGCCCGAGTGTATGCTGCTGCTTGAACTCGCGAAGCCTGAGCCAAAAGGTGACCCCGCAGGAGCGGCGCTGCTTGTTCCCCTCTTGCTGCTTTGCGTTGGCCCCTCCTCCCTGAGTTGTCCATGAGGCGAGTGAGGGGATGCCAGAGAACCATGCTAGCCGTAGTCCTTCCTCTCTCTCCTCTCTCTCTAGTCTTCCCTTCCTCCTGGCAAGCAACGCCACCGCCCGCGTGCTTTGGACCGTGGCGCTGCATCAAGGTCCTGTGCCCCGGCACGTCTGCCACCCGCTCCTCTTCGGGAGTCCTCTCGCTCCCTTCACCGTCCCCCATAGCTGCTCTCCTTGGCTCATTGTCAAGGCAGCTGCCTTCCTCGTGCTGTGTGTCCTCCGCCTGGGTGGGTGGTGCTCACAGTTGCGAATGCACGACTCGTGTGGGCCGTTGCACGTGCGCCTGCGTGCATGCTCCCTCGCCCCCGGCGGCATGACAATGCACATCCAGCAACGCTGCAAGGGCGCAAGAGCAGCCGCACCAACAGCAGGGACCCGTCCAATGCCAAGAATCAGTCAAAGACCTTGTGCCCCTTCGCAAAGATGAGCCAGGTGATGGTCCCCAGCACGTAGAGGCCCGCCGTCAGCTGGAACACGGCGCTGAAGGACTGGGTGGCCTCCACGATGAAGCCAACCACCATGACGCCGGCGATGCCCGACAGCGAGCCAAACGTGTTGCAGAGCCCAAACATCTTGCCGGCGTGGCGCGGCGCAATGTCCGACATGTTGGCCACGAAGCCGGCCTGGCCCAGCGACGTGGTGCCCAGCGCCACCGTCATGAGCGTCACGGCCGCCTGTGCAGCGAGGGGCCGAGCGCGCGAGGGAGGCAGGCCGGTGGCACGGCGGCGCTGACAAAGCGCATCCTGCTGCAGCTGCTGCGGACGGTGGAGGAGGCTGCTGCCTCTCTGGGCAGACGCCGTGCACGCTGCGGCGCCGTGGCCGACGGGTGCCCCTAAGCGCTTGCTTGCTGAACCCACACCACCCGACACTGGAGCTTTGCAAAGTGCCGCGCGGTGGTGGCGGCCCTGGAGCTCTCTGCCCGCCGCCTGCCGGCTCGTGCGCCACGCAGCAAGCAGGCAGCGGGCGTGCGCTGCAGCAGCTGCCGCCACCAGCCCGGCGCCGCATCGCCCCCCTCCCGCCAGAGCGTCCCACCGCGGCGGCGCACCTGGGGGGAGATGTTTGGCTGCGCCAGCAGCAGCAGCGCCACGGCGGGCACCAGGAAGGCGACGGACTGCAGCGCCTTGCGCACCGTCACCACCTTGACGCCGCGCGCCACCAGCGCGTCGGCCAGCAGGCCCGACAGCGAGCTGCCCATGGCCATCACCAGCCAGGGCAAAAAGGCGAGCAGGCTCGAGGCCTTGAGGTCCACGCCCAGCGCCTGCGGTGGCGTGGGGACGGGTGAAAGTCAAGGGACGCGCTTGCAGTACCTTGCGCTAAGCACCAAGCTGCCATGCACGCGTGCTTCTGGAACCCGTTCCAGAAACTGCAGCGTGGCGCGGGGCGGGGCGCGCGCCTCCCACCCGGCCCCCACAAACAGGCCTTTTCACTGCCGCGCGGCGGGTGCATGCGCACCTGCACAAAGTAGGTTGGCATCCAGTTGAGGTAGATAAAGTAGCCCCAGTGGTTGACCACGTTTACCACCACGATGGCCCAGGTCGCCGGGCTGGACAGCAGTGTCAGTGCGCTCACGCCCCCGGTGCCGGCGCCGCGCCCGGCTGCAGCTGCCGCGTTGGCCACGGCGGCGGGCGGCTTGCTGGGCACGGTGGCGAGCCAAAACGCGAGCAGCGGCGCGCCAAAGAGGCCAAAGACCAGGAAGAGCACGCGCCAGCCGAAGCTGATGAGCAGCAGCGGCGACAGCACCAGCCCCGCCAAGTTGCCTGCGGCGGCGCGGTGGGAGGCGTGTGGAGGTGGTTGCGGCCTGGGCAGCCCCGCCACAAGGTGGCATACAGTGGCCGCAGAAACACCGGCACCCAGAGGTGCAGCAGCCTCACCCCACCCTGGTGTGAGTGGGGGGGGCGAGGGGGGGGGGCTGTGCACACAGCCCCCTGCGGCAGAGGCGCACAGGCAGAGGATGCCTGAGTCGAGCGTCCCTGCCCCCCAAAAGAAGAGGCGCACCTGTGTGGAAGCCCGAGAAGCAGAGCCCCAGGGCGCGGGCCTTGGCCGAGGGCGGGATGTAGTTGGCCACCAGGTTGTTCATGGACGGCAGCGCCACGCCCTCGCCCAGGCCCTGCCAGCACCGCGAAAACGCACTCCTGCTTGCTGAAGGGGGACCAACTCCTCTGTCCCCTGCCTCGCCCGGCGCACGCTCTCACACGCGCCGCTGCCACACGCAGGCAGGATCCTTGATGAAACGACTGCCACGACGGCGTACCGCCCCCCGCCGCCCCTGCGCACGCTTCTCCCGCTCACCACGGCCACGCGCGCCGCCAGGATGGCCGTGACCGAGTGCCCGGCCGCCGCCACGGCGGGCGTGAGCGCCAGCGGCAGCGCCAGCGAGGCCAGCGAGAACCAGAGCATGCCAAAGGCCATGACCACCTTGCCGCCGTACTTGTCTGCCAGGGTGCCGCCCAGTAGCTGCGTAGCCATGTAGCCCCAGATGAAGGCCGACTGGATCACGCCCTGCGCCATGCAAGGTGTGCGCCAGAGGCAGAGCAGGCGTGCGCCGCTTGCGCCGCCCGCCACGCTGGCGGCCCAAGCAGGCGTGAGCGGGACGACCGAGCGCGGGTGTGGGGTGGAGCAGGCCCTCATGGCGTCTATCCCCGCCCCCAACACACACACGTGGTCATCATCTGCATGATGCCACGCTCGTGGCACGCACCTGGAGGCTGGCGGACCAGCCAAACTCTGCTGACATGGGGATGATGGCCACGCTGAGGCAGATGCGGTCCATGTTGCAGAGCAGCAGCGCCACGGCCGTGGGCAGCACCACGCGCAGGAAGGGGTTGTAGTCGCCGGCGGCAGGGGCGCTGTCGGACGCGGCGGCGGCGTGCGCGACCACCGAGGGCCGGTGTGCCCGCTGATGCCATCTGCTCCTGCGCGCGTGCGATGTTGCCAGGGCGCCATGCTGTCCCCATGGGCGCGGCGATCACCTGTCGGGCCCGCGCGGCGAAATGACGTGGCGCACCTGCCCCCCGCATCGCGCAATCCCCGCTGCTGCTGCGCGCCTCCTTGCAGCTCGTCGTGGCGGCAGCAGCAGGCTGTGACACGCTCCTGCCGTGGTGGCCCATCACTGGTGCTGATGTGCACGCTCGGTGCGGCGTGGCGGTGCTGTGGGTGCCGCGGCGCTGTGCAGGGGCGCCATTGGCGGCGCAGCACGTGGTGCTGCGCGTGCATGCGCTCCACCTGGGCCATCTCTTGGGCACGCACAAGCGCCGCACAGCACAGATCGCCGAGCTTCCCAAACTTTTGGTGCATGAGGGCATTGGGGCGCTGCTCGACACGCCACAGAGAGAGCTGCCCAGCCGTGCGGCGACAAGTCACCCTCACCGCGGTCGTCAGGCTCGCTTGTGACCCGAGCCAGCGCTCTCGAGTTCGCCGGTTCGCTGCTCGCTCCACCGCCCCTGGTGCGGAGATGGAGATTGCCGGCCAGAAACTCGACGGCCTGAGCTTTGAGAAGCTCCAGAAGGCCTACCAGGAATGGCTGAAGCAGCAGCCGGCGCCGATCGAGGTGCTGATGACCGGCGTCGTGGGCTCGCTGCAAGGCTTGGCCATCGGCTACTTCCTGGGCAAGTTTGGCACGCCTGACCCGTCAACTGTCAACGCCGGCGCCAACCCAGCCCTCAACGCGCAGCTCCAAGCGCTGCAATCAGGGGGGCCGTGGGCGCAGGCGCGGAATCTC
>VFQP010001956.1_pt1 | contig 24749 bp, 26 predicted proteins | sample 3512351 | NCBI WGS metagenome assembly VFQP01 (sample SAMN10412372, study PRJNA504923) | tailings metagenome | isolation source: Relicate 1 Philex TSF1 revegetated site | place: Philippines: Tuba, Benguet | collected 2017-08-29
TGGGGCGCGCTGCCCCAGCACCAACACGAGCTGGGGCGCGCTGCCCCAGCACCAACACGAGCTGGGGCGCCGCACGCACGCAGCGCTCCACCAACCCGCGCCGCGCACGCCCGCCTGGTGGTGCCGGCACCCCGCCCCGCCCTTCCTCCCGCCCCTGGCCCGCACCTGGTCGCCGCCCGCCGCCACCTGGTACGACCCCACGCGCGTCACCACGTCGCCGCTGCGCAGGCCGCCCACCGCCGCCGCGCTCCACTCGTCCACGCGCGGCATGGTGATGCCGGGCAGGTACGCCGTCTCGGCCTTGCCCACCGTGCCCACCTGCACATGCACACAGCGCGCTCCACACCTCGTCCATCATCCTTGACACTCTGACTCCTGTGCTGCGCGCCAGCCGCAACGGCTCTGCTCCCCTCGAGCGCCCTCAGGCCCAAGGGCACCTGCAGCGAGCGCCAGGCCCCTCCCTGGCTGCCCACGCTTCCCCTCTGCCCTGGCACACGTGCCGCCCGTCAGGGCCCGCACCTGCACCAGGAGCGCCGTGTAGGCAAAGATGATGTTGGCCACCACGCCGGCGCTGATGACTGCGGCGCGCGAGGCGATGCCCCGGTTGCGCAGCAGGTCGGGGTCGTCGGCGGGCCAGGGGCTCGACGGGTCGTCGTCGGGGAACGCCACGTAGCCGCCCAGCGGGATGGCGCGCAGGCTGTACTCCACCTCACCGCCCTGCAGCGATCAGTGCGCGCGCTTCCCGGCACCTTGATGGCCCTGACAGTGCGACCCCGGTGGTGCGCACATAGCCAAGGTCTGCGCCGCTGCACCTTGAAGGTGAAGAGCGGCGGGCCAAAGCCGATGGCGAACTTGGTCACGTGGATGCCCTGCACGAGTGCGCGGCGTGCGCGGAGGTGCATCAAGCGTCTGGTCGCCAGGCCGGCGAGTGGGCAGCGGGTGGACCATGGAGCAGCTGGTGGAGCACGCGCATCACCTGTAGCCTTGCTGCAGCAAAGTGGCCCGCTTCGTGCACGGCCACGATGGCGGTGAGCACTCCCAACGCCTGCGCCACAAACAGCGGCTGAGTCGCCGCGGGCGGCAGCCCACCTGTGGGCGCACACAGGCAGGTAGCACCATCAGCACCAGCACCAGCGCCACCTTGCTGCTCCTGCTGAGAAGCGCGATTTGCTCTGTGGTGGAGGGGCCTCGCCACGGGCAGCTCACCAAAGGCAGCGGGTGCCGCGAGCATGGCTGCGGCTGCAAAGCTCATGAGGCGCGTGCTGGCGGATTCCAGCGGCGTCTGCTGGCTCGTGCTGGCCTGCGAGGCCATGGCCCACCGCTCGCATCGGTGCTCCGTCTGCGCCTCTGCCGCGTGCTCCTCCGCTGCTCGATGCCGCTGCTCCAGCGGCTGTCGGTGCTCCTGCCCTCCCTGCTGCTGCGCTCTCGCGTGCACCACACCGCGCCAGCTGCGCTGCGACCCGCACGCGCGGAGGACGGGTGCCACGACGCGCCCGTGGCAGTTGCTGCAGGGGAGAGTCCCCGCCATCTGTTGGGCGCTGCGCATCTTGCTGACGGAGTGCCCAGCAGTCTCCTGGATGTCCGTGTGCTGGTGCCTCGAAAGCCCCATGCTGTGGTCCAGGCGCTTGCAGCGTCTCAGCGCCTCAGCGCGCAGCACCAGCAAGGCCAGCACAGAGGCAGCTTGCCCCCTGACCAGGGGTGAGCGGCAGCAGGGCATTTGGAGCGAGCTCGGGTGCGGCGCTCCCCACGCTCTGCACTGCACGCACACACTCATGATCAAGCGCGCGGCGAGAGAGCGTCCAGCAGCATCCAGCAGTCGAGCGAGGGCCACCACCACCACCAGCAAGCGCTGAACACCACCCTGCGTCTTGCGGTCAGGGGTCAGGGTTGGCCGCCCCGGCGCGAGCGAGCTCACGCACGGGCGCAGGTCGCTGACACAGAGTGCCGTCAGCACGTCAGCAGAGCACACAGCACGTCAGCTACACACGCCAGCCAGCGCCCCAGGGCACGTGAAGGATCCTCGCTCTCGTCAGCACACGCCCTGGCAGAGCAGGCGGCAAAGTCTACGCGCGCGCCAGCATCGCGGCGGGCGCGCCACACACACCCTCTGGCGGATGTATGTACATCGCGGCACGGCAACGCCACCAGCGTGCTTAACGGCGACAGTCGGTTGTGGAACAGGGGCGGCGCGGCGTGTTTGGGGGGGGAGGGGACAGGCAAAATCAAGCGCGAGGAAAAAGCTCCCGAGGACATCCCCGCCTGCGCCGCACAGCAGCGCTGCGCCATGGCCAAGCGCAGGCGGGGCCCCTCATCAATGCTGCATAGCCCTCTCGCATCTCCCAGCATGAGTGGGCCAGGGGGGGATTGTGGTTCGCGCTGCTCTCCCGCTCTCTCCCGCTCTCTCCCTCTTTCCCCTCTGAGGCACTCCCCGCACGGCACACACCCACACACAAAAGTGCCGAGCGTTTGGCAGGCTGGGCTGCGTTGGCGCCCACACCCAGCGCAAAAATGGGGTGCCTCCGAGGTCTCAATCATTGTCGCAGGAGGCGACCCAGGCCTTGCGTCCGACCAATAAAGAGCCCGCAAGAGCCCGCAAGAGACTCTGGAGCACACACACACACACTGGGTGGCGAGTTTGTGTAGGAGAGCAGGCCGCTCGCAGAGGCGCACACGCACACACGCCCCATTTGCTTTGCTTAGCACACCACCACGCGAGCACGCCGCGCCCTGCAGCCCCCTTCAACCCTCCTCCCGGAACGCCCCTTGACTCGCCACCAAAGGCCGTACAAGCCCCCTTCGCCCCCCTCTGGCCCCAGCCCGTTCATCCCCCAGCGCTCAGCACCGCCCGGCCCACACCCCCTGCGGGTGGTTGCGCGGCGAGCGGCGCAGCGGCCCGCCCGCCGCCGGCTTGCCCTCCGCGTCACCCTCCACGCCCTCCATGCTCGCGTCGCCCTGCGCCTCCTCTGGCGCCATGGCTGCGTCGTCGTCCCCAGAGGCTGCCAGCAGCGCGCTGCTGGTGGCGCTGGCAAACACCGTGCGGCTGACCTTGGGCCAGGGCGCCGCCAGCGACGACTTGAGGCGCCTCAGCGGCTGCTGCTGCGGCTGCGAGGCCGACGACGGCGGCGGCAGCAGGGCGGCCGCGTCCTGGGGCTGCGCCCCCAGCGCAAACGGCGTGAAGCCGGCGCCCGCCGGGCCCAGGGCTGCGGGCGGGCCGCTGCCCAGCAGGGCGGGCGGAGGGGAGGCGGCGCGGGGCGGCAGCGAGGACGCGCGCGCCAGCGTGGCGAAGGGTGAGGAGGTGGCCGCGTCGGTGGACAGGCTGACGGGGCCGGGCGGGCAGGGCACGGCCGCCGCCGCCGCCAGGTTGCTCACGGCGCGGGCGCGCGAGCGGCGGGCGCGCACCATGCGCGGCGACTGTGTGCGCATCGGCGACGAGCCGGCGCTGCTGTTTCCGTTGCCGCCGCCGCTGCCCTGGTTCGCGGCGGCCTGCCCTGGCTCGGCGGCGCCGCCGGGCAAGCCCTCAGGCTTGCCCTCCTGCTGCTGCGGCTCCCCCTGGTCCCAGTCCATGGAGGCGGGCGGCGCTGCTCCGCCCATGGCCCCGGCGGCCATGGCGGCTGCGGCCAGGCCGGCGCAGCCGCGGTCGGCGAGCGCCGCCGTGGTGACGGTGGCGGCGGTGGTGGCGGCGCAGCCCTGCAGCAGGTTGAGCAGCGAGGAGGGCGCCGACGGGCGCGAGGAGAGGTGCCGGCCCGTGCTGAGCTGCGCGGCGGGGGGAGACGCGGCGGCTGCCAGCGCCGCCGAGGCCTCACCCGCAGGCAGGAGCTGCTGCTGCTGCTGCGCTGGCGTGTGGGTGGGCGAGCAGAGCGCAGTCACCGGGTGAGACAGGCGGCCGCGCAGCGCCGCGCTGCCTGGAAAGGCCGCGGCGTCCTGGGCGGCGGCCTTGGGGCTGGCAGGGCTGCTGAGCAGGCCCTGCAGGGTCTGGCGGTAGAGCTCGCTGGCCGCCGCCAGGCCCCGGGGGAGGCGGTCGGCGCCCCGCAGCGAGGGCGCCGGGCGCTGGCCCGCGCTGCCCGCCGCCGCCTGCGCGGCCGCCGCCGCAGGGGTGCTGGCCGCCTGGGGCGGCACGCTGCCCACGGCAAAGGGGACGGGCGTGGGCAGCGGCAGGCTGCTGCGTGCCAGGCTGCTCCGCGCCCGGGTGACGGGGACGTGCGCTGTGGTGCTGCCGGGCAGCTGCGGCCGCGAGCCCGCCGGCGTGGACGCCACGTCGCCCAGGGACGACGTCGCAGGCGTGGCCTCCTCCTGGCGGCTGGCTGGCAGCGAGGCGGCCGGGGTGCCGGCGGCAGAGGGCGCGGCGACCTGGTTGGCGTTGGCGTGGGCGTGGGCGGCGTTGCTGCCCTGCTGGCCGCCCGCGGGGTTGCTGGACGAGGAGGCGGCCATGCGCTGCGCCGCCATGAGCGAGGCGCAGTGCGTGGCGGCGTGGTACGACGACATGCCCTCCAGCTGGATCGTGTCGGTGGTGCACGGCGCCTTGCACCGGAACGTGACCTGCGCGGCTCTCGAGCGCGCAGCAAAGGACTGCTGAAGAGCGCGCGCGCGTGTGTGAGCCTTCCTCTGCCTCTCCCTCGCTGATGTTGTTACGCGCAGATGGGAGCGTCTGCGTGCCAGTGGGGACGGCTTCCTCCCTCTCACCTCAAAGTCCACGCTGTCGGGGATGTTGAACAGGCGCCGGATTTCCCGCTGGAACTCCCTCTGGCCCTCCTCGCCCGGCTTGACGCGGATCTTGTGCACCACCGAGCCCAGCGTCACCACCATGATGGGGTCGGCGGGCGGCAGCGAGGGGCCCGACAGCACCGTCTTCCAGTCGGGCAGCTCGTGCTTGCAGAAGCGGCACAGGCGCTCCTCACTGCGCGTGCGGCGCAGTGCAGTGCATAGACTTGTTGGCACTTGTGCTCGATGCCGCACACACACTTGGCCGCCACGGCAGCCTCAGGTGCCGGGCGGCCCGTACATGCCGCAGGGGATGCAGCGCCACGGCAGACAGGCGGCGCTACGGCTGCGGCTCGCCGACGCGATTGGCGGCTGGTGCTGCTCGCACACACACACACACACGCTGCTGTGCGCGCCCTCCGTTACGGGGCTCGGCCCTGGAACCGCTCGCGGAGGCCAGGCACCAACGCCGCAACTCGTACTCCACGGCAGCTCACCTGCGCCCGGCCTGCTGGAGGCACCAGCGCGAGAGGCAGCGCAGGTGCACGTCGCGCGGGCAATTGCAGGGCCTGGCGAGCGCGCCGCGATCGGTGCTGGGGCCCTCCAGGCCTGCGCGCACGCCAGGGCGAGCCAGGCCCAACAGCGGGCGATGGCACACACAGTCGGCCCATCGCAACGCCGAGCCGAGCATCCGGGGCGAAATCCACCAAGAACGACCCCGTCTCTGCACGCCGTTCGCTTGCCCGGGGCCCCGCTGGCGCCGGCTGCTCTGAGGGCCACAACTTGTCGCCCGCCGAAAGGTGCCCAAAAGCCGCCCTGACGCCGCGCGCTCTCCCCATCAGCCAGCGATGCGCTGCTCGCGCGCGCCACACTCACATATCCAGCACTGCTCGTCGTCGACGGCGCTGCCGCCCGGGCTGCTGCGCCTGCGTGGCATGATGGCCGCTGCTCTCTCTTTGGCCGAGCAGCTGCGACAGAGCGCGCAAAGCCGCTGCGCTACGCTGCGCTCCTCCGCCTCCTCAAGTGCTGCTGCTGCGCGCTGTCAATGCGCCGGTGTTGGTGCTACGATGTGTGTGCTCGCGTTGAGACGACGTGGGGTTGGGGTTCCCACTCACATGCGAGCCACACGAGGAGAGCACAGAGAAGGCCACGAGGATATTGAAGTCTGCTTCCTCAGTGCTTCGGCGCGCCAATGGGCGCCTGCATCGGTGGGGTCCGGCCCGAGCAGCTGCCCGCCCGCCGCCAGGTGGCGCCGCCGTCCGAGGTAGGCGCTGGCGGAGGACACGTGCTCTCTCTTCAGCCACTTGCAACTCAGGAAGAAACCCGGAGAAAGGAGAAAGGAGATGCAGAGCACGCGCGAGTGGCGAGATGCTGCCGATCTTCAGAACGAGCTGGCCGAGCTGGTGCTCCGAGCCGTCGCGCCGCCCATGGCGCTGCCAGCGGGCTGGCGCTGCAGCGCGCCCAGCGGCAGGGGAGGCACAGCCGCCGCCGCCGCTGCCGGTGCGGGGGCGTGCTGCTGTTGCTGCTGGTGCAGGAGCCCGCGCTGCATGGCCCGCTCCAGGATGCTGCCGCCGCCACCGTTGGCCGGGCGAGGGGCCGACTGCGGCGCGCCAGGCAGGCTGCCTGCCACCGGGCGCGAGACGCTGCCTGCAGCCACGCCGCCTGACGCGCCCGCGTGGCGGTGCTGCTGGTGTGGCTGGTGCGTGAGCGCCGTGCTCTGCGGCGTGGCCGTCATGACCCCGCGGAAGGGCACGGGGCTCGGGTAGGTGAGGGAGGAGGTGGGGCCCCGCCCCGTGGGCTGCGCGCTGTCCACCCAGCCGGCCGTGTAGTTGCCGGGGACGGCCGGCGTCGCCGCGACGCCCTGCAAGGCGTGGCAGCGTTCATGCTCGTCCTCAGTCTCAGCCTCCTGGAGTAGCGCGTGCTCTGCAGCCTCAGAAGCAGAGGCGTGAGGCGCCGCACCTGGTCAGACGCGCGTCGCCCCGCGCCCCGATGCCCGCCGCCGTCGTCCTCCTCCTCGTCCTCCTCGTCGCCGTCCTGCAGGCCTGCCCCACGCCTGCCCAGCTGCACCGCCTGCACAGGCGCGATGAGCGAGGTCGGGTGACATGGTGAGGTCGCGCCCGTGTGCGTCAACGAGGGTTCCAAAGTGGAACCGAAAGCGGTTGACGCGTGAGGTCCCACCTGCCTCCTGGCCGCCTGCTGAGCCGCGGCCACCGAGTGCTCCGTCTCGTAAATGTCGCCAAACAGCTCGCTGGAGCGGTCCGACCCCGCGTCCACCTGCGCGTGGCGTCAAGGGGCATGACCCTGATGCTGCCGGCGGGACAGGGAGGAGGAAGCAGCGCAGCGGTCTGGCAGGGAGGATGCGTGGAGGATGTGCTCCGTGCCCACCTCGGTGCTGCCCATCATGACGGCCATGCGCTTGACCAGCCGGCGGTTCTGCTTGGCCGAGCGGGGCGACGCAAAGGGCGACTCGGGGTCCACGTCCAGCTTCATGGCCTGCACGTACTGCTGCCACACCAGCAGCACCTCCTGCAGGACGCGCCGCCGCCGGCTGCCGCTGGCCAGGTCCGCCAGGTCCAGCAGCGAGCTGCGCCGCGCCATGGCCGCGCGCCACGAGTGCCACGACGCGGACAGCAGCTCCTGCGGGCAGGCGGGTGAGCGAGAGACCACAACATGGTGCGTCCGGACGGCGTGCACGATGCGCCTGGCCCGGTACCACGCCTGGACGTTGCGAGGCGGCGCACCTTGCGCTCGGCGACCGCCTGGCCCTGCAGCACGCGCAGCAGCGCCTCGCGCCGGCGGGCGCCCGCCTGCGCCTGCCCTGCCCAGCCGCGCAGCGCCCTGCCGGCGCTCGCCGCGAACCAGTGCTGCCCCGCCAGCTCGAGGAGCTCCGCGCCGCGCTGAGCCGACGACGCCGCGGCCTGGTGCCACGCGCGCACGTAGCGCTCCTGGTACACCCTGCGTCCACAGGCGGGGCCGACGTGTGTGACGGCTCGCCGACGCAGCGCACACGTCGCGATCCGCGGTGCGCGCCCCCAACCACACGGCTACTCACCTGCGGAAGTGCTCGAGCGCCTTGTTGTTCGCCGCGCGGATGTCCACCACGTAGTCGTGCCAGTGGCGGAAGGCCGCCGAGAGCCCGCGCTGCATGATGGCGGCGAAGCGCGTGGCCACCTTGCGGTAGACGCCCGTCTGCAGCCGCCAGGCCTTGAAGCACGACGACAGCAGCTCGGCGTGGTGGCGCGCGCGGATCTGGTCGCCGATGCGCAGCGCCTCCTGCGCCCAGGGCGCCAGCACGCGAGCGCAGCACGCGCAGCGCGCAGAGCAAGTCAGACCTGCCCTGCGGCACTGGTGCAGAGGCGCGCCCAAGCGCAGAGGCGCGCACCTTGATGGCGGCCTGCTTGGCGGCAAACACCTGGCGCCGCATCAGCACCTCGCGACTGTAGTCGACCCACGCGCGGAAGCACCGCGCCTGCATGCCAAACATGAGCACCTGCGATGCACGGCCCAGCCACGCCAAAGATGAGCGCAGGCGTCAGCGCCTCGTGCCCTGCGCCATTGCGCGTGACGGTCCAGAAGCGGTGCGCGCAAGCGCCTGCTGCCCTAGTTTCTCCCTCCTCACCTGGGCGACGTCCCGCAGCTTCTGCCGCTGCGTCTGCAGCCACAGCACGCGCTGGTACCACCCCACCAGCCCCCGCCGCAGGTAAAGGCGCTGCATCGCCAGCCGCGCCTGCGCACGCCGCACACAGGACACGGCCGACGAGTGAGCACGCAACCGCAGGCACGTGCTCGGGTGCGACCCTGCCGCCACCGCCAGGACGACCCTCCTCGCGCGCACCTTGGTCATGTGCCTCCAGGCCCGCACCGAGCGCAGCAGGCTCAGCGTGCCCAGCGCCAGCACCAGCTGCTTCTCGCGCCGCGCCTCGAGCGTGAAGGCGCGCCAGCAGTCCACCGCGCGGAGGTACACCACCAGGCGGTTGGCGCGCATGCCCCGCATCGCCACCTCCTCCTCCACGTGCTGCACACACACACACACACGCGCGCATACGAGGCCAGCTGGACCAAGCACGCGCGGCCTTAGCAGCGGTCCTGGGCGGCGAGCGCAGCTCAACACGCGGCGAGCGTCGCAAGGGCGGGGCGGCACTGCCCAGCACCACGCCGCGCGCGCGCACCTCCCTCCAGGCGATCCATGCGTTGTCGAGCAGGCGTCCAAAGTAGTGCACGTCGGCGCGCGTGAGCGCCAGCGTGTCGTGCCACGCCGCCTTCCACTGGTTCCACGCCATGCCCAGCTGGCGCTTCGCCCAGAACTGCATGGCGTGCCCCAGCTTGGCCTTCTTCTGCACGCGCATGCACGCACACACGCGCACACGCACGCCCGGAAGCTGGGCTTTGGCCCCGCCAAGGCGGCCAAACAGATGCAAGTCCCGCCATGTGGCACATGGTCCACTTGGGAGCAAGCGCGGCGCTGTTGCGGAGGCGCCCAGCGGCGGCGCCACGCCACCCTGGAGGAGAGGGCCCGCAGGCATCCCCCGCGTTGCCCGCACCTCTCTGCGCTTGGCCAGCAGGTCGGCCCAGGTGTTCCAGGCCCGGGACAGCGCGGCGTTGCGCAGGTGCCGCGCGGCGCGCTCAAACTTGTCCGCCTTGTCGCGGCCCTGCGCCACAGCCTGGCGCCACGACGTGAAGGCGGCCAACAGGTGGCGGTTGCGCAGCTTGCCCAGCGCACCCTGTAGGCAGCGCACAGGCGTAAGCAGCGGCGGCCATCAGACGGGGACGCGCTCTGCGGCCCTCTCACAACCGCAACGCCTTTGCGGGACTGGCGTTACGCTCAGCGACGCATGACTGCAACGCGGCGGGCTGGGGCAAGGAGGAGGAGGAGGAGCCGGCAGAGGGCGACAGGGCGGCGTGGCGCAGCGCCGCCGCTCACCATGACCTTGGCCTTGTTCTGCCGCATGAGCGCGGCCTGGCTGCGCCACTGGTGGATCACCTCGAGCTGCGTCTTGAACAGGAAACGCGCCAGCGCCTGCGCACCAGCACCGCCACCACCAGCGACCCGTCGCACTGCAAGCACGCTGCCGCCTGAGCCCCACTGCACAGCAAGGATTCGTTCGTCGTCTGCCGTTCACCCGGTTGAAAAGCAAAGCAGCGCACCTTGCGGGCCACGCGGCCAAACTCCACGCGGTACCTCCAGGCGACCCAGACCTGCCGCTTGGTGCGCAGGCCGCGGCGCGCCTGGATGGCCTGCATGGCGCCCCGCATGTGGCGCAGGTAGGGCGCCAGCGCGCGCCAGAAGAAGAAGCTGCGCTGCAGCTTGAAGCCGCCCATGCGGACCACGACGGCCGAGACCTTGGTCCGCCAGACGCGCTGCGTGGTGGCCGCGTCCCTCCACGTGATAAAGGCCTTGCGCAGCAGGCTGCCGGCGTAGGCGAACACGGCGCTGGCCGTGGCCTCCAGCACGCGCCGGCGCTCCTGCGCGCCGGCGCGCCAGCTGTCGAAGGCGTACGAGAGCGGCCAGGCGCGCCACCGCTCCAGCGCCGAGGCGCACGTCGCCTTGAGCTCGGGCTTGGCGGCCACGGCATCGGCGATGGCGGCCTGCCACGCCCTCCGCTGCTTGCGCTCCTTGGCCACCTCGCTGCGCGCCAGGAGGACCAAGAGCGCACCAAGGTGGTGGACGCCGCGCAAGCGGCTGCACGCAGTCACGGCAAAGCCCAGTGGCACTCGCGCCTCACCTCCATCCGAAGAAGGCGAGCTCCATGTGCCTGCCCAGCACGCGCTGGAGCACCAGCTTGAGGCTGCGCATGCGCTGCGCGTGCTGCCTCCACGCCGTGAACACGCCGCTGAGCGTCTCTCCCGCAAGCGCCGCCGTGATGCTGGCAAAGAGCTCCTCGGCGGTGCGCACGGCTTCGGCCTTGCGCAGCGCCTGGTCGCGCCACGTGTTGAACGCAGCCACCAGAGCGCTGCGGCGCCAAGCGCAGAGCCGCGAGCAGGAAGAGCAAGGCCGAGTGGTCGCGACGCCACCGCGACCGGCACCGCGACCGGCACTGCGATCGTGCGCTCTGCACGACCCACGGGATCGCACCGGTTGTTCCAGATGAGCATGGCGCGGCGCTTGACGCTCTGCAGGTACATGAACTCGAGCCACGAGTTCCAGGCCGCCTGCGCGATGCACGCCCAGGCAGCAAGCGGGCGTCTGGAGCCAGACGCGCAGGAACGCCAGGTGGTGCTGGCCCTAGCAACCCAGAGGGGACGGAGCGCGCGTGCTCACCAGCACGGTCCTGCGCGCCATCTTGGTGATGATGACGCCGGCGGCCGACCGCATGTTGCTGCGCCACAGCTGGTAGTGCCGCCATCCCTGCCACGCCAGCGCCAGCAGCCGGTTGGTCCACTTGGCCAGCGCCCGCGCCATCATGTGCCGCGCCGCCCGGCAGTCCTGCGCCGGCGAGTCCCCGCCGAGAGCCAAAGCGAGCACGTGAGCATTGCGGTGAGGCCGCGCCGCCACCTCCTTACTGCTCTGCCGTGTGAGGCCACCACACCTCGACAAAGCCGCGCCACTTCTGCCAGGCCGACGAGAGCCGCAGGTTGCACCACCGCCCCGCCACGGTGCGCGCCGTGATGACCAGGTGCCGCCGCCAGGCGCAGCGCATGCGCCACCGCTTGAAGGCGTTGCTCAGGCGGTGGTAGCGCCAGGCGAAGAGCGCCTTGTGCAGCTTGGCCGTGTGGCTCCACGCCTCCAGCACCTGCGCCACGCCACGTGGGACACCGCACGCAGTGCACTGCTCACGCGGCAGTCCTCCTCCGCCAACTAGAGATGCCTGCACGCTTGCAAGAGCGCTGCTTGGCGTGTACCGGCGCTTTGCGGTGCACACCTTGCGGGTCTTGGTGGTGAAGAAGTGCGCCTGCGCCAGGCGCTTCTTCTGGCTCCACGCGACGTTGCGCTTGAGGCGCTCCAGGCCCACAAACAGCTCGCGGTTGCGCATGCGCAGCACCATCTGCGCGGCCATGGGGCGAGAGAGAGCGGCCAGTCGTGCAGCCGCCGCTCAGCACGCGCAGCGAGCGGGTGTGCCTCCAGTTTAACCTTTAGCGCCGCCCCTCTCTGCCCCCTGCCCCGCACCTGCTCCACCAGCTGCAGCACGTCCTGCTTGTGCAGAACCACGTCGCGCCACGAGTTGAACGCCCGCGCCATGGACTGCTGCGTCATGTGCCGCAGCGCCTGCGACGCGACACACAAAACCGCACGCAACCACGGCGCCCCTCACGTCAAGCACGCCTTGCGCGCCCCCACCTCCCTCCACGAAGCAGCAGCGACGCGGGGAGCCTGCGCGCGCCCGCACCCCCTTGGCGCGCCCGCATCGCTCGTGGTAGTCCATCCAGCTGTTCCACGCGCGCCCCAGCAGCAGGTTGCGCAGGTGGCCCAGCGCCTTGTTGTGGGCAAAGTCCCCGGCGCGCTTCATCACGATCCACTCGCACCACGTCGCCAGCGCGTCCCGCAGCACCTGCGCACACAAACCGCTCAAGCAACGGGCGCCCACACATGCGCCCCTTGCTGCCATGCCACGGGCGGCTGGGCGCCGCCAGATTAGACCGCGCCCCTTCCCAAAACACCCTCAAACAACAGAGCTCCTGAGCGCAGACAGGCGCAAGAGCAAAGCGCCCCGCCCCCCGCCGCCCACACACCTGCTGGTTGGTGCGGTGCAGCATGCCCATCCAGCGCTCCTTGAGCGACCGCCGGTACGCCGCCACCTCCCTCCACGCGCGCGCGCAGCGCTGCAGGAACACGAGGTTGTAGCGGATGACCAGCGCCCGGCTCATTTGCTTGCGCAGCGTGTACCACCTGGTGAGTGCAGCGCAGCGATGCAGGACAGGAGGGGCGTGCGTCAGCAGCGGGGAGGGGCCGCCTGCACGGTCCAGTGGCACCACTGTTGGGATGCCATGGCGGGTGCGGTGCGGCGAGGCCATGGCGAGCCCAGGGCGCACCTGAGCATGCTGAAGGCGGTGCGCAGGCGCCCCTGCATCCAGAAGCACGCCGCGCGCAGCGCGCTCGCCGCCTTGCCGCGCCGCAGCGCCACGTAGCGCCGCCACGCGCCAAACGCCTCGTGCAGCATGGCGCCGAGCATCTGCGCACCACGGCAACGCAGCCAACACGGCAGCTCATTCGCCGTGCACGGCAGGGGAGGTAGCGGGAGGCGAAGCAGGGCTGTCTGCCAGGGAGGGCTGTGCCCAACACACAGATACACACAAACGGCGAGGCGAAGCCACGCGCCTTGCGGAAGACGCCCCCGAGGCGCGACTCCATGACCTTGCGGCGCAGCAGCCGCTCGCGCCAGCCCTGCAGCGCGCGGCGCCGCAGGCCGGCCAGGTGGCGCAGGCGGGCGGCGCGCGAGCGGCGCTTGCGCGCGGCGTTGGCGCGCAGCATGAAGAAGGCGTAGGCCAGGCTGCGGCCCGTGAGCACCGCCAGGTAGGCCGACGCCTTGGCCTCCAGCTCCACCTGCGCCACACACATGTTTGGGGGGGGGGGACGGCACAGGGACGGGCAGGCAGGCAAGACGAGCTCCTAGTCAGTGGCGGACCAGCGCCCTGGCTACGTGGGTGCGGCCGCTTGAGAAGAGCGGCTGCTCCATGTGGCGGGAAGGTGTGCGTGTGCACCTTGCGCCATCAACGTGGACATGTGGTGCAATGAAAGGCGGTGCCGGGCGTTTTTGTGTGCGCGCAGGCCCAGGCCCCACGCGCGCACCTTGCGCAGCGCCCACTCCTTCCAGGCGCCAAAGGCGCGGGCCAGGGCGTGCCGGTACCAGTGCACCAGCGCCGCCGTGAGGCGGTCCTTGAGGTGCACGCGGCGCAGCGCGTGGGCGCGCCACGCGGAGAAGCAGCGCGCCAGCACGCCGCCGATCCAGTGCGCCAGCGCCAGGCGCACCTGCGGGGGGCAAAGACGCACGCACGAACCACCGCTCCGCATCACGGCGGTGCTTGGCGCGCTTGAGCGCGCACCTGGGGCCCAGGGACGCGACAGGCAACCGGGCCGCGGGCGCGCACCTTGGCGTGCTTGGTGGCCAGCACGGCCGTGACGGCGCGCCACTCGCCCAGCACCTGGTGGCGGCGCAGGTTCTGCCGCACCGTCAGGTGCATCAGTGCCTTGCCGTGCCTCTCCTGCGGCTCGGGCAGCCACGGCGGCGCACGGCAACACCTCGGCGCAGTCCGCTGGATTCAGCACGCGCGCTCTGACGCGTCAGCCCGCTGATTGATTGCCCGCTCGCTCAGCGCGCACCTGGTACTCCTGCCAGGCCAGCAGCCAGCCGGCGAACGCGGCGTCGAGCAGCCGGGCGCGGTAGTGCGCCTGCGCACGCCTCCACCTGACCGTCTTCTTGCGCCAGTGCAGCGTGCGCGCGCGCCACCCGGCCATGGCCATGCTGCGGCGCCGCCGCTCCCAGTGCAGCGCCGCCGAGAGCTCCTTGGCCTTGTCTGCCGCCGCCTCCAGCACCGCCTGCCTGAGCCCGGTCAGGGCCTTGGCCGCCGTGCGGCGGCTCAGCCGCACCTGCGACTCGCGCAGGATGCGCCGGTGCTCGGCCGAGGTGGCGGCCGCCAGGCGCCAGGCCGCCACCACGCGCGCGCGGCGGGTGGCGGAGGCCGTCTCGAGGGCGCGGTCGTGGCGCCGGCGGCGCTGCTGCCTGAAGTGCGTCAGCGCGCGCCAGTGGCGCAGCGCGCGCGTGGCGCAGGACTCGGCGAGGCGGTGCTTGGCGTACGAGACCTTTTGCGCGCGCCGCCAGCCGAGGTGCAGGCGGCTCCAGGCCAGCGCGCGCAGGCGCTGCACCTCGACCTTGGCAATCTCGTTGAACGACTGCGGATTAAAGAGGCGTGGGAAGGACAGCAGGCCGTCTGCGCCACGCGTCTGCAGCAGATAAGTCCAGGCCGAAGCGAGGGAGACTCGGCTCGCACGCACCTGCAGGTCCAGGCGACGCCGCACCGCCGCCTCGTTCCAGGCGCGCACGCAGCGCGTGGCGCAGCCGGCCTGGATGCGGCCGCGGTGCGCCGCCACGATCTCGGCCTTGGCCTGGCGCCGGGCGTGCCACGCGCGCCAGCCCTCCCACGCGTCCTGCGCGTTGCGCGACTCGCAAGAGCACACCTCGAGTCGGCTCGATGTGACGCAGCAAGCTGCTCTCCCTTCCGCGTGCGCAGCGCGCCTAGCCCACGCGCTCTCACCGCCTGCAGGTAGAACAGGAGCTTGTGCGCGTGCTCGCGCGCGAGCTGCTCGTTCTCGCGCTGCAGTTCCACCAGCGCGCGCCACGAGCCCCACGCCGCCGCCACGCGCCCGTTGACCCAGTGCCGCAGCGAGCGCCCCGCCGCCTCCCGCTTGGCTGCGGCGCCCAAAGCGCGCGTGCACCGAGGTCCTTAGCTCAGACCAGCACGCAAGCGACACAGCTCGGGACGCTGCACACGGGGCGCCCAGCAAAGCGCGTGTCACGCACCGTGCAGGTGGGCGATGTAGCCACGCCAGCTGTTCCACGCCTTGGCCAGCGTGCCGCTCAGGAAAAAGTGTGCCGCCTTGCTCATCTGCTTCTTGCGGCACCTGCCAGAAAGCAAGCAGCAGAGCAGCGTGCAGGCACCGCCATCAGTGCCTGCACGCACAAACACAGTGCGACCGCGCGCCGCCCTCCAGAAACAAGCTGGTGCTGCGCGCACCTGCCCTCCTCCACGAACTCGGCCCAGCGGTTCCACGCCGCGCCCACGGCCAGCTGCCGCATGCGCGCCGCCGCCACGCCCAGCAGGTGCGTGTGGCGCAGCCGCACCGCCAGCCGCGCCCGCCACGCGCCCAGGCACGTGGTCACCAGCTGCGCCTCGCGCCGCCCCTCAATCTCCAGCGCGCACGCCTTTTGCCTGCGCCGCAGCACACCGCAGCCCACACCTCGTCACGGCGCTGGCCGGCGGCACGCACTCCCCCTGCGACAAGCTTCCCCGCAGAGTGGGCCATTCCCCGCTCTCACCGTGCTTGGAGGCGCGCCTGGCGGCGCCAAAAGTGCAGCAGCGCGCGCCGCGCGTGGTGCGCGTAGAACGAGTCGGCGTTGTCGCCGTTCACACGCGCCTGTTCCACAAACAGCCGCCACGCTGCCCAGCACGTCTGCAAGGGGGAGATTGCAACGCACACAGGCGCACCACATGAGCCACTCCCTTCCCGCTCAGGGCTGCGTTGTCAGTCAGCTTCGTGAGGTCCTGAGGCACGCCGCATACGCACCTGCAGGCCCCTGCCGCGCCAGAAGGCCAGCGCGCGCATGACCTGCTTGGCCTTGCGCCGGCTGAAGTCCACGTACCAGCGCCACGCGCGCAGCGCCTTGCCGCCCAGGCGCTTGGCGCAGTGCCGCGAGCTGGCCATGCCCACGATGCGCAGGTACCGCGCGTTCTGTGTGCGGCAGAAAAGGCAGGCGCGGAACGCACCGTGATTGCAGCGCCGTGGGTCACAGCCGACGCAGCTGGGCGAGCGGATGGGGAGTTAGCCTGCCGTCCCAGGTGGCGCGGCGCACCTGCCGCCAGACGTCAAAGGCGACGCGCACGCCGGCGGCGCGCCAGTAGTGCAGCGCGCGGCCCAGCAGGCGCTGCCGGTGCTCGCGCCAGCGCGAGAAGAGCCGCCGCACCACGTGCGCCTCCCAGTAGGCCAGCGCCAGCGACCAGTTCTCCACGGCGGCGGCGCGCGCGTCGCGGCTCTCGCGGATCTGCGCGCGGCCAGGCCGGGGGTGCGGACGCGGGAATCAGAGGTCAGGCGCGACGCGGCGCTCCTGAGCATCGTCCTGTGCGGGCGAGCGAGGCAGCACGTCTGTGACCCGGCTGCTGCTGCGCTGGGAAGGAAGACGAAGGAAAGGTGAGTGCACCAGCCGCCCTTCTCGCCACACACGCTCACCGCTGCCGCCGTGTCCCTCCAGTCCCGGAAGGCCATGGCCACGCGGCGGAACTCTGCGTACGCCGCCGCCTCCTCCTCGTCTACCGGCACGTCGCCCGCCCAGCCGCCTCCGCTGCGGGCACGCACCACCGCGCCAAAGGCCGCTCGGCGCCCCTGCATCAACCAATGCGCTGTTGCCCGGCCCACCACGTGCACCCCAGACGCGCTCACCTGTGCGCGGTGCCCTGAGGAGCAGGCGCAGCGTGGTAGTAGCCCCCTTGCTCCCACCCGGGCACCGTGCCCCACGCCGGCCCGCCTGGGCCAACCCCAGGGAACGCCCCCGTCGCGCCCCCGCTGTAGGAAGACGCCACGCCTGCCGCGCCAGAGCCGCCAGACGTGCCCGCTGCCGACGAGGCGCCCCAGTGCGCCCCCGCCGCGCTCCCCGGCCCCCCACCACCGCCGCTCGGCGCGCCGTACCCCGGCTGCCACGGTCCGCCCGCCCCTCCCAGCCCCTGGCCGTGCAGGAGCGACGCGGGCGGCTGCGGCAACCACGCAACAGGGGCGTGGGCCTCCAGCGCGTGCGGATGCGCCCCCGCGCCAGGCCACGTGCTGGCCAGCCCCGCGCCGCCACCCCACGCCTGAGCTGGCGCCTGCGGCTGCGGCGGGTGTTGCTGCTGCTGCTGCCACTGCCCAAAGCCAGGAAAGGCCCCAGGCCCTGCTGCCTGCGGTGCCATCCCCCCGGGGGCGCCTGCCGCCGGGCCCATGGCAGGCAGCGCTCCCGCCCCGCCTCCACCGCTCCCACCGCCCGCGTCCCCACCCAGACAACTGCCGCCCCACGACGGCAGCCCTGCCTGGCGCCCTCCCGCGCCCCCGCCCCCGGCCCTCGCGTCACCCCCGCCAGGAGGCAGCGGGGCGGAGGGCAGCCCGTCAAACGCCTCCCCGCCCGCGCTGGCGCGCTGCTGCAGCTGCTGGGAGGCGCGCGCCTGGGGCACAATGTCCAGGGCCGTGGGGATGAGGTCGTGGGGCAGGTGCGCCGCGAGCGCGCCGGTGCCCCCGCCCAGCTGCTGCCCAGGGCCCCGCAGCGCCCCGCCCGCAGACTGCGCCGCCCCCGTCCCCGACAGGTGGTGCGGTGCGCGGGACGGAGGCGGCGCGCCGCCCGCTGAGGCAGAACCCAGAAGCCTGCCAGCCGTCCCTCGGTTGGCCTTGCTGACGGACGGGGTGGCGGCGCTGGCGCCAGAGGGGCGCTTCGGCCGGGTCCCTCCGGCCACAGGCGTGGCGCCCAGGACAGAGTCGTCGTGGACGGCGGCGGCGGCAGCGTCATACACGGCCCACGCGGCCTCCGCGCCCGACCCTGCTGCGTGCTGCTTGTGCTGCGGCGGGCGCGCGGCGGGAGCGGCGTTGCGCGCGCCCGCGCCTCGGCCGGCCTGCGCCGCCGCTGCCTTGGTGCCCACGCCGCTGCGTCGCTGTACCGCCGCCGCCGCCGCCGCGCGTGGCGGGGCGTTGGCGGGGTACGGCGTGGGGATGGCCACACCGGGCACCCTGAGGCGAGGCGCGAGCAGCGCGTGAAGTGAGAGCCCCTCCCCCCCGCTTCACTGAGCATCTGTGCAGGCCCCAAGGCTTTCGCCTCACCCGCTGCTCTGCGCCTCGCTGCGGAACTTGGCCCACAGGTCAGGGCTGGGGTCCAGGCTCAGCTTGAGCAGGAACCTGCGGGTCGCGCGCCGTCACAGCGCCGAGGTCGATCAAGCACACACTGGCTGGACAGCCACTGACCCACCACCAGAGTCTGCGCAGCATCCTGAGCCTGCAGAGGGGCCACCTGTAGTAGTAGACGTCCTGCTCGGGCCGTACGCCGTGCCTGGGCAGGACGGCCTCGTACGCCTTGAGCAGCCTCTGGAGCGTCACCAGGCCGCTCCCTGCAGGTCAACGCATGCGACGATGTGCACGCATGTGAGCTCGTGTTCTTGGGGCCCGGCTGGCGGAGGCAACAAGGGGCGCGCGTGGTGGGCACCTTTGCCCTGCGCCGCGGCCTCGAGGGCCTGCAGCTCAGCGAGCGTGAGGATCTCGGACATGAGCGCCACGTCGTAGTCGCTGTATGGCCGCTCCAGCGGCGGCAGCGACTGCAGCGTCTGCCATGTGAGCTCGTCGACCGTGCTGGCGCCAGCGGCGCTCTCTCGCATTGCCCGGGAGGCATGCAGGCCCCTGAGCAGCGAAGCAATAGAGTGGGCGATTGACTGGCAAAGCTTGGCTCTGCCGCGTGAGGGCCTCTTTCGACGTTCGCGCACGCACGACTCACCTGGCGGCCTGCGCGCTCGCCATGCTGCAGCGCAATTGCTGATTGTTTATCGCTGCGAGCTACTCGTCTATCTGCTGCGCCAGTGGCAAGGCCGGTCCGCGCGACCTTTGGCTCGCCATCCGCGCGCTTGGCGGGCTGCCGCGAGCGACTGCGGAGGCGCTCAGACTCTCTTTGTTTGCTGATGCTTCTGCTTCTGCTGCACACGCACGCTGCTGCACACACGCCATGGCGCAGCCAGGGGCCGGCGCGTCACGGCATGGTCGGGGTACACACGCGTCGGTGGTCGGCGCACATCGGTGCAGAAGAGAGAGGAGAGGAGGAGGTGCGCCCAGCGTGCCCCCCTCAAGCCTCAGTTGAGGTGCGCAAAGCGAGCGGGGTCGTCCTCGCTGGGTGAGCCGCCTCCTGCTCCGGTCCCGCCGCTGTCCCGCTGCGCCGCTCGGAGCGCGTCCTCCCAAAAAACTGATGCCACCCCGTCCGGGTCCTGATCCCTCCCAACCACAAAAACCACCGTCATGTTGCCGCCGCCGCCGCCGCCGCCGCCGCTGTTGGTGGTGGTTGCTCGTAGCCGCCGCCGCCGCCGCGCCGCTGCCGCCGTGGCAGCCGCCGGCCACAGGCGCGCGGGCGGCAGCTCATCCTCGGACGCCATGGCTGACCTCGCCTGCGGCGGCGGCGCCATGGGGCCCCAGGTGGGCCAAAAAGGCGCCGACAGCATGCAAAAGACGATGCACGCGCCCACCGCAAACGCGCCGCCGCTGCAGCTGCCGCCTGCCGCCGCCGCCGCCGCCACCGACTCGGGCCCAGCGTGGCGCGCTGGCGCGCCCACGCTCTCGTGCCACAGGGTCGCGCGTCTGTGCCGCTGCCGCTGGTGCTGCTGCTGGTGCTGCTGCTGTGCGGTCTGTCCGTCGCCAGTGGTGGTCCTGGCGGTGCTGCTGCTGCCGCGGTCTAGTGGCCCAAGGACGTGCGGGGGCTGCCGCCGCGCTGCCGCCGGCGTGCGCATCACGTGAGGCGCGCCAGCTTGATCTCGTACGGAGACCTCTCCTGCGCCGAGGGCAGGCAAGAGGGGCTTCTCCTCAGCACCCTCTCTGGGCCGGCCGGCGGCCACGTCGCGGGAGCGTTGCACGAGCAGCGTGCACCACAGCGGGCCCGGGCCCGGGGGTCCCGGACCTGAACCCACCCCAAGGTGGTGCTGCATCTTGAGCTGCTCCTCCCGCTCCTCGGCCGTGGGCTGCCGGAACTGGTTCACCTCCACCACCTGTGCAGCGCGGCCCAGCACCAGGCGTGCCGCCCTTGAGCCACCGCCCTGCGACAGCGCGCACCAGGGAGGTGAAAAATGGGGGCGCGCGCCGCGCACCTTGCTCCGGTCTGGCGAAAAGGTGAGCACGTCGACGCCCTGGAAGATGGAGGCGTGGTGCGAGGCGGGCCGGTCGGGCGCGGCGCTCTCGAGCTGCGTCTCGTGGCACGTCCAGAGCACGAATAGGTGCGTGTCGTCCTGCAGGCCCATCTGCTCCACCTCATAGTGCACGTCGGGGCACGCGTGGCGCAGCTGCGCCACGTGCCGCTGCAGCGCCTGGCGGCCCACCACCGGCGTGGCCCGCCACACATTGTCGCGGAACACTACGCTCTCATCCTGCGTGGCAGTGCAAGAGCAGGGTTGCGCACACAGGGTGGTGAGGATCGCGGCAGCAGCCCTGGATCCTGATCATTGGCCTCCAAACACGCGGGAGAGGCTCTCGCTCTCACAACGACGAGCTCGACTGCCTTGGCGTCCCCCTTGTTGAGCACTTGGCTGTAGAACACGTTGGCCGTCTCCACCATCCTCTGCAAAGCGCAAGCGGCGCACGCGTGTAAAGCGCACGAAACCGAGGCCGCGCCTTCCATCGACCGCTGCCGTGCGCCAGGCGCACCTGCGTGCGCCAGTCCCGCATCGCGGCGGCGTCCTTGAAGGCCACCACGTGCACGGCGGTGCGCCTGGTGCAGCTCCGCGGGGCGGGCGGCACACGTGCCACGGCATGCCACCGAGGGTGGCGATGCCCGCCAGTGGCGCGTCCAGAGGCCTGTGTGGTGTGTCGTGTCTGCATCTCGCGCGTGCTCTGCTGCAGAAACGCACGATCCGGCCCGTGCTGACGACGCAAACCCTGGGGTTTCCGAAAGGTCGGGCAGCGCTGCTCGCGACTGGAGCAGCAGAAACTCCGCAACACCGCACCACCAGAATGACCACCGTCGACAACGTCCGCTCGCTCTTCGCCGGCCACGATCAGAACCGCTCCCCGCCACCAAGTAAGCGCGCTTTTCGCTCGCTGTCGGAGATGCCGCCCGCGCCCCGCAGTGGGCCGCACTGGGCCCGGGGAGGCGTGCAGACCGCAGCTGTGGCCGCCTGATGCCGCGCTGTGGGGCGTTTGCCTGCTGGCACGTGCAGAGGAGCACGCCCCGCCCCCGCTGACCCGGGAGGAGGCCGAGCGCCTGCAGAGGAGGGCGGCGTTTGAGGCGAACAAGAGTCACAAGATTGACGAGCACCATCTCGAGGCCGAAGCCGCCAGGTGAGAGATGGGATGGCCTGCACCTGCCTGCGTGCGCATGTCGCTGACGTGTCGGATCATATCATCTTGGCGCGGGCTTGATCACCTGCCGTTCCCCACCCTGCCTGCCCACACGCAACACACGCAACGGCGCAGGTTCGACCGCGCCGCCAACAACCCCAACTCTCGCCGCGCCAAGGCGGACGCCCGCCACGCCGCCAAGCACGCCGCCAAGGTGGCCGAGGGCGAGCTGTGCGAGCACGGCGTGTGGAAGTGCCGCATCTGCTTCCCGCACAAGACGGGCAAGTGATCCGGGGCCCTCCCTGTACCACCAAGCGAGGCGGTGCGCAGCGGCCTGACCTCTCTGACACGCTGGCGCTGCGCGCGCCTCGCCGCCCCGCTTCATCCTCATGTTGTACACCTGCCGTCGTTTCCGACGATTGATGATGCGCGGGGCATGATGGACCATTGCATCATGACCGTGGCTTTACCAAATAGCTTTGTCCAGCAGCCTTTCCTGTGACGCGCGTGTGCAACACGTCGCGCTCGTCCCGCGTTGAGCAGTTGCAGAGCAGAGAGCAAGCCTGCCAAAAAGAGCAAAAAGATTGGATCGCCGGCCGGCCGGCGTCACGTGGGCAGTGGCGTGGCCGCCTGCGGGGGCTTTGCCGTCCCGCCGCCGCCCCAGGACAGGATGCCGGTGGGCCCGCGGCTCATGAGGTCCTGCACCTCTGCCAGCGTGCGCCCCTTGGTCTCTGGCAGCTGCGTGTAGACGTAGAGGCCCGAGGCCAGCGCCACGCCGGCAAACACCAAAAAGGTGCCGGCGCCCAGCCCGTCCACCAGCACCAGGAACACCATGTTGGTCACCGCGCCCGACAGGAAGAGCAGAGACGTGGCGGCAGAGGACGCCGGCGACTTGGCCGCCATGCTGAATACCTGCGGCCGCACGCGTTTTTCAGCACGCGGCAAAGCAGCGTGCGGCGTTGGTGAGTGGCGGGCTTGGCGCAGCGGCGGCGAGGGCTTGCCCTGGCCCAAAGCACACCCACCTCGGACACGACGACCCAGTAGACGCCGGCCCACGAGACGCTGAAGGCCAGGATGAAGAGGCACATGCAGAGCAGCAGCGCCGGCGCCGCGCCGGCCGCCGCCGAGCCCGTGGCCAGCGCCATGCTGAAGGCGCAGCCCAGCGCGCCCCAGATGAGCAGCGGCCGGCGGCCCAGCGTGTCCACCGTCACCAGACCTGCAGGTGGGGGACAGGGCACTTCTTTCAGGCCCTGGCGGCCGCGGAGAAAGTGTTGCTGGTGGGGGGTTGCGCACGCACGCACCGATGCACACGCCGATGACCTTGGTGAGGGCGATGGCAATGGTGTAGGCCATGGCGCCGCCGTCGCTGAGCGAGCCCACGCGGCGCAGCAGCGTCGGCGCGTAGTTGATGATGGCTGCAGGCAGGCATCATGGTGCCACCACGAGGCGCCCGCAGCGCACCCCATCACGTGCGCCTTGGTGTTGCTGGGCGGGGCGCGGACACAACGCAAGCCTCAGAGTCACGAGGCGGCCTCGGCGTATTCGCACCTGTGGAGGCGGTGGCCTGGTTGAAGACGGCCAGCACCATGGCCACGATGCACGCGCGCCTCTCGGGGCCCTTGAGCACTGCGCAGGCGCACGCACAGAAAGGCACGCACGCGGCAACGTCACCAGGCCTCCCACACACCACGCCAACCCGGTTGTCCAGCTGGCTGCAGCAACAGGTCGCGCAGGTCCCCCTCCCTCACCGGCGCGGATGTCCCACAGCATGGCCACCAGGGTGCGGTAAAAGTTGCGCTCCCTGCCGGGCTCCAGCTCGTCCTGCCCACGCGGCGCCACCCACGACGACCCAGAGCTGGGCAGCAGGCCGTTGCCCGCCCCCGCGCCCCCATCCGCACCGACGCCGCCGCTGCCAGAGCCGCCGCCGCCGCCCCCCGAGCGCCGCGGCTGCGCCGCCAGCAGCCCCGCCGACCCCGCCGGGTCCTGGTGCGTGCCCAGGTGCGCGCCGCTGCCGCCCGGCAGCGACCGCAGCGTCATGATGGGAGCCTGCTCGTGGGCGGCGCTGTCCGCCCGCAGGTGGTAGGCGTCGGCGCCCGCGTCACCGGCAGCAGCAGCGGCCGGGAACGCCTGCGGCCCGAACGCCGCCGCTGCTCCGCCGTTGGACGGGTGGAAGGGCGACGACGAGGTGCCGCCGGTGGGTTGCGTCTGCTCGGCGTCCCCGGGGGACAGACGGCCAAAGCGCAGGCCCTCTGACGCAGCCGCCTCCTCCTCCGTGTAGCGGGCCAGCGGAGAGCCCTCGCGTGCCTCAGCCACGCCGCGCCCGCCCGCACCGCCGCTGCCGTGCTGCTGCTGCTGCCACGGGTTGCCGCCCCCGTGGCCGCCCCGCTGCCCCGCCTGCGCGTCCTCCTCCTCCTCCTCGTCGCCCAGGGTGAAGGCGGACGTGGGCGCCGCCACCACGGGCGACGTCGACACGTGCGCGCCCGGCGTCACCACCACCAGCGACGGCGGCGGCGCCGCTGCTGCGCCCCACGCCGCCGCCCCCGCCGCGCCGCCGCTGCTGCTGCTGTCGTGCGGCGCGCCGCCCAGCAGCCGCTGGTGCCCCAGCGCCTCCCTCTGCTCCTCCACCGCCGCCTGCCTGCTGCCGCCCTGCCCCTGCTGCTCATGCGGCTGCGCGCCGCCGTGCGGGGGCGGCGCCCCGTGCCCGTCGCCGCCGTGCCCCGCCGCGTGGTGGTGGTGCCCGTTGCCCATGAGCTGCGACAACGACACGTACGCGGTGGACGCGCCGGCGCCCTCCCCGCCCGCCGTCGCGCCGTCGCTCGGCTCCCCCGCCCACTGCGCCAGCAGCGGCTCCTTGCCCTGGTCCTGCGCGCCGCGCATCGCCGGCTGCTGCTGCGGCTGCTGCTGCTGGGCGGCGAGGTCGGCTGCCGAGCTGTCGGCGTGGCGCAGCGAGCCGGACGAGGCACTGGCCTGCTCGCGCGCGGCGCGGCGCTGCTGGCGGCGGGCCTGGCGCGAGGCGGCGAGCTCGGCGCGGCGGTGCATGACGGCGGCCTTGTCCTTTTCGACCGAGGACCAGAGCAGCAGCAGCTCGTCCTCGGCCTCGGCCAGCAGCCGCTCGGGGGACACCTGCGGGGGGGGGGGACGACAGGTGCAGGTGGTGCTTGACGGGTGCGCCGCGCCGCGGGGGGTGGCGCGTGCGGGGTAGAGTAGTCAGGCAGGCCGCTGGGGTGGGTTCTTTAGGAGGAGGTGAGGTTGGTGGGCACGGCGTGAGCTGGTGTGGGGCCGAGTGCTGTCGCGGGCTGGTGGGGTAAGTCTTCAGGCGGCCTGTGGTGAGGGCAAGCGTGGTGCTGGCGCCGCTGTGGTGGTG
>VFQP010001957.1_pt1 | contig 24746 bp, 23 predicted proteins | sample 3512351 | NCBI WGS metagenome assembly VFQP01 (sample SAMN10412372, study PRJNA504923) | tailings metagenome | isolation source: Relicate 1 Philex TSF1 revegetated site | place: Philippines: Tuba, Benguet | collected 2017-08-29
ACGACGAGATCAATGCCGCTTATCCACGCCAATGGATCGGCCGTGTTACCGTGAGCACCACCGATGGCCGCACGCTCGAGGCACGCGTCGATGTGCCCAAGGGCGATCCGGACAATACGTTGTCCCGGCCGGAGCTCGAGGCGAAGGCCATCCAGCTTGGCGCGTTTCGCAACGGTGCAAGCGAAGCGGAGATGCGCGCGATCATCGCGCGCGTATGGCGTCTCGAACAGGAAGCGAACGTCAGTGGCTGGCTTCCTTTGGCGTGATAACCCCACAGGACAATGCAATGACAACCCCGACGCTTGAACAGTTGCGTGAATGGATTGGCCGTTCGGAGACCCGCACCGAGACGCTGGCGGCGGAGCCGGTGCAGGCCCTGGCTGCCACCTTTGACCTGGACGGCGACGCCATTGCCAGCCAGCCGCTGCCGCCACTGTGGCACTGGCTCTATTTCCTGCCGCGCGCTCCACAGCGCAACATCGGACAGGATGGCCACCCCGCACTGGGTGGATTCCTGCCGCCAGTGCCGCTGCCGCGGCGCATGTGGGCGGGCGGCGAGCTCACGTTCAACCGTGGCCTGCGCGTGGGCGAGACCGTGACAAAAACGTCGACCATCTCCGACGTGCAGCACAAGTCGGGCCGTACTGGCGAGCTATGGTTCGTGACCGTTGATCACATCTATACCGTCAATGGCGAAACGGCGTTGAGCGAGCGCCACGATATCGTCTATCGCGCGATGCCGGAGAAGGGCCAACCCCAGCCGCCGCGTCCGCGACTGGAACATGCGGCAAAGTTCAGTCGCACGCTGCAGGCCGACCCGGTCATGCTGTTTCGTTTCTCGGCACTGACTTTCAACGGCCACCGTATTCACTATGACCTCGACTACGTACGCGATGTCGAAGGCTACCCGGGCCTGATCGTGCATGGCCCGCTGCAGGCGATGCTCACGCTGGAACTGCTGCGTCATGAGCGACCGCACGCGCGCGTCAAGCGCTTCGGGTTCCGGGGCCTGGCACCGCTGTTCCATCAGGACACCGTGTCGGTCGGCGGCATGGACGCACCGGATGCCGCCGGCAAGGTGGTGCTATGGACCGGCGATGACAAGGGCGGGCAGGCCATGTCGGCGTGGGCGGAGGTCGACGCCTGATCGCATGGGGCGGCGCGGCGCCACAATTCCTGGCCATGCCCTGGTGGTCTCCCTTCTCCCGCGCTGCGGGAGAAGGGAGTTAACAGATTGCCGCTGTCAGATCACCAGTTCAATCAGGAACGGGCCCTTGCGCTGATTGGCCATGCGGAACAGGTCGTTGAACGATTCCATGTTATCGGCACGTGCTGCCTCCACGCCCATGCCATTGGCCATCTTGACCCAGTCAAGATCAGGATTGCCGAGGTCGAGCATGTCGAGCGCGGTCTTGCCCGGATTGGCCCCCACACCGGCCAGTTCGCCAAGCAGGATGGCGTACTTGCGATTGGCCAGCAGCACGATGGTCACGTCAAGCTTCTCGCGTGCCATGGTCCACAACGACTGCAGCGTGTACATGCCCGAGCCATCGGCCTGCAGCGCCACCACGCGGCGGTCTGGCGCGGCGATTGCCGCACCGGTAGCCAGCGGCAGGCCGGCTCCGATTGCGCCTCCGGTCAGTTGCAGCCAGTCGTGCGGTGCGGCATGCACGGTGCCCGGATAGAACGCGCGGCCAAAGCTCACGCTTTCTTCCACCACCACCGCTTGCTCCGGCAGTAGTGCGGTCAGCGTCTGCGCCACGGCTTCAGAAGTCACGGCACCTTTTGCAGGCTCCACAGCCACCGACCCCGCTTCGGGCAGCCGGGCATTGCGCGCACCGAGTTCATCGGCCAACCGTGCCAGCGCCTCGGCCAGATCTTCCTCGGGGCGAGCCAGCACATGGATCGACGCATCTTCCGGATACGGCCGCGGCGACTTGCCCGGATAGGCAAAGAACGTGACCGGCGTCGGCGCGCCGACCAGAATCACGTTGCGGATCCCGGCCAGCTTCTGGCGTGCCGCATCGCCCGAATACGGAATGCGATCGATGGCCAGCGTGCCACGCCCGCGCGTCACGCGCGCATTCGACATCGGCGTGATCAGGCGCGCGTCGGTGGCGGCCGCGATGCGATGGGCATCGGCCAGCGCACCTTCTCGCAGCGCACTGCCGGCCAACACGATCAGCGTGGGCTGTCCGCTGCGCAGGATCCGCGCGGCATTCTGAATTGCGTCGGGCGCCACCTTTGGCACGGGCAGCGCAGGCAGCGCGGCGGCAACCTTGCCGCCGGCATCCCAGCACACATCGGACGGCAGGATCAGGCTGGCAACACCGCCCGGCGCCGAGGTTGCCGCTTGCACGGCCATGGCGGCATCGGCGCCGACCGATGCCGCATGCGTGGCAGTGCGCGTCCATACGGACACCGGACGCGCCCAGCCTTCGGTATCGGCGGTCAGCGGCGCATCGAACGGGCGGTGATAGGTTGCCTGGTCGCCGATGATGTTGACGACCGGTGTCTGTGCGCGACGCGCGTTGTGCAGGTTCGCCAACCCGTTGGCCAGGCCCGGTCCGCAATGGAGCAGCGTAGCGGCTGGCTTGTCGGCCATGCGCGCATAGCCATCGGCCGCGCCGGTCACCACGCCTTCGAACAGGCCCAGCACGCAACGCATGCCGGGAATGCGATCTAGCGCCGCCACGAAATGCATTTCGCTGGTACCGGGGTTGGCAAAGCAGGTATCCACGCCGCAGGCGAGCAGCGTCTTGACCAGGCTTTCCGCGCCGTTCATCGGTTCTTGAGTCTCCATCTTGGGTTCCGTGCTGATTGGCTGTTGTCAGGAATGGGGGGCGAGCAGGTCGAAGTCCAGGCAGACGTACTCGGTGGGGAATTCAATCCGTGCGTAGTAGACGATCACGTCATCGACGCACGCAAAACGGCGCAGCTCGGCCACGGGCGCCCCAACGGCCAGCTCAAGCGCGCCGGCGGACGCCGCACCGGCGGGCACGATCGACAGGCGCTGGCGGGCAGCATTGACCTTGAGGCCGGGAAAACGGTCGAGAACCGGCACGGACGCCCCGTGACGGAATGCTTCGGGCTCGCGTGCGAAAACGTCAGCGGCAATGTAGACCTCGCCCACGGCAAACGGACGGTCGTCCATGCGGTGCGCGCGCTTGAGGAAGTGATAGCCGGCGGCACGCCGGGCTTCGCATGGCATGCCAAGGTCATCGGGCAGTGCCACGTCGGCCGTCGACTCGACCATGGCTTCAGTGGAAAGCTGGCCGCCCACGGCCACCGCCTGGTCCCAGCTGACCGGCAGCGTCAACTGGCGTCGCTCACGTCCGGCGGCCTTGACGAAGGTGCCACGTCCGCGCGAACGCGCGACCAGCCCTTCGGCATCGAGTTCCGACAGCGCATGGTGCATGGTCATGCGCGCCACGCCGTACTGGCGGCACAACGCTTCGAGCGACGGGATCTGCTCGCCAGGACGCCATACGCCGCTTTCGATCTGACGGCGAAAGATGGTGGCGAGCTGCAGGTAGACAGGCTCGCGGCTTCGGGAAAGCAGGTCGGTAGCGTCCGGCATGGCAGAAGTAGTCACCCGGCGCAGCAACGCATATGCGTTGCTGGAGTCGCTGCACTGGGCCGATACCAGACTCTATTAAAAGTCTAGGTAGCTAGACTACTAGGGTTTACCGCCGCACCGTTCCGTCCTGCAGTCCTGGCGCGTGCTCAAGCCGCGGCAACAATGGCCGGAGACAGTTCGGCATCGTTGCCGGCCGCCATGTCATCCAGGCGCAGCGCGGCGGTGACGGCGCCATGCACCGACTCCACGAATGCCTGCTTGCGGCGCCACGCCGAGCGTTTTTTCGAAGGGATCTCGGCGATGTCGCGCAAAGGCTGGTGCGTCGGGATCTCGACATTGCCGTCCGCACACGGCACGCCGTGGTATTCCATCCAGAATCCCTCGTAGTCGGCCTGGATTTCACGCGGCGTATTGCGCTGGCGTCCAACATGATTGGCGCGCGACACGGCACGGATCCGCTGCACGCCCACCGTGGCGGCAAAGGCCAGCAACGCCTCCATCACCACGTCCTTGGGCCGCAGGCCCTCACTGGCCTTGGTGGCAGCGCGGATCCATTCGCGGCTGGCCTCGTTCATCGGCCCCTGCAAGCCGCCGACAAAGATTTCCGGACCATACTTGCCACCGTGCAGATAGAAGCTCAGTTGCGTCAGGCACGCTCCGGTCTCCGTATCGGTCCAGTAGAACGCCAGTTCGCCTTCCTTCGGATTGGGGCCAGCATCGGACAGCCGCAGCATGTACCGACCTTCACCAAACTGCCAGTCCAGGCCGCCCGTCAGATAGACACGGTCGCAAACGCAAGCCGGCAACTTCTTCTGCATGACCGAATAGTGGTCAAGCACCATGCGAACGCGTTCGCCAAAGCCGAGCCCCGACTTGCCTAAAGGTCGAAAGGGCTTTTCCAGCAGCAACGGCCTGGCGGCAACCAGCCTGCCCAGAAGCGCGCACGAGCCCGCATCACGCATCCACGGCTGCACCGCACGCGCGCGCATGGCCGACATGGCAACCAGCTTGAACCGACGCGACAGCCATTTACGGCTGCCCGCCGGATAGCAGAAAGTGGAGACCGAGGCTACCGCGCTCAGGTATCGCAAGTACTGCGTTGGAGGAAAATCAAACAAACCACCTGCGCGGGCATGAAGAAGCCCTTGCAGACATGACATTGGTCCTTGCACGACGGAATGCTCCCCTGTTAACGCGCCGGCCCGTTCTGGTGGGGACCTGGTACACGTAATCGACCCTGCTGCACGTCCCGGATGGGATCGGCAACGGGCTGGCCTGCCTATATTCGCGTTAGTGGGGATCTAGGCCTAGCCCGTAATATCCCGTAACGCATTGAAATATTACGGGTTGACACGAGGAGCGGGAATTAGCGAAATCCATACATTTGTGCCCAACCAGACGCTATTTGGAGCGATTTGTTTTTCATTCTTGTTACAGCTTGCGCACAATGCGGCAGCTGCGAGCCTCCCCGCCAGATCAGATCCGCAGGCAGAGTGCCAAACAAAAACGGCGAAGCTGCATCGCTTCGCCGTTACCGTCACGCGTGTCCGCACATGACTCGCCGCCAGTTGCGGCCAGACATACACCGGCTTACCAGCGCACGTCATTCTCCCAAGCCTTCATTTCTTCTTCTGCCCGTTCCTTGGTATAGCCATAACGCTCCTGGATCCGGCCGGCCAACTGGTCACGCTTGCCGTTGATCACGGTAATGTCATCGTCGGTCAGCTTGCCCCACTTTTCCTTGACCTTGCCCTTGGCCTGCTCCCACTTGCCTTCGATCTGATCCCAGTTCATAGCGACTCCTTGCGTTCGGTTAGGTGTTGCCGAGCTGATCGGGGATTACTTGGCGTACTTGGCCTTCACGTTGGCCTGGCACTTGTCCTTGGCATCGCCGGACATCGCATCGCACTTTTCCTTGTCGGCCTTGTACGCAGCATCGACCGTGTCCTTGCGGGCATCGGCGCGTGCTTCGGCCACATCGGTGCTGGTGCCGGTGGCGGCAGCCTTCTCGACCTTGGCGGCGCCCAGCGCGCGTTCATGCGAAGCCTTGGCCTCCTTGACGCAAACGTCCTTGTCGTTGCCCTTCTTGTCGTCGCACATTTCCTTGGCCACGTCGTAGTCGCGGTCGGCCTTGGTCTTCATGGCCTTGGCGTGGGCCTTCTCGGTGCCATCACGTTTGGCGTCTGCATTGGCCTTGGCTACATCGCGGTCACGCTTGGCTTCCAGCTTGCACACATCCTTGGCATTGCCAGACATGGCGCTGCACTTGTCGCTGGCCACCTTGTAATCGGCATCGGCCTGCTTCACCGCCGCGTCATGATCCGCTTTCGAACCAGCCTGTGCATAGGCAAAGCCCGCCGGGGCGGCAACCATCATCGAACACACTGCCGCGGTCAGCCACTTCTTTGCAATCATGTCGTGCTCCTTTTCTCAAAGTGAAAATTCGTCAGGCTCATCGCACTTTGCGTTGTGCCCTGCTGTAGTTGCAGGTTATGTTTTGCCGCCGCGGCAAAGCAGAAGGTCGCTGCTGAAACATTCGTAAGACAATTCCCACAACATCACTTTGCGACATGTGGCAATGAACAAGGGCAAAGAAAAAGGGCCGGCATCGAACCGGCCCTGGGCAGTACTGCAGCCTCAAAAAATCATGATGTCGACTTCAGTGCGGCACGGAATCAAGCCCGGTTTCCTTCACCAGTGACTGCGCCGCAGGCGCCGCAAGGTATTCGAGCAGTGCTTGCGCTTGCGCGGGATGCGCAGCGTTGACCGGCACGCCGCCGGCAAAGCGCGTGATGGATTGCACGTCCTCGGGAATGCGGCCCACGAAGGTTACGCCAGGCACTGGCAACAGTTCAGCCACCTGCTGGAAACCAATCTCGTACTGGCCGTTGGCTACCATCGACGCGACCGGCACCTTCTCGATCTTTTTCGCCTTGGCAGCCAGCGCAACCGGCTCGCCGAGTTTGCCGAACAGTTCGCGTTCGACGTAGACACCGCTGGCGCTATCCGAATAGGCGATCGATTTTGCCTGCATCAGCGTTCGGCGCAAGGCGTCCACGGTACGGATGTCAGGCACCGTCGCACCTGCACGCACCACCATGCCGATGCGCGAGTCCGCCAACTCCACGCGCGACTTCGGATCGACCACGCCCTTCCTGATCAGGTCATCGAGTGCATAGCCAACCATGATCACCACATCGGCCTGCTCACCGCGCGCCAGCCGGTTTGGTATCGCTTCGGGCGAATTCCCCATCGATGGCCCGTGCTCGGTCTCCAGCTTGTTTCCGGTCTGCTCCGTGAACTTCGGCCCCAGCGCTTTGTAGGCTGCCGTAAATCCACCGGAAATCATCACGTGGATATCGGTTGCCGTCGCGGGCTGAGCAAAAGCTGCCGGTGCCGGCGCCAAAAATGTCGCTGCAACGGCTGCCGCCGCTACCCAGCTTTTCATCATTGTTGTGTCTCCGTCTTGAACTGGCCTGACCGGGGCCGTGGTTACCCCGAACCAATGACTATAGGTAGTGCACTGCAGCGCATCCAAGTCACTTTTGGTGACATCAGGTTCACAAACCCTGAAGAGTGGCGGAAATGGCGTGCGACTCCGACCGTTCGCACTTGACGGCTCCACCTCATCTCCAATATTCTTTTTATGAACTTTACGTTCATATTTGAACATATACGAAACCAACCCAGGCCATCGCGGTGGCCACCCAAAGGAGCGCCCTCATGATTTCAGGAAAGATCGGCATCAACGGTGCCGGCATCGGTGGCCTCGCCGCCGCCATTGCCCTGCGCAAACTCGGCATGGATGTCGTGGTATTCGAGCAGGCCGCCCGCTTCGCGCGTGTGGGTGCGGATATCAACCTCACGCCAAACGCGGTGTGTGCGCTTGACGGTCTTGGCGTGGGCAACGCGCTGCGCGAAACCGCGGCCCGCCCTACGCACCGCATCAGCCGCACCTGGGACACCGGCGAGGAGACCTCGCGCCTGCCGATGTCTGACGAAGCCGAGCGCCGCTACGGTGCGCCGCAGTTGACCATGCACCGCGGCGACCTGATGGCCGCGCTGGAAGCGGCAGTGCCCGCGGATGATGTCAGGCTTGGGCACAAGGCTACCGCCGTGATTGCGCGCGAGCGCGGCGCGACACTGCAGTTTGCCGACGGCAGTCATCAGGACTTGGACGTACTGATCGGTGCCGATGGCATCCATTCGATCGTACGAACCGCACTGCTGGGCGCCGAGCATCCAATCTTCACCGGTGTGGTGGCCTACCGTGCCGTGGTGCCTGCCGAACGGCTTGACGGCGTACCGAATATCGGTGCCTTCACGAAATGGTGGGGCGCCGAGCCCAGCAGCCAGATCGTGACGTTCCCACTGAACCGCGGTCGCGAGATCTTCGTGTTCGCCACGGTAGCCCAGGACAGCTGGCGCCATGAATCCTGGACCACGCCGGGCAATGTGGCAGACTTGCGCGCCGCATATGCTGGCTTCCACCCCGATGCACGTGCGTTGCTCGATGCCTGCGACGACGTGCTGATTTCCGCGTTGTACGTGCGCGACCCGCTGCCGGCATGGTCGGCCGGACATATCGCGCTGATGGGCGATGCGTGCCACCCGATGATGCCGTTCATGGCCCAGGGTGCCGGCATGGCGATCGAGGATGGTGTTGTGCTGGCGCGTTGCCTGGCCGACGCCACGCTGGACGATGTGCCCGCTGCGCTTGCACGCTATCAGGCCGCGCGCCACGAACGCACTAGCCGTATCCAGATTGGATCGCGCGGCAACGAATGGCTCAAGGCCGGCGGCAACGCGGACTGGGTGTACGATTACAACGCCTGGAACGTTCCGCTGAACTGAAGCGGACTGAACGTTTGCGCTTCACCCTGTACGGTGAACGCCCGCGCAGGAAGCCCTTCCCTTTCGATTGTTTCCCAGCTTGCCAATGCCGAAGCCCGACCCGCTGCGCAACCCGTCCTTGCACACCGAATCCGAAAACGACGCCGACGATGGCACTGGCAGTGGGCAGCAACTGGTGTCACCGGTCATTCGCGGCATGCGGCTGCTGCGCTTTATTGCCGAAGGCGGTTCCACGGCCAACCTCAGCGAAGTGGGCCGCCGTATCGATGTCAACCGCGTGACGGTGATGCGGCTGCTGGCCACGCTCGAGCACGAGGGCATGGTCGAACGGCTGCCGCAGGGTGGGCACACGGTGGGCTTCGCGTTTCTGAAGCTGGCCTCGCGCGTACTGGCATCAAACGACCTGACATCGTTCGCGCGCCGCATCCTTGCGCGGCTCAGCGAGTCCCTGCAACTGTCGGCCTATCTGGCAGTGCCCGACGGCGGCCACGTGCTGTACCTGCTGCGCGAGATGCCCAACACCGGGCTGGTCAGCAATATCCAGGTCGGCAGCCGCGTGCCAGCGCATCTGACCACGCCGGGCCGCATGCTGATAGCGCATCTGCCGCCCGAGGATTTGCGCGAAAGGCTAGGTGACGATCCACTGCCCAAGGTTACGGGACAAAGCCCGGGCACTCATGCCCGTCTGGCCGAGATCCTCGCAGCAGACCTCGAACGCGGCTGCGCATGGAGCTTCTCGGCATTCGAACCGGGCATCGATTCGTGTGCGGCGCCGGTTTGCGATGCGAGCGGCGAAGTCATCGCCGCGATCAGCGTTGCCGGACCGCAGCAACGGTTTGAAGCCGATGGCTTGCTGCGCGAGCGCGCCGAGAAAGAAGTGAAGGCTGCGGCAAGGGATTTGTCCGCTCTGCTTGGATACCGCGAGCAATAGATTCCACTGCGACGTTGCGTCGCAACAAAAATCTGTGGTGTGAAGCGTGAGGCTCGCTATAATGCAACACTGTTGCAAAACGAACTTCAACTTTTCGCTTCGCCTGCCCATGCCCGGACGCCGCCTCACGCCCGCCATTCTGTTTGCCGCTACTGCGGCATCATCCCCTCTTGCCGACGCCGCGGACGCTGCCGGCGAGCAGACCTTGCCCGAGGTCTCCGTGCGCGGCACGTCTTCCGGGCCTTACGTTACCGGCGCCACGCGCACGGATACGCCATGGCGCGAGGTGCCGCAGTCAGTGCAGGTGCTGCCGCGCACGTTGATCGAAGATATCGCCGCCACCCGGCTCGACGACACGTTCGACTACGTCAGTGGCGTCTCACGCCAGAACAACTTTGGCGGACTGTGGGACAACTTCGCGATACGCGGCTTCACCGGTAACGAGAACACCGGCGCTGGCTACCTGGTCAACGGCTTCGCTGCCAATCGCGGCTATACGGCACCGCGCGACACGGCAACCATCGAGCGCATCGAAGTATTGAAGGGGCCGGCGTCATCTCTTTATGGCAGCGGCGACCCCGGTGGCGTGATCAATATCGTCACGAAGCAGCCACAGTTCAAGCCGGCGCAGACCTATGGCTTCGAGATCGGCAGCCGTGACAACTATCGCGCCTCGGCCGATATCACCGGCGCCGTCAGCGACAACGTTGCCGGCCGACTGGTCGCGGTGGCCGATCACGATGGCAGCACGCGCGATTTCGTCAACAGTCGCCGTTTCCTGCTGGCACCGTCCTTTACGTGGATGGCTGGCGCCAGCACGATCGTGCAGTACGCCGCCGAGATCCAGCGCTACTCCACGCCGCTGGACCGCGGTATCGTGGCCGTCAACGGCAAACTCGACGCCGTGCCGCGCTCGCGTTTCCTTGGCGAGCCCAACGATGGTGACATCCGGCTGGACAGCCAGTCTCATCAGCTGTCCGTGGAACATGACTTCAGCGACCATTGGAAGGGTCGCGTCGCGCTGGCCTATCGCGGCGGCACGGTCGAAGGCTACTCCACCGAAGCCAGCGCGTTGCTGCCCGACAATCGCACGCTGACTCGCCAGCGCCGCTATCGCGACTACCAGTCTGACGATATCTCACTACAAGCCGACGTCACCGGCAAATTCAGCACGGGGCCGATTGGGCATGAGCTGTTGCTGGGTATGGATACGTATCGGTTCAGTATCTCGCAGGTCATGTTGCGCCGGAATCCGAGCAGCGCCGCGCCATACGCTATCGATATCTACGATCCCGTCTACGGCCAGACGCCCCCGACGCTACTACCGAACACCAATACCTACGAGCGTCAGACCAATGTCGGCCTCTACGGCCAGGACCAGTTGCATCTGGGCGAGCGTTGGCGCGTGCTGGCCGGGGCGCGCTTCGATATCTATAACCAGACGTTCGACAACCGCCTGAACGGCAGCAGCGCCAACCAGCATCAGACCGCGGTGTCACCACGCATCGGCGTGACCTACCTGGCAAGCCAGACCGTGTCGGTGTTCGCCAACGCCAGCAAGTCTTTCAGGCCAAACCCGGGCAGCGATGCCGATGGCAATGCGTTCTCCCCCGAGCATGGCCGCGCGCTGGAAGCTGGCGTGAAGTATGAAGCGGCAGACCATCGCACAACCGCCACCCTGGCATGGTTTGAGATCCGCAAGCGAAATGCCCTGACCACAGACCCGTCGAACACGGCATTCCAGATCGCGGCGGGCGAGGCGCGCAGCCGCGGCGTGGAACTCGACGTGTCCGGCCGGCTCGGCAATCACTGGCGCATCACGGGCAGTTTTGCCTTCACCGATGCAGAAATCACGCAGGACACACGCCTTGCGGCAGGCACGCCGCTGTCGAATGTTCCGCGCACCAGCGGTAGCGTGATGGCCATCTACGAAGACCAGGCTCCGCTTGGCCAGCGCTATGGCATCGGCGCTGGCGTGCGCTACGTGGGCACGCGCGCCGGCGATGTGCAGGACAGCTTTTCACTCCCGTCATACACGCTCGCCGACCTGCTCGCGTACTGGCAATACAGCAAGGCCGTACGCGTAACGCTCAATGTCAACAACCTGTTCGACCGCACGTACTACGCCAGCTCGTACAGCAACCTGTGGATCATGCCCGGTGCCGGACGCACGGCGCGCCTGGGCGTGCAACTGAGCTACTAGCACGATGACATTCCAGCTTCGCTCGTCTTCGCGACGGCGCCTGCTATGCGCGGCGGCACTCTCGCCACTGCTGCCGCTGGACGCGCTTGCCACACCGCTTGTCCTGCCGCTAGCCCTGCCGCTTAAGGACCGCACCGTACGCGTGATCGGTCCCTGGGAACTGTCGAGTCTAGATCCGCTGCGCAATGGCTACCTGTTCTCGCGCATGCAGGTCACCGAGACGCTGGTGGAGCATGACGCGAACGGCATGCCGGTTCCGGGCCTCGCCGAGGCCTGGGCAATCACGGCAGACCAACTGCAATGGCGCTTCGTGCTGCGCGCCGATGCGCGCTTTCATGACGGCTCCCCGGTGCGCCCTGCCGATGTGGCATTTGCGCTGGAACGCGCGCGCCACGCAGCGGGGATGCTGGCAGTGGCCCCGATCGCGCAGATCACCGTCGAAGCCAATGCGATACGCATACGGCTGACGCGGCCATTCGCACCACTGTCTGCGCTGCTTTCCCACAGCAGCACGCAAGTACTGGCACCGGCATCGTTCGCACCCGATGGCAATGTGCACGCCATCATCGGTAGCGGGCCGTATCGCATCGTCGAACTGGAACCGCCACAGCGCTTTGCGGTGGTTGCGTTCGACGGGTGGCGCGGCAAGACTCCAGCAATCGTGCGTGCTTCGTACCTGTCCGTCGGGCGCGCGGAGATGCGGGCATTGATGGCCGAGGGCAATCAGGCCGATCTGGCATATGGTCTCGATCCAGGCAGCCTCGCACGGCTGGCGCGCAGCCCCGCCGTGCGTCTGCACGCAGTGACGATCCCGCGCACTACTGCACTAAAGGTCAATGCGACCCACCCATTCCTGACGGACACCAGCGTACGGCGTGCCTTGTCTCTTGCGCTCGACCGGCGCGGCATCGCCACCGCAATCCTGCGCGAGCCGTCGCTGGCAGCGACGCAGCTCTTCCCGCCAACCCTGGCGCAATGGCACGATCCCGCGCTGGCACCGCTGGCATCCGATCCAGCGCTGGCCCGCGGACTATTGGCCCAAGCGGGCTGGCTGCCGGGCAGCGATGGCGTACTACGACGCGGTGACGCTCGCTTTGCCATCACGTTGCGCACCTTCCCGGACCGTCCCGAACTACCGGTCATCGCCACGGCTATCCAGGAACAACTGCGCCAGGTCGGCATCCAGTTGCGCGTATCGATTGGCAATTCCAGTGATATTCCACTGGCACATCGCGACGGATCGCTCGACATGGGCCTGATGTCACGCAACTACGGTGTGGTACCCGATGCGTACGGCACGATCGCGCAGGATTTTGCTGCCCACGGCGGCGATTGGGGCGCCATGGGCTGGTCGGCACCGGCCGTGACGCAAGCTTTGGCAGCCCTGCCAGCCATGACCGACGGGCCGCCGGCCCGGCGTCTGCGCCAGCAGGTCGCCAGCACACTGCAGCGCGAACTGCCCTTGATTCCGGTGGTCTGGTATCGCCAGACGCTGGCGGCCAGCCCTGGGCTGGCCGGCGTTTCGATCGACCCGTTCGAGCGAACCTATCGCCTGACGCAAATGCACTGGACCTCATGAACGATTCTTCCCTGCCGATGGCACCCGGCCTGCCAACCGCGCCGGTGGCAGCACCGGTACGAAGTTCTGCCGCGCTGGTCGGCCGCATCGTTATGCAACGCGGACTACAAGCTTTGCTGGTTGCCGCCCTGGTTGGCACACTGAGTTTCCTGATGATGCGCCTGCTGCCCGGCGACATCGCATACCGCATCGCCGCTGGACGCTATGGCTACGACATGGTGACCACCGCCGCGGCTGAAGCCGTGCGCGCTGAACTGGGACTTGGACTGCCATGGGCCGAAGCCCTGCTGCAATGGTGGAAACATCTGGCGCATTTCGACCTTGGCGTGTCCGCCGTGACCGGTGCACCGGTCATCGACGAAATCACGCACCAGCTTGGCCATACCCTGTGGTTGGCCATCGCCGCGCTTGCCGTATCGTGTGCCATCGCGGTGCCGCTGGGCTTTGCGGCCGGCCTGCGTGCCGGCGGCGCGCTCGATCGCGGTACCCTGGTTGCCTCGGTGCTGTTGCGCGCGATGCCACCATTCGTGCTCGGCATCCTGCTGGTGACCCTGCTGTCGATCGAATGGAACCTGATGCCCGCTGGCGGCCATGATGCACACGGTTCGCTGCTGGCACCTGCATTGACCCTGGGGCTCGGACTCTCTGCCACGACGCTGCGTGTGGCGCGCCACGCCATGGCGTCGGTCCGCGATGCCGCGTACTTCCAGTTCGCGCGCACCAAAGGCCTTTGCGATACCCAGGCGCTGCTGCGGCACGGCGTGCGCAACGCCGCCATCCCACTGGTGGCCTACCTTGGCGTACAGCTTGTGTATCTGGTCGAGGGTGTGGTCGTCATCGAGACCTTGTTCGCATGGCCCGGAATCGGCCATGCGCTGGTACATGCGATCTTCGGGCGCGATGTTCCGATGATCCAGGGCACAGCCATCGTAATGGGCCTGCTGTTCGTGGCACTGAATGCGCTGGTCGACCTGGCTTGTGCGTGGATCGATCCGCGCGTACGGATTGCAAGGGGACGCCGATGCTGAACCGTCAACGTCTCGGCACGGTACTGCTGCTCCTGCTTGCGCTGTTTGCCATCGCCGGTCCCTGGCTGGCCTCGCGCGCGCCGTTCGAGCAAAACCTGTACGGCATACTGCAGTCGCCCGGACTGAACGAGCCACTGGGTACCGATCATCTGGGCCGCAGCATGCTCGCCCGGCTGGCCTCCGCCACGCGCCTGTCACTGGGCCTCGCACTGCTAAGCGTAGCGTCCGCGGCATTGCCGGGTACTCTGCTTGGCCTGCTGGCTGCCTGGCGCGGTGGATGGACGGCGCGCGTGATCGGCACGGTTGCCGATGCGGTGCTGGCGCTGCCCGGACTGTTGCTGGTGCTGTTGCTGAGCGCGTTCGCCCCAGGCGCATTCTGGCCACTCTACGTTGGACTCTCGCTGGTACTGTGGGTCGAATACTTCCGCGTCACGCGTGCGACGGCCAGTGTGGTGCTGGCCAGTCCGCACGTAGAGGCAGCGCGACTGCTTGGCTTCGGCACCCGCTACATCATGCGTTACCACGTGCTCCCCGAACTACTGCCATTGCTCGGTACGCTGATGAGCTTCGGCGCCAGTGCAGCCGTGCTGGCGCTGGCCGCGATGGGATTCATCGGGCTCGGGGCGCAACCGCCAACAGCCGAACTGGGGTTGATGATGACCGAGCTATTGCCCTATGCGGCCGAGGCGCCATGGGTGATCGCAGGGCCGATCGTGGTCCTGACACTGGCCACCCTGACGCTGGTGCTGCTGAGCGGCCGGCCACGCGAAAGAACTACGCCATGACATCAGACACCACACCGCTGTTGCGCGTCGAGCGGCTCGAAGTGAGCGGCAGTGAAACCAGCGCGCCACAGGGCCGTTTGCTGGGCCCGGTCTCATTGGCACTGATGCCGGGCCGCGCGTTGACGCTGCTCGGTGAAAGCGGCGCCGGCAAGAGCCTGCTGGCCCACGCCATCGTGGGCACGCTGCCGCGCGGCCTGCGCGCCAGTGGCAGCATCAGGCTGGCCGACACGACGTTCGATGCCATGGATATCCGCGCGCGCCGTGCGCACTGGGGCCGCCAGATCGCCTTGCTGCCGCAGGAGCCGTCGCTTGCGCTCGACCCGACGATGCGGATCGGCCGGCAACTGGCTGAAACCCATGCGCTCGTCGGTGGACGATCATGGGCGGCGGCCTGGCGCCACGCGCAACATGATCTCGGTGCACTCGGCCTGCCCGACGCCCACGCAGCATGGCCCGCCACACTGTCTGGCGGCATGGCCCAGCGCGTGGCACTGACCATCACGCGTGCCGGCCGTGCGCCGGTGTTGATCGTAGACGAGCCGACCAAGGGACTCGACCATCGATGGCGCGACGCCATCGTCGCCCAACTGCAGTCCGCCCTGCGCGAAGGGTGCACGATACTGACGATCACCCACGACGTGGCCGTTGCGCGCGCGCTTGGAGGCGATGTGGCAGTCATGCGCGGGGGTGAAATCGTCGAGCATGCCGCGGCAGACGACCTGCTTGGCAATCCGCGGCACGCGTACACGCGTGCGCTGGCAGCCGCCGATCCGCAGGCATGGCCGGCTCGCACGGCCGCGCCCGGCGGACACGAAGTGCTGGGCGCCAGCGGCCTGGCCAAGACCTACGGCGCGCATGAACTGTTCCGACATCTGGACCTGAGCCTGCGCGCCGGCGAACGCGTGGCAGTCACCGGTCCGAGCGGCAGTGGAAAATCGACGCTTGGCAACATCCTGCTAGGTCTGGCATCGGCTGACGCCGGCTCTGTACGACAGCCCTCGAACCTTGCGCGCGTGCGCTACCAGAAGCTCTACCAGGACCCGGCATCGGCATTCGCCCCACGCCGCGCCATCGGTCGTGCGCTGGCAGACCTGTGTGTGCATCATCAAGTCGACAGCGCACGCATTGCGCCGCTGATGCAGCGCCTGCGCTTGCACCCAGCGCTGCTCACGCGATTGCCCGAGGCCGTGTCGGGCGGCGAGCTGCAACGTTTTGCTCTGGCGCGTGCGCTGCTGATGGAGCCAGTCTTCCTGTTTGCCGATGAGCCAACGTCACGACTCGATCCGCTGACCCAGAAGGACGTCATCGACGTGATGATCGACGCCACCACCGAACACGGCTGCGCACTGATGCTGGTCACACACGATCCCGCCATCGCGGCCAACGTGGCGGAACGACGTATCGAGATTGGCGAGGCGCGAACTTGATGCATTCACGCGCGACGGCACTGGCCGCCGCGGCCATCACATCACCGTGCATAACCCTGCCCGCGCCGGGGTTCTTGCGTTTTGTATCGATCGATCTATAATCAGCTTCATATTTCATATCGATCGATACAAAACAAGGAAAGCCCATGGCGCGCCCCCGACAATTCGACGCGAAGGCGGCACTGTCCGCTGCCCAGGAAACGTTCTGGGCCAAGGGCTATCACGCCACTTCGACGCGAGAACTGACGCAGGCCATGGGACTGACCCAGCCAAGCCTGTACAACGCCTTTGGCGACAAGCGCCAGTTGTTCATGCAGGCACTCGATGACTATCTCACCCACGCCTTGCGGGAACGGATTGCGCGCATCGAGTCGGGTTATCCGCCTGCACAGGCGTTGGTGCAATTTTTTGCCGAAAGCGTCGAGCGCGGCGCGACTGAATTGCCGCATCGTGGCTGCATGCTGATCAATACCGCGTTGGAGGCCTCTCAGGAGGACCCGGAGCTCAAGGCGGCAGTGGCAATGGAACTGACACTGCTGCGCGATTTCTTCGAACGCCTGATACGCGCGGCGCAGGCCGAAGGCACGATAGCTCGCCATCATGATGCCAAGGACGGCGCGACCATGCTGCTGTCGCTACAGGTAGGCATGCGCGTGCTGTCGCGCGTGATGCCCGATCGCGCATTGCTGGAAGCCACGGTACGGCCGGCACTGGCCGCTCTTGGGCTGCAAGCTCGCGGCGAAGCCGACACCTCCGCCTAGGCACCTTCTTCACCCCCCGTTACCTGCCCGCACACGCTGCCAATGCAGCGTGGCGGAGACGCTCGCCCTGATACGCCCCGAAGGAAATCCTCATGTCACAAGAAGCCACAGCAACCGGTGCCGCCCCGCGGGCTCACCCTGATCCCGTGCCCGAACATCGCTCACTCGATGCGCGTGCGCTGCATGCCGCGTTCGCGGGCCTGTGCGCAAGCCTGGTTGCCATCGGGCTGGCACGCTTCGCATATACCCCGCTGATTCCCTCGCTGATACAGGCGCACTGGTTCAGCGCAACCGATGCGGTAACGCTGGGCGCCGCAAACTTTGCAGGGTACCTGGCGGGGGCTCTGCTGGGCCGCCCACTGGCGGCACACATGTCGAACCGTCACGCGTTGCGCTGGTTGATGGCGGTCGCCACGGCCGCGTTCTTCGCGTGCGCGTTCCCGGTGTCGGTAAGCTGGTTCTTTGGCTGGCGCTTCCTGTCCGGCCTGTCCGGTGGCGCCATCATGGTGCTGGTTGCCACGGCTATCCTGCCGCATATCGCTCCCGGCCGACGCGCATTTGTCAGCGGGATGATCTTCCTGGGCCTGGGCCTGGGCATTGCGGCATCGGGCACACTGGTGCCGGAATTGCTCAAGCTGGGCCTGCGCACCACATGGCTTGGCCTCGGTGCGGTTGCCCTGATCCTTACGGCCGTGAGCTGGCTTGGCTGGCCTGCCACCGATACACCGCCGGGCATGCCCGCCGCCACCGCCGCAGGCCATCATGCCGCAGACCATGCGCTGGCATCGCACAAGCGCGCGCTGCGGGTGATCTATGTCCAGTACGCGGCCAACGCCCTGGGTCTGGTGCCGGCCATGATCCTGCTGGTCGACTATGTGGCGCGTGGCCTCGGACAGGGTGCGTCAGTCGGGGCACGCTACTGGGTACTCTATGGCATTGCCGCAATTGCCGGCCCGCTGGTGAGCGGGTGGCTCGGTGGGCGCGTGGGGTTTCGCAACGGCTACCGGATCGCGATGGTGTTGCAGGGTCTTGCGGTGGGATTGCTCGCCATCTCCCACCACGTGGCAGCGCTTTGGGTAGCAACGATCGTGCTCGGAGCATTCACGCCTGGCATCGTGCCAATGGTATTGGGGCGGGTGCAGGAACTGCTGCCACATGACCCCACCGCGCAACGTGCGGCATGGAGCCGCGCCACTGCATCGTTTGCATTGTTCCAGGCACTGGGCGGCTACGGCTATGCATTCCTGTTCTCGCATAGCCACGAAAACTATTCGCTGATCTTCCTGTGCGGGGCGGCGGCCATGACCGTGGCATTCATCGCCGACTTCACGGTGCGCCAGCGCGGCTGACCACGTTGCTCACATGGGCGGCCAGTTCAGCTGCCGTCCGTGAACTTCTGCAGCAGGCGCAGGAACTCCTTGAACTCGGTTTCGGAGAAATTGCGCAGGCGATGGTTGAGCACCTCGGGCGCAATATCCGGGATCTGCGCAGCAACGGCATGGCCCTTGTCGGTCAGGATCAGGTGTATCACGCGCCGGTCTTCGTCGCTTCGCTGGCGCTGCAGCAGCCCCTTGCTCTCGAGCTTGTCCAGCATGCGCGTCATCAGGCCGGTATCGATGCCGAGCAGCTTGCTGATCTCCAGCGGCGTGCTGGCCATGCCCCGCATCAGCGATAGCAGGATGCCCATCTGCTGGCCCGTAATGTCCAGCGGGCGCAGCGCCGCATCGACCTCCATCAGCAGACTGTTGCGTGCCCGGTTCAAGTGGAAACCGACACTTTGGGTGAGCTGGAAGTTTTCGCGTGTGTAGTGTTTCACGACATTTCGGCCAGATCGGGAACTGCCAATGTATCTGATGCATCAGAAAAATGGAAGAAACGCCCCTCGAACGGGGCAACCCGCCGCCGCGCCGCGTTGCGCCCCTTGCGGTCATCGCGCGACTTGTATAGGCTTCAAACTACGATTTAAATAGTCCGAGTTCCCATGTCGTTCATCAGTACCGGGGTCGAGTACGGCCTGCATTGCCTGCTTTATCTGGCTCGCGGCAACGCCGCTGTCGAGGAAGCAAGCGTCCGCGACCTTGCAGAATTGCAGGGCATCCCCACCGAGTATCTTGCCAAGTTGTTCACGAAGCTCGCCAAGGGCAATCTCGTGGTGGCTACCGAAGGTATCCGCGGCGGCTTCAGGCTGGCCCGGCCTGCCGAACGGATCACCGTCCATGACGTGGTCGAAGCCATCGACGGCGACAAGCCGCTATTTGACTGCCGGGAAATACGCGGCCGCTGCGCGGTATTCGAGGACACGCCACCGGCGTGGGCCACCCGCGGCGTCTGCTCGATCCACGCTGTCATGCAAGCGGCTGAAAAAGCCATGCGCGCCGAGCTCATGCGACACACGCTCGCCGACCTCGCGCAACGCGCCACCGACAAGGCCCCAGCCAGCTACGGGGTGCAGGTGGTGCAGTGGCTGACAGATCGCGCCGCCAACCGAGGCGGCGACAAGGATGCGCCTGTATCGCCAAAAGGACGCAAACGGGCCTGATTGGCGCGAACTGGGGAATGATGAGGCGCATGCCGTCGCAGTACCGGAAGCCACGGCAGAACTGGACCAGGCGCTTGGGCTCCAGGCAGTTTCCATCCGGCTGCAGAAATCACTGATCGATGACTTCAGGTTTCTGGCGGACGTCCACGGCATGGGCTACCAGCCACTCATGCGTGAGGCACTACGGCGCTTTGCCGAGGCAGAAATCAAACGACTGGCAGTCCGCTATGCCAATGAGAAACGCGAAGCAACCGAGGGGCAAACCGAATCCGCCTTGCGTACGCGGAAGCGACCTGCCGCACAGGAACGCCGTGCCGGAACGCCGGCAGGCACTCCCAAGAAAAACAAGGCGGCTTGAGGCAGCACGGCGAAACGGGCGAAGAAGGACGCCGAGGCGCCCTTCCGCCATGCCCGGTCAGGCCACCACGATCCGGAGCGGATCGGCCGATGCCAACGCCTCGGCGCGGTCCGCGCTCGGCGGATAGATCCATTCGGTATTGATCCTGGTCTTCAGCGCCTTGGCTTCGGCGCCCACCAGTTTCACCTGCCGGTCCCATCCTTCGGTGTACACCGCGCCCCAGGGACCCAGATCCAGACAGGTGACGTACTTCGGTTGGCTGTACGGAATCTGCGCCTCACCCAGCAGGTCGGCAGCAACGTTGTGGCCCGCCGAGCGCCCGAGGTTCATGGCATGCTGGCAGGACATCATCGCGAAATTGCCGGCGTCATCGACCGCTGCATAAGCCACATCGCCCGTGGCATAGACTGCCTCGACGCCCTTGACCTTGAGGTGGCTGTCCACATGCAGGCGCCCGAAGTTGTCGCGCTCGCCAGGCACCTGCGCGGTCAGTGCGTTGGCGCGAGCACCGGCGGTCCAGATCACGGTGAAAGCCTCGATACGCTCGCCATTCTCAAGTGTGACGCCATTGGCATCTACCGCAGCCACGCCAGACCCGAGGCGCCATTGCACGCCTAATTCGCCAAGGGCCTGCGTGATCACGGGACGCGGGCCCGAACCCAGGTCCGGGCCAATGTTCTCGTTGCGCTCCACGACGATCACATTGACATCGGCATTCTCGCCGAAGACCTTGCGCAAACGTGCTGGCATCTCGGCAGCCGTCTCGATGCCAGTGAATCCGCCACCAGCTACCACTACCGTATTGCGCGCGACGCTGGCGGGTTGCTGCTTCAGTCCGGCGATGTGTGCCTCAAGCTTCGCCGCATCGGCAATCTGGTCGACATTGAAGGCGTGCACATCGAGCCCCGCAATCTGCGGACGGAACAGCCGGCTGCCGGCCGCCAGCACAAGCCGATCGTAGCCAATGGTCTGGCGTGACGTATCCGCACCGACACCTTGTACTTCCACGGTACGGGCCGCGACATCGATCCGCTCCACCATGCCCTGGACAAACTTCACACCAACCGCCTTGAAGATCTCCAGCAGCGGCGCCTTCATGCCGTTCGGATTTTCTTCGTAAAGGCGCGGCCGCACGTGCAGCTCCGGCTCCGGCGACACCAGCGCGATCTCTACGTCGCTACGGCCGGTTACATCAAGCAGGCGAGCCGAAGCCAGCGCACTCCACATGCCGGCAAAGCCGGAGCCAATCACAAGAATTCGTTTCGACATGCTGCTACTCCTGGACTCAGTCCGTTAGTCAGGTTACGGCAGCACCTCTCGCCAGCCGCCAACCATAACTCCGATTCTATGAGTCGTAGTTAGTTCGACGCAAGCGTTTTTTCAACAAGCCGTTCAAAAAATCCGAACCTGGAATTGGTTACCTGAAAATTCACAAAATCGGTACTAACAGGTTGCCACTGCACTCTCCTAAGCTTTGCCTGTCGCGACGCCGTTCCGGCGCCGCCAACCGTTCAGATCCAAGGAGCAAACCATGTCACAACGTCTCGATTTCTATGGCGCCAGTCCGAATGCCATCAAGGCCATGCTGGGCCTGGAAAAGCGCATAAGTGAAGCCGCGCTGGAAAAATCACTGGTGGAACTGGTACGCCTGCGTGCCTCGCAGATCAATGGCTGCGCCTACTGCATCGATCTGCATAGCGCCGACGCGCGCAAGGGTGGCGAGGATGAGCGTCGCCTCGCCACGCTCTCCGTCTGGCGCGAGACGCCGTTCTTTTCTGCGCGTGAGCGTGCCGCACTGGCGTGGACCGAGGCTGTGACGCTGGTCTCGCAAGACCATGTTCCCGACGCCGTGTGGGAAGGCGTGCGACCGCACTTTGAAGATGCCGAACTGGTGGACCTGACCCTGCTGATCTCGACGATCAACGCGTGGAACCGTTTCGCCATTGCGTTCCGCAAAACGCCCGCCTGAAAGGCGGGCGAGTCGACGGGGAAGGTGCTGGCAGGTCAGATCTTTGCGGCCACGCCGGCGTTCGATACACCGGCGGCATTCGCCTTGCCGAGTACTGCCACAACCTGCTTTGCCACGGCATCGCCCACGCGCTGCGCCTCGGCGCCGATGCTGTCGCGCTTCAGTTCCGATGCGCCGTGCACGCCCGCGCCTGCCGCGGCAGACATCGCTACATGGCTGGCCGCGGCGCCCACGCCTGCCGTTTCCGCAACGCCAGGCATATGGCCACTGTCGGCGCTGGTGTCGAACAGTGCCAGCGGAATCGGCTGGGCATGAGCAGGTTGATACAGCACCTGCACCGACGCCGACACATCGCTCTTGCCCGCACCGAGACCAATCAGGGTACGACGACGCTGCATGCCTTCGTCGATCTTGTCGAAGCGGCCTTCCACGATGAGTGCATTGGCATCGGCCGGTACCGGGCCGTCGATTCGCACCGCATGCAGGCCCTTCGCCTGCAACTGCTGCACGATTTCATCGGCCACGGCATTGCGCGCCGCCAGCGCAGCCTGATCCTGTTCGCTGGATGAGTTGTCGCCCGAGGCCAGCGCCTTGACCCGATGCATCATGCTGTTGTCGACCTTGACCTGGTTCGCGCTCACGTCGAAGCCGCGCACATAGACCACATCCGGCTGTACATGCGAGAGCGACACGGGCACCGACGATTCGGAGATCATCGTTGCGGCAGACGCATAGCCGGTCATCAGCATCGATGATGCAGCCACGGCGGCGATGGTCAGTTGCCGGGCGTGGCGCGAGAGGGTCTGGAAAGTGGTCTTCATGATGGTGTCCTTGCGAGGTTTTCTGGTGGCACCGGACATCGGTGCCGGGCAGAGCCAGTATGGGATGCGGCCCCGCGACAAGCCAGGCAAGAACTATTTCATCCGATGTCACGCGGGCAACGTGACCACCACTTCAAGACCGCCGCCGTCGCGTTCGCGAAACGACAATGCCCCGCCATGCAGGCGCGCAATGCGATCGACAATGGCAAGCCCCAGCCCTGACCCACCGGCGCCGCGTGTATTGCTGCCGCGGCTGAACGGCGCGCGCAACTGCTCCAGTTCCGCGACGCTGATTCCCACTCCCCGATCGCAGATCGCGACATGCGCACTTTGGGCATCCTGCCATGTGCGCACCAGCAATCCGGTCTTGCCGTAGTTGATGGCGTTCTGCATCAGGTTCATCAACATGCGCAGCATGCTCGTGGACCGATACACCACCGGGCGCAACGGCCGCAGGTCCAGCTCGAACTCATGCCCCAATCCCGCAAAATCCGCTGCCAGCTGGCTGACCAGCGCATTGAGATCGCCGGGCAGCGGCACTTCCTTTTCGCCACTGCCGGCATAGTCCATGAACTGCTGCAGGATCGTATCGATGTGATCGAGATAGCCCTCCACCGAGGCCACGAACGCATCGTCGGCACCACGCGGCAACGCCATCGCCATGGCCAGCCGCAGCTTGGTCAGCGGCGTGCGGATATCGTGCGATACCCCCGCCAACATCAGCGCACGCGTTTTCTCGGCCTGCTGCAGCGCTTCGGTCATGTCGTTGAAGGTGCGGCTGACCTCGGCGATTTCACTTGGACCATCGGTTGGCAGTGGTTCAGGCATCTCTCCGTCGTGAACCTCGCGCGCCACCCTGGCCAGTTCCTGCAGCGGACGGTTGATATGGCGCTGAAGCAGATACCCGGTCAATGCGGCCAACAGGCCGAGTGCTACCGACAACGATATCGCCGCCGTAATGCCGCTGGCCTGTTCATCGGCCGTCATCGGCAATGCAATCCAGGTGGGCGTTCCCGCCGCATGCACCTGGATCCACAGCTTCTCGTCGTCGTCACCGCCTTGCCAGCGCACGTCGGTGTCCGGTGCAAGATCGCGTCGCAATGCGTGCATGAACACATCGCGTTGCCAGGTACGGAACGGATGAGCCGCCTCGGTACCTGGCGGATCATCGGGCGGCGGTTCGACCTGCCCGCCAATACGCGCCACGGCCGCCTTGCCATCTTCAGCCGGCAGCGCGCCAAGGGCGCGGTCCATCATGGTGACGTAATGCGAGAACACGATGGCTGCCCTTTCCACGCGCGGACGCTGCACGTAGTGCAGCAACACGAACAGCGAGCAAGCCTGCGTGACGAATACCAGAAACACCAGCAACAGGATATTGCGCGCCAGCAGCGAGCGCGGGAGCACGCCGCGCATCATGCGTCCACGCCGGCCACCAGCATGTAGCCCACGCCCCAGACGGTCTTGATAAAGCGCGGTTTGGAAGGATCTTCCTCGACAATCTGGCGCAAGCGCAGGATCTGCACGTCGATACTGCGATCGAGCGCATCGTGATCGCGGCCGCGTGCACGCGCCAGCAGATTCTCGCGGCTCACCGCCCGGTTGGGCGACGAGCCCAGCGCGTGCAGCAGCAACATTTGCGCCGAATGCACTTCAACCGGCACCCCGTCGCGTGTCAGCGTCTGCTTGCCCACATCGAAGCGGAAGGCGCCGAAGCTCAATGTCTGCGAGGTCACGGTGGGATCGCCCGCAGCAATCTTCTGGCGCCGCAGCAACGCGCGGATACGGGCTACCAGCTCATCGGGCAGGAACGGCTTGGCCAGATAGTCGTCGGCACCGGTGTCGAGGCCGACCACGCGGTCGGCCGGATCGCCCTTGGCCGTAAGCATCAGGATCGGCATGGTCTGCCCT
>VFQP010001958.1_pt1 | contig 24691 bp, 19 predicted proteins | sample 3512351 | NCBI WGS metagenome assembly VFQP01 (sample SAMN10412372, study PRJNA504923) | tailings metagenome | isolation source: Relicate 1 Philex TSF1 revegetated site | place: Philippines: Tuba, Benguet | collected 2017-08-29
GTGACGGCGAATGGCTTCGGCCGTGTAATGCGAACAGCTGGGGTAAAACCGGCACTGTTTTCCCATAAGGGTTGAAAACGTAAATTGATAAAGCCGGATAAAGCCCAGAAGGATGCGCGCCGCGATGCTCATGACACAGAACCGGCATCGGGCGCGGACGCAGAGACAACGCCCAGCGATTTCAGCGCCCAGCGCAGGTCTTTTTGCAGTTTGGTGAAGTCGATATCCGCGGCGGCGGTGCGGCCGATCAAAACAATCTCGATCCCGTCCAGCGGTGTTTGCATCAAATGCAAACGCACCGCTTCGCGCAGGCGGCGTTTGGCGCGGTTGCGCACAACGGCATTACCGACCTTGCGGCTGACCGTAAGGCCGAGCCGAAAGCCGGTGCGCGTTTCATCTTTGGATAGTTGCAAAATAAAAGCGGGCGTCACCCACTTTTGCCCCGTCTGCGCGATGCGGCGAAAGTCATGCGACGTTTTGAGTGTCGGCACGCCCGCGCACATAACAGGGAAGTCCCCGTTTAGGCAGACAGGCGCTTGCGACCCTTGGCGCGACGTGCAGCCAGAACTTTCTGGCCATTGCGGGTCGCCATGCGGGTACGGAAGCCGTGGCGGCGTTTGCGAACCAGTTTGCTCGGTTGATAGGTGCGTTTCACAGTCAATCTCCAATAGGGATAGGTAGAATCTGAATCTTTAAGCCCTAGGTGTATAAGGCGCGGGGACGCGCCCTGTCAACCGCTTTCTGCCGCTTATGATAAATAACGCAACAAAAACAAAGGCCCGCACGGGCATGCGCACATCAATAGTGTTTATTTTCAAACGGTTAATATTATGATTGACAGGGAAGGCGCAACCACGGATAAGAAAACAACCATCGGCAATGTCACCGATACAGGCGCCCGTAGCTCAACTGGATAGAGTGTTGGCCTCCGAAGCTAAAGGTTGTGGGTTCGAATCCCGCCGGGCGCGCCATTTCCTCCGATCTCCTTATACCCCTTACTCCCGATCCACCGCGATCAGCTCGACGTCGAACAGCAGCGTGGAGCCCGGGCGGATTTTCGTGCTGGGGCTGCGGTCGCCATAGGCGAGGTCGGCGGGGATATAAAGCGTGATCTTGCCGCCCTGCCCGATCAACTGCAGACCTTCGGTCCAGCCGGCAATCACATTTTCCAGTGGAAACGTTGCGGGCATGCCGCGCGCGTGCGAACTGTCAAACTCGGCGCCGTCAATCGTCGTGCCGCGGTAATGCACCGTGACCATATCGGCGGCGGTCGGCTTCACCTCGTCGCCCGCGTCGATGATTTTATACTGCAGGCCGCTTGCGGTTTCGTGCACACCCTCGGCGTTTTTATTGTCGGCCAGAAAAGCGGCGCCCTTGGCGCGGTTGATTTCGGCAATCTTGATGCTCATGGCGTTTTCCTTAAAATGAACAATGCGGAACCTTATACGTGCTTCGCGCTTTTTGGTAAAGGGTGTATGCAGGCTGCAGGGGCGAGGATTTGTTTTCATTCGCGCCGATCTTGCCTAGAATACGCACGAGAGTTTCACAGCATGATCAGAGCGGAGAATTTTTTCATGACCACCACCGTCGCCACGCGCCTGCGTATTCTTGTTTCGGCCTGCGCGTTCTTGTCCGTTGCCGCCTGCGCGGGCCCCGTGACCGCGCCGCCCACCAGCAGCAACGCCGAAATCCGGCAGGAAACGATGAAGCAGCAAAGCCTGCTTTTGGAGCGTCATGTCGCCGACAGCGATCGTATCTTCCGCATCTCGTATCCCTTGATGGTGGCGAACGCGGAATTCTGCCGCCCGCGCACATCGCCCACCGTCGGCGCCACGGTCTGGAGCGCGGCGGGGCTCAGCGGCAATACCGGCGTGATGGCGCGTCAGGTATACGGCCTTGGCAATAACCTGACCATCCGCGATGTCGCGCCCAATTCACCCACCGCGCGTGCGGGCTTGCGCCGCGGCGACGTGCTGATCGCGCTGAACGGCCAGAACATCCCCGCCAACGCGCAGGGCGCGAAGGTCGCTGAAAACATCGTGCTGCAGACCGGCCTGCGCCCGATTGACGTTGTGTACGAACGCGGCGGCAACGTCAACACCACGGTCATTCAACCGGTCGAGGGATGCAATTACCCCGTCGTCCTGGACAGCAACAGCAACGAGATCAACGCCTATGCCGATGGCCAGAAAATCGTGATTGCGCGCGGCATCGTCCGCTTTGCCGAAAACGATAACGAAGTCGCCATGGTGGTCGCGCACGAACTGGGGCACAGCGCGATGCGCCACGTCGATAAAATGCGCCAGAACGCCAGCGTCGGTTCGCTGGGCGGGTTGGCCATCGATAGCCTGCTGGGCGCGGCAGGCGTCAGCACGGGCGGCATCGCCACGCAAATGGGCGGACAGGCCGCCATCCAGCAGTACTCGGTCGGGTTCGAACAGGAAGCCGATTATGTCGGCATGTATTTCATGGAACGCGCGGGATACAACGCATCCAACGTTGCGAATTTCTGGCGCCGCATGGGCGCGGAAAACGCGCGCGGCATCACCCAGCGCACGTCACACCCGACATCGGTTGAACGCTTCCTGGCGATCGAGCGTACCTATGCCGAAATCCAGAGCAAAAAACGCAGCGGCCAGCAGCTGATTCCCAACATGCAGCAGCGCCGCCGGTAAAGACGGCACAACAAAAAAGCCCCGCAGCATTGCGGGGCTTTTTTTTATAGCCGGAAGCGTTACCAGCGGTGGCTCATCATTACCAGCTGCGCACACGGCCCGTATCGATATGCACGAAATCACTGCGCGGATAAAAACCGACGCCGCCTGATTTCAGATCCAGCGCGGTTTTACGCACGACAGAGGTCTTCGTGCCCGGCAGGCGCAGGTCGATCGCCTGACCCGTCATATGCAGGCTGTTGCGCGCAACGCCTTCGCTCATGCGGCGCAGGCGGGCGTTGGTCGCGGGCGAGCGATAGCCCGACAGCAGATTAAAAGGCGTTTTGGACCGCAGACGGTTTTGCATGACGAACAGGATATCGATCAGACGCGGGTCGATCGGGAATTGTTCGTTCACGCGGTGGTCGCGCATCAGGAATTTGATTTCGCCGAAAGCATCCGGCAGATAGCGTCCGTTGTACCAGTATTCGCCGGCGAATTTTTCGCCGGTGTACTGGTGCTGGATACGCAAAACGCGCGCGGTATTGGGCGCGGCAGCCTCGGCCAGCGACGGTGTCCAGAAACCAAGCGCGGCCGACACAAACAGGCCCGCTTTCAGAAAACCGCGGCGATCGGACTCAAACTCTTCCGCCGCCTGGGCGTTCTTTTCAAATAAATCTTGCATGGATTTGCCCCATGTTGTGTGTGCTTTTTATTTTTCTTATTTTTACCCCACCTATAAGAATATCAAAAAAGCCCCCTTTTCAAGAATAAAAATCGGCAAGACGACATAATCCTGAAAGGATGATACCCGCAGATTCAATAGTTTAAAGTTTTCATGCGCAGGACAAATATACCGCCCGCCATCCGCAAAATGACGCCCTGCGCCCATCCTGCGCCGCGCCGCTGCGTGCATGCGAAAAAAAACACACGGTCGGATCCAGAGGGACGCGGCCGTGATAAAAACGCGAAAGATGCGACGGCTGATCAGAAGTCTTCGGTCGTCTTCAGGCGCGTGGCCTCGGCCTTGTCCTGATCGCTTACGCTCTTGGCTTCCTGAATGGCGCGGCGGAATTCGATCGGCGCTTCGATGGACGGCAACAGAACCTCACCCACGCCCATACCGCGGATCAGCACGCGGCCATACCCGAAAATACGGCCCAGCACGCCCTGGCGCACCGACACCCCCTCGATACGGTCGACGTTCAGCTCACCCACATGGCGGGCGATGAGGCCTTTTTTATAGACCAGACGCTCTGACGTGACGGCGATTTCGGTCGTTGCCTTCACAATCATCATATGCGCGAAGAAATAAAGCCCCAAAAGGAAGCTGCCCAGAATGCTGAAGCGCATGAGCGCGTTCAAGCCCCAGAGGATTTTCAGGTAGCCGCCGTTTTTGGCGACACAGATTTCCCACATTCTGTCGTAAACGTTGGCGGGCAGGTCACTGCCGATTTCGGTGCGGATCTGGCTGTCGATGGTCCACCAGATGCCGATGTAGCCGATCAGCACCCCGACAAAGAGACCGAACAAAATCCAGAACACCGCGCCAAGCGTGTACATCCAGTGGAAGCGCGCCCCCATCAGGATTTCTTCGTTCGGCCCCAGTGACTGCTGGACGTAAAGCATCGGTATTAGACCCCTTTGTTGGCGGAACCGCCTTATCCGGACGGGTGGCGCCAGCCACCCTTATGTCACAGAATAGCTAACAGCCCGTTAATCGCCAAGGCAAATGCCCAGCATGCGGGCGGTATGCACCAGCGGGCCGTTCACATCCACGGCCTGATAGCTGGCAATCGCCTCTTCGATCGGCACGTCGATGACGCGGCGGTTGGACCATGCCACCATTCTGTCAAATTTACGCTGTTCGACCAGATCCACGGCATGCACGCCAAAGGCGGCTGCCAGAACACGGTCGGACGGAATAGGCGCCGAGCCACGCTGGACGTGCCCCAGAACGGTCACACGGGTTTCGCAGCCGGTTTTGGCCGCCAGCTTTTCGCCCAGATAGTGACCGATGCCACCATAACGTTTTTCGCCGCCGTGGTGTTCCACCTTCAGCGCCTCGCCTTCGGCCGTCTTGGCCGCTTCGGATACGACGACGAGGGCGAAATTGCGCCCCTCTTCTTCGCGCACACGGCGGATTTTATCGGCGATCAGGTCAAGGTTATAGGGAATTTCGGGGATCAGGATCACATCCGCCCCGCCCGCAATACCGGTCGACAGCGCAATATTGCCCGCATCGCGGCCCATGACTTCCAGCACCATCACGCGGTCGTGGCTGGCGGCGGTGGGTTGCAGTCGGTCCAGCGCTTCGGTCGCGACATAAAGCGCGGTGTCAAAGCCGACGGAGCTTTCGGTATTGCCTACGTCGTTGTCGATGGTTTTCGGGATGCAGACCAGATTGAATTTTTTGCCGTTGTCCGAGATGCGGCGCAGAATAGCCATGCTGCCGTCGCCGCCGATGCCGATCAGGTCTTCGATGCCAAGCTCTCTGAGGCCCGCGACGATATCGTCGGAGCGGTCTTTCAGCGTGCCGTCGGGCATGGGGAACTGGAAGGGGTTGCCTTTGTTCGTCGTGCCAAGGATGGTGCCGCCCAGACGCATAACGGTCGTGTCGAACATTTCCTTGGTCAGCAGTTTGTAGCGCAGCGGATGTTCGAGCAGGCCGGCCGTGCCGTCTTCGATACCCACAACTTCCCAGCCTTTTTCTGTCGCGGCATGCACCACCGCGCGAATGGTCGCGTTCAAACCGGCGCAGTCGCCACCGCTGGTCAGGATACCGATGCGTTTTTTTGTAGTCATAATTTTGCTCCCTCTTGCATGCCGCTTGGGCCCTGGCCTGCCGCTCTGACGGGCTGGCCGAGGGTAAAATTGCCCATCCCTGCGGGGAAATGCAACATACAAAAAAGAAATTGCTTAAAAAATCAGGGCTTTCCTGATAAAATGCCTCACTGTCATTAAAGGCATTGCCAAAGGGGCACTCACCCGCCATGTTGCCGGAAGAACGCGAAGAACTCGAGCGTATGCTCGAACAACTAAAGACCGAACACCGCGATTTGGACGTGGTTATTCAGCAATTGACCGACTCTGTACCGGTGGATTTTCTGCGTTTGCAGCGTTTGAAAAAACGCAAACTGTTCCTGAAAGATTCGATCCTCAAGATCGAAAGCATGATGCTGCCGGACATCATCGCCTAATTCTGTAAATATCCCGCCTGCGCGTACATCATATTATATTGCCGCGTCATCTGTAGGCAGGGCACGCCTTGCCCGCAACCCCGCGGCCCTTAAACCAGCGGCACGTTGCTGGCAAAAAGATCACGCACCAGCGGTACGGTGATAGCACGCTTTTCGGCCAGTGCCTTGCGGTCGATGGCCTCGACGATATCGCGCATGGCGGCAAAGGATCGCTCCAGCCGCGGCACCAGAAACTGAACCACTTCCTGCGGCACAAAAGTCTGGCGATCTGAAAACAATTTGGTCAGCACCACCGCCATCAACTCATCATCGGGCGAGCCGACAGCGACGGCAGGCGCGGCCAGCAAGCGCGATTCCAGATCGCGCAGGACAAAACGCCATGTGCGCGGCGCCGTCTCGGCAGCGGCAAGGATATGCCCGCCGCGCTCTTTTTGAATGTTATAAAGATGCAAAAGCGCCTCTTCACGCGCGGCATCGCCGATGAGGCGGTCGAGCCCGTCCACCGTGACCGCACGCGGCAAGGCATCAATCGCGGCGGGATTATAAACCGCCGCCTCTGTTTCGTTTTGCCAGACTTTGAGCAAATGCGTTTTACCGCAGGCGCGCGGGCCATAAATAACCAGCGCGGGCGCCGGCCATTGCGGATATTTATCGAGCCATGCCACGGCGTCGTGGTTGGATTGCGACACCCAGAAATCATCGCGCGCGAAAGCCGTGCGATGTCCGAGATCAAACGGCAATTGCTGCGGTTTTTCCCGTCCGGTCATTGGCGTTTATGCCTTGGTCGCTATTTTGCGTTTGCGGGGCCCGGCGTCGTGGTAATAGCTGCTTTGCAGGTATTGCGACAGCGCGAAGCGGATCAGCACCGCCGCCACCGCCGCCACCGGCACGGCAATCATGACGCCGACAAAACCCAGCATGGCGCCGCCCGCCATCAGGGCAAACAAAATCCAAAGCGCGTGCAGACCGATTTTATCGCCGACCAGCTTGGGCGTCAGCACGTTGCCCTCCAGCACCTGGCCGATGCCGAAAATCGCAGCGATGATGGCCAGCATCTGGATATCGCCGTCGAACTGGAACCAGCACACAATCATGCCCGTCGCAAAGCCGACCAGCGTACCGACATAGGGAATGAACGACAAAAGCCCCGCCGCGAAGCCGATAAAGAAACCAAAATTCAGCCCCGCCACCGACAGCGCCACGGCGTAGATCAGGCCAAGCACGACGCAAACCATCGCCTGTCCGCGCACAAAGCCGGACAGCGCGGCATCCATCTGCACCAAGAGGCCGCGAATGGTATCGGCCTGACGTCGCGGCAACCAGCTGTCAACCTTGCTGATCATCATCGGCCAGTCGCGCAGCATATAGAAAGACACCACGGGCGCGATCAACAGGATCGAGAAGATATCAAAAATCGCAACGCCGCCATCCCATACTTTTTTCAGCGCCGTCGTCGCCCAGCCCAGCGCCGCACCGGCCACACTGCTGGCCTGCTGCTGGATTTTTTCTGGCGGCGTAGACATGAACTGCACCTGCGCCTTTTCGATCCACGGCGCGGTCATCACCTTCAGCTTTTCGATATAGGCAGGGACAGCCTCGGCAAAGGCGATGAACTGGTTTTGCAAAACCGGAAACGCCAGCGCAACCGCCAGCGCGAAAAGCGCCACAAACGACAGCAGCACGACGCTGGTCGCCACCGTGCGCCCCATGCCGGATTTTTCGAGCTTGCGCGTGACGGGATCAAGGAAGTAGGCCACGGCCATGCCGATAATAAACGGCAGCAAAACCCCTTTGAGCGCCCACAGCAACAGGCCGAATACAACCAGCGCCACGCTCCAGAACCATAAATGCCGTTTGAGCGTACCCATATCGGCGGTGTGGTCCTGCAAAGAGATTTTATCAGCCGTCATATGCGGAGATCCTGATGAAAGAGGAAAAAACGAAACCGTTTATTTTACAAAGAAGCCGCGGCGGATTTATTGCAGCACGCGCAGGTCGTACACCGGCGCGCCCGACGACGTGGTGACTTCGCGCGATGGCGTCATGGCGATACCCTGTGCGGCCAGCGCGCTTTGCAGCGCCGCAGGGCTGCCGCCATAGCGCATGGTGAAACGCGCCGTGTTGCGCGAGAGCGAGCGCAGATCGATACGTACCGGCGGCGACATCGAGGAAAAACGTTTTTGCACGTTCAGCCATGCGTTGAAATCGCTGAAGTTCAGCAGCGCCTCGACATCCTGTGCGCCCGCGGCGGCGGCCACGGGGTTATAGGCCGCAGACGGGTTATAGGCCGCATTCTGGTCATAGGACGTCACGGACGGATTATTCGGATATGCCGGCGCACCTGTTGTAATCAGGGAGGGACGCCCCTGCGGCGGCGCGGCGCCAGCGGACTGGGTCAAGCTGCGGCTGATCGTCTCGGCCGTGTTGCCGGCGTCCGGCGCGGGGCGCTGCAGGTAATTCAGCACGTCATACATGCCCTGCTGCCATGCTTCATGTTCGGTTTTTTCGCCGACATAGGGCGTCAGGGCGTTGCGGCGTTTCAGCGAACCGCCCGAATAGAAATAAAGGTCGATGGTCATCTGCGGGCCCGATTTATTGGCCACGGCCAGCACAACTTCGGATACGCGGTAGTTGGCGCGCAGTTTTTCGAGCGTTTTGTAATCGCCCGACCAGACCGCATCGGCATTACCGGCCGAGATGTCCGAGATATCGCCGAGCGGCACCATAATTTTATTCAGCAGCTGCTGGCTGACGCCGCTGGCCTGCGCGGGCATGCGCTGCCACGCATCACGCCACGGGTTGGGATCTTCCCACAAAATCGTACGGCCCGCCATATTTTCGTAATAAGGCAGCAGCAGAATGGGCGCGGCCACACGCGGCTGCACCGCCGCGGCCGGTCTGCCCGGAGCAGGCGCCGTCCCCGGCACCGACAGCGTACCCGCCGGAGAAGTCCCGGGCAGTGTCTCGCCGCCCACCACAACCGTGCCCTCCGCAGGGGCGGTGTCCATCTGGCCGGCCGGCAGCTGGCGCCAGCTGGGCTGGGGCACCGTAACCTCGCGCGGGGCATAAGGGACGTTTATGTAATTGCGCACACGCTCGCTGAAGCGCACCGTGAACTTGGCCACGTACCGCTTGGCCGAGACCTGCTCGCCCTTGATTTCAAAATCCTGCACCAGCGTGGCGATGGTACGGTCGTCTGGCATACGGAAAGTCGCATAGGCGGCGGGCGTCAAGTGACGCTCGGCCAGTTTCTGGAAAGCCACGCGGCGCGCCTCGGTCATTGCCTGTTCGCGGGCCAGCACGGCGTTGTCGGCCGATTTGTCGACCATTACATCGGTGATCACAAGGTTGGCATCTTCGCGCACGACCGCGCCCGGGGTGGGCAGCGTGGTCAAGGCGGCGGGCGCGCCCTTCAGCAATCGCTCCTGCGCCGGCGCTTGCGCCGGAATAGACAGGACAATCAATGCCGTAGCGGCACAAAACAAAGTCTTGGATGTAAACAGGCACCGCATAACAAATCCGCGCAGAAAAAGGTGGAGATACAAAGACGCCCCACCTTACCCCCAAGATGAAAAAAAATCCAGATATTACATAGATTAAAACACAAAAAGATCAAGCGATCATGTAACTGCGTCTTGCCCTCGGCCCCCAAACAGGTCTATGCTTGTTTCCGGAGAGCTTTGTTTCAATATCAACGAGATATTAATCATTTCGTGTAAACATTGAACTGAAGGCCATTCTCCGATGGTGCCACACATCATCGTATGGTTTTCGTCCCGACACGGGGCGGCTTTAACTTCGTTTGTTACTTGAATAAACACCTGTGACCTTTTCTTTTTTCAAGTCTCATCCACCGGGGGATTCATTGGAGAGACGGCACTTGAACCTCAAACGCCTATTCACCGCGGCATGCCTTGCTCTCGCCGCGATCGGCTTTCTGTGCCTGTCCGCACCCGAGGCTGCGGCGCAAGAAAACGCACAAAAGAAACCGCAAGCCCAGCTGATTTCCGTCGCCGTCAATGCGCAGCCTGCCCCCGCCGTGCCGGTTCTGGCACCGTCCATTCCGGCGGAGATGAAACCGATTTTCCTCTCCAGCAGCACGTCCAGCTACGACATCGTGCCGCACATCCAGCTGTTCGAGGGGCCGCGCGAACAGGTATCGCTGAGCCAGATCATCCCCCGTTTCCGCAAAGGGCAAGGCCAGCGCACCGAACAATCCCCCCTGCTGATCGGCAATACCACCCGCGCGTACTGGCTGGTCTTCAGCGTCTACAACCGCAGCCAGAGCAAGAGCCTCTGGATGCTCGACTTCGGCAACCGCATGACGGGCAGCGCGGGCACCTTTGACCGCATCGCCATTTACAGCGACCTCAGCCCCGACCAGCCCCTGATGCGCGACGGCCGTCTGACCGAAAACAAGCTGCAGGTGACCGGCCAGAAACGCAACGCCCTGCCCATCAGCTTCGAGCCGGGCCAGGGCCGCATTATCGGTATCTATATCGAACCCACGCGCGGCCTGCCCCTCTCGCTCGACATCAAAATGGAAGAGCAGGCCGAATTTGTCAGTATCTATGACAAGCGCGCGATGGAGGAAAACATCCTTTTCGTCGCCGCCATGCTGGTCGTGGGCATGTATCTTATTTTCTGGAGCAACTACCGCCGCCAGATCCCGCTGGTTCTCGGCGGCTATGTTTTGCTGAACTATGTCATTTTTGCGGCGACCGACACTCTCGCCCCCTCGGGCAACAGCACCGAGCTTGAATATATCGATATTCTTTTTGCCATTAACGCCCTGATCGCCCTTACCCTCACCCGCCATGTGCTGGTTGCAGGCGAAAAGCGCGGCAACAAGGCGCTGACCATCACCATCGCGCGCGGTGCCGTTGCATTTTTCGCGCTGATGGCGCTGGCGCTGACCCGCGGCTTTGGCCTGACGGACATTCTTCTGCTGCGCATTCTGCCTGTGATTATCTGTGCCGTCATCATCGGCCTTGGCGTTGTTACGGTCATGAAAAGCCCGCGGCCGCAGGCGCTGCCCTATACCGCCAGCTGGGTCGTCCTGCTGTTCGGCCTCTTGCTGGCCGAGGCCGCCAGTTTCGGCGCGCCCGTCCCAGGCGGGCAGAGCGTGCTGTGGCTGGTGTTTATCATTCACCTGGCCCTGCTGTCCTATGCCTCGCTGCGTTTCCTGATTGTGTCTGAAACCATCCAGCGCCGCGAGCGCGAGGAAGCCCGCCGCAAGCGCGAGGAAGAAAACGAAGTCCGCAAAACGCGCGAACTGGCAGACCAGACCCGCCTGCTGGGCGTCATGACCCGCGAAAAAGAACTGATGGCCGACCTGCGCAACCGCGAGGCGGAGCGCATTCAAGCCCTGCGCCACGCCAAGGAAGTCGCCGACGTGGCGAACAAAGCCAAGTCGGATTTTCTGGCGGTCATGAGCCACGAGATCCGCACCCCCATGACGGGAATTATGGGGATGATCCGCCTGCTGCTCGATACCCGCCTTGACAAACGTCAGGAAGAATACGCGCGCACCATTCAATATTCCGGCGATGCCCTGCTGACGCTGCTCAACGACATCCTTGACCTGTCGAAGGTCGAGGAAGGCAAGATGACCATCGAAACCATCGATTTCGACCTGCCCAAACTGGTTGAATCCGTCGCCATGCTGATGACCGGCCGCGCCGAGGAAAAGAAAATCAGCCTGAAGGTTGAAATCGACCCCGACATGCCGGAAATGCTGCGCGGCGACCCGTCGCGCCTGCGCCAGATCTTCCTGAATCTTGTCGGCAACGCCATCAAGTTTACCGATACGGGCTCCGTCACGCTGGCCGTGCGTCTCTACGACAAGGAAGCGCAACGTCCGCGCGTTTACTTCGCCGTATCCGATACCGGCATCGGCATTTCGGCCGAGGGGCAGAAAAAACTGTTCATGCCCTATACGCAGGCGGATTCCAGCATCTCGCGCAATTTCGGCGGCACCGGCCTTGGCCTTGCGATTTGCAAACGTCTGGTCGAAGCCATGGGCGGCATCATACAAGTCGCCAGCACCCCCGGCCGCGGCACGACCTTCTATTTCATCCTGTCGATGGAGCCGGGCAGCAAAAAATCCGAGGCCGCATCGGCGGACGCGCCCAAGTCGGGCGATGTCGTCCCCATGTCCATTCTTGTCGTGGATGATAACATCATCAACCAGCGCGTGGTGGCGGGCCTGCTTGAAAAAGACGGCCACACCATTGTCACCGTCGGCAGCGCCGACGGCGCCTATGCCCAGCTGCGGGAGCGTAATTTCGACGCCATCCTGATGGACATGGAAATGCCCACCATCGACGGCGTCGCGGCAACCGAAACCATCCGCCGCCTTGCAGACCCCGTAAAGGCGCAAACCGTGATCATCGCCATGACCGGCAACACGCGCCCCGAAGACATTGCTCGCTGCCACGAAGCAGGCATGAATGATTTCATCACCAAACCCGTAACGCCCGAAGACATGCGCGCCAAACTGATGGCCTTCGCCCCCAAGGGCGGCAAATCCGCCGCGCCGGCCGCTCCCGCTCCCGCGCGTGAACCAGCCGCAACCGCGCAGGAGGACACCACCGCAAGGGACACGCCCACAGGCGCACCCGATGATGCCGCACTGGTCGAAGCCGCCGCCGCGAAGGGCGAGATCCATCCGCCTGCCATTGACGATTACGATCCCGACGAAGCCTTCCCCGACCCCGATGCAGCGCCACCGGCCAAGCACGTGCACACCCCGCCGATCGAAGGCTATGACCCCAACGAAGCCTTCCCTGATCCGGACGCCGCACCGGCGCCCGCGCGCGAAGTCGTGACGCCGCCGATCGAGGGATACGATCCCGACGAGGCCTTCCCTGATCCGGACGCCGAAACTTTCGCGCCCGCGGCGCCCGCAGCAGATGCAAAACCTGCGGCACCCGCTGGCCCGCTGTTATTCGACCCCGACATGCTGGGCAGCCTGAAAGACAGCCTTGGCAAGGCGCAGATGGACGAGATGATGCAAGGCCTCTACGAAAAAACCGAAGAGCTGATCACCGATGCCGAAAAGGCCGCCGCCGAAGGCGACGTCGCCGCACTGGGCGCCCGTGGCCACGACATCAAGGGCATGACGGCAAACTTCGGCATGACCGCCATCAGCGATATCGCGGGCCGGCTGGAGCGTCAGGCCAAAGAAAAATTCCCCATGGATACGCTGGCCGATATCGTCGCCAAGCTGCGCCCGGCCTATAGCGATACCCGTGCGCAAATCGACGCCTTCATGCAATAAGCGACGCGCAAACAAAAAACCCGCCGGCGTTGCGCGCGGCGGGTTTTTTGTTTTATCGCGGCAGTGATTAGCCGACGATTTCGGTTTCGCTGAAGAAGAACGCGATTTCGTTTTTCGCGTTTTCCAGGCTGTCAGAACCGTGAACCGAGTTCGCTTCGATCGATTCAGCGAATTCTTTGCGGATCGTGCCGGCTTCGGCATTCGCAGGGTTGGTTGCGCCCATGATTTTGCGGTTGGCGGCAACAGCGTCGTCACCCTCCAGAACCTGAACGACCACGGGGCCGGAGATCATGAAGCTGACCAGTTCGCCGTAGAAGGGGCGCTCTTTGTGCACTTCATAGAATTTGCCCGCTTGCGCTTCGCTCAGTTGCATGCGCTTTTGAGCAACGATACGCAGACCTTGCTCTTCGAATTTCGCGTTGATTTTACCGGTCAGGTTGCGGCGCGTCGCATCCGGTTTGATGATCGACAGTGTGCGTTCCTTGGCCATGTGATTTCCCTCTGTTTTAATAACGGGGAAGCTTGGTGCCGCCCCGGATGTTCGATAGACCGCAAAGCCCAGTGCCCTGCGGTGCGCCTTCTATACGGGCTTTTTACAGATAAATCAAGTGTGTGCAACCCTATGGGATATCAGGCGTTTAGACACCGCCCCGCCCCGTCAGCCCCCGCCCAAAGAAAAAGCCGGATGGCGTGAATCACCATCCGGCTTTGATCTTGTTCGCATGCGGGGCATTAACCCGCCAGCGCCGCCTCGATCGCGGCCACGGCGTCATTCGCCAGCTTGCCATCGGGGCCACCAGCCTGCGCCATGTCAGGACGGCCGCCGCCGCCCTTGCCGCCCAGCACGGCCGATCCGGTTTTGACCAGTTCGACCGCGTTCAGCTTTGCCGTCAGGTCGGATGTCACCGCCACAACCAGCGATGCCTTGCCGTCTTCGCCCGATACCGATACCAGCGCGACAACGCCGGAGCCGAGTTTGGATTTCAGATCATCCGCCATCGGTTTCAGCTCGTTCGCTGGCACGTCTTCCAGGACGCGGGCGGAGAATTTGATGCCCGCAATCGTCTTGGTTTCAGGCGCCGCACCCGCGCTGCCGCCTGTCGCCAATTTGCGGCGAAGGTCGGAGATTTCTTTTTCCAGCTTCTTCTTGTCGCTGACCAATGCCTCGACACGCGCAACCGCTTCGGCGGGCGACGATTTCAAGATGGCGGCGATATCCTGCACGCGCGCCTCCTGCTCGGCCAGATATTTCAGCGCGCCTTCGCCCGTGACGGCTTCGACGCGGCGGATGCCTGCGGCCAGCGCGCTTTCGGATACGATGCGGAACAGGCCGATATCGCCCGTGCGGCGTACATGCGTGCCGCCGCAAAGCTCAAGCGAATACGCCGCGCGTTCGCCTTCGGGGTCAGCCCCGCCCAGAGATACGACGCGCACTTCGTCATCGTATTTTTCACCGAACATCGCCATGGCGCCCAGCGCGCGGGCATCATCAATCGGCAGCAGGCGCGTGGACACTTCGCTGTTCATGCGGATGCGCTCGTTCACTTCCGCCTCGATCACCGCGCGCTGCGCAGGTTCGATCGGCACAGGCTGGCTGATATCGAAACGCAGGCGCGTATCGTCGACCAGCGATCCTTTTTGCACCACGTGCTTGCCCAGATGGCGATGCAGCGCGGCGTGTAGCAGGTGCGTCGCCGAATGGTTGGCGCGGATGGCATCGCGGCGTTTGGTGCAGATTTTCATTTCAACCGCATCGCCAACCTTGATCTCGCCTTTTTTCACGGTGGCCACGTGTACAAACAGACCACCCAGTTTTTTCAGGCAATCACCGACCACAACCTCGCCACCCTTGGCGGTGTTGATCCAGCCGTGGTCGCCGACCTGACCGCCCGATTCAGCATAGAACGGCGTCTGGTTCACGACGATGCTGACGTCTTCGCCCGCTTTCGCGCTTGGGACTTCTTCGCCCTTGGCGTTCACCAGCGCCAGCACCTGCCCTTCGGCCTGTTCTTGCTGATAGCCGAGGAATTCGGTCACGCCGGTTTTTTCCTTGATGCCGAACCAGATGGTTTCGGTTGCGGCTTCACCCGACCCGGCCCAGGATTTACGCGCGGTTTCGCGCTGTTTTTCCATCGCGGCTTCGAAGCCTGCCACATCCACCTCGCGCGCCTGTTCGCGCTTGAGCACATCCTGCGTGAGATCGAGCGGGAAGCCGAAGGTATCATACAGCTTGAACGCCACATCGCCCGGCAGCGGCTGTTTGTCGCCCAGCTTGCCCGTCTCGGCGGCCAGCAGCGACAGGCCATGGTCGAGGGTTTTCTTGAAACGGGTTTCTTCCTGCTTCAGCGTTTCGGCGATCAAGGCGCCTGCTTCGTTCAGCTCGGGGTATACCGCGCCCATTTTACCCTGCAGCGTCGGCAGCAGGCGGTACATCAGCGGCTCGGTCGCGCCCAGCAGATGCGCGTGGCGCATGCCGCGGCGCATGATACGGCGCAGTACGTAACCGCGGCCTTCGTTCGACGGCATGACGCCTTCGGCGATCAGGAATGCGGCAGAGCGCATGTGGTCAGCGATGACGCGGTGCGATACGCTCTTGGGGCCATCGGGGTCGGTATTCGTCAGGTTCGCCGTGGTTTCGATGAGGGAGCGCAGCAGGTCGACGCTGTAATTGTCATGACTGCCCTGCAACAGCGCGGTCATGCGCTCAAGCCCCATGCCGGTGTCAATCGACTGCTTGGGCATGTTAATGCGGCTGCCGTCAGGCAGTTGTTCGAACTGCATGAAGACGTTGTTCCAGAATTCGATATAGCGGTCACCGTCCTGATCGGCGCTGCCCGGCGGGCCGCCCGCGACTTTGTCGCCATGGTCATAGAAGATTTCCGAGCAAGGACCGCAAGGCCCCGTATCGCCCATCATCCAGAAGTTGTCGTGCGTCGGAATGCGGATGATGCGGTCATCGGAAAAACCCGCGATGGATTTCCAAAGCTTCGCCGCCTCTTCGTCTTCGGAATAGACCGTCACCAGCAGGCGGTCTTTGGGCATGTCGAATTCTTTCGAGATTAATTCCCACGCATAGGAGATCGCCTTTTCCTTGAAATAATCGCCGAAGGAAAAGTTGCCCAGCATTTCAAAGAATGTGTGGTGACGCGCCGTGAAGCCGACGTTGTCGAGGTCGTTGTGCTTGCCGCCCGCGCGCACACATTTCTGCGCGGTGGTCGCGCGGTTATAGGGGCGCTTTTCAACGCCGGTGAAAACGTTTTTAAACTGCACCATGCCCGAGTTGGTGAACATCATGGTCGGGTCGTTGCGCGGCACGAGTGGGCTTGAGGAAACAATCTCGTGCCCGTTCTTTTGAAAGAACTCGAGGAATGTTCTGCGGACGTCGTTTGCGCTGGTCATGGTCGTGTGGCCTCTTTACCGTTTTTACGCGCCCCTGCGGGCGGCTGAATTGTGAAATGGGATACGGAAGGCCGCCCGCCGGGGCGGCCTGTTTCCGGCGAAACATATTACTGAATAAGAAACGATTGCGCCAGTGTCCGGCGCAGGAAGGGCGCGTCAGCGGGAGGCGAAAAAGCCGGATTCGACCAGATTTTGCCCCTCGGCATTGTCCTGACCATTGTAAATCGGCCAATTCCCCTCGACCACGTCGTCCAGCGACGTCATGCGCTGGCCCATTTTGACGCGGTAAATCCAGTAATTGGCCAAAACGCGTTCGACGAAAATGCGGGTTTCGGCGACGGGGATCGATTCGATGAACAGCAGCGGGTCGTCTTCATAACGCACATTTTCCTGCCAGCGGTTCAGCTTGCCCGGCCCCGCGTTATAGGCCACGGCCAGTTTAAACAGGTTATTGCCGACCGTTTCATGCGCCAGCAGTTCGGCCAGATAACGCTGGCCGAGATCGATGTTGATCTGCGGGTCGCGCAGGCGGCCTTCTTCCAGCTTCTCGCCGTATTTGCGCGCGACGTGGTGCGCGGTCGACGGCATCACCTGCATCAGGCCTTGCGCCCCCGACGACTTGTTGGTGACATGCGGATCGAATTTTGATTCCTGCCGGATGAAGGCATAGACAAGCGCCTTGTCGACGCTGAAGCCGCGCGCGGGCGCCCACGGCGCCTCGGGGTAGAGGGCACTGTCATATAGCTCGCCCTCTTTATCGCGGAAGGCGCTGCCCATGCGCATGGCCAGATGCGGCATGCCTTTGTCGGTTGCCAGCGCGATCATCGCCTCTTGCAGCAGCAAATCGCGGCCGGGGTTGATCTGGCGCATTTCCATCTCGGCCAGGTCGGCACGGTCGGCATCGACCAGCGCCAGCGCGCGGCGGCCGGCGGGCACCGCCGACAAGGCCTTCACATGGCGGTCAGACAGTCGCGGCACGGTCCAGTTGAAACGCACCTGTTCCATGCCCAGCGCTTTCAGCGAAATAATGCCGTAGAAAGTGCGCGGATATTCGGCGCTGCGGCGCAGCCAATAGCCCACTTTTTGCGGCTGGTGGTTGCGCAAATAAGAACGGGCCGCCCAATACGCGCCGGACGACACCATCCATGCGGATGACCGCGACGAATTCGCCGTCATCTCGAAAAACTGCGCCGCTTCGCCGTATTTACGCAGGCGCCATGCGGCCAGGCCTGCAATCCACCCCGCATGCGGCGCATCCAGTTTGGACCGTTGCGCGGCGGCGGACGCCAGATGATATGCTTCGTTCGTTTTGCCGTTGAAGAAATAAGAAGCGGCGATGTCGGCACGCAGGCTGTCGTATTCTTCGGCATCGAACAGTCGGCGCGCTTCGTCAGTTTCAAGATGACGCAGCGCGGTCGTGGGCGAGTCCGAGAGGTTGCGGCGAATAAGCGCAATGATATCGCGCGCGCGCCCTGTGTGGCGGCGCTGCACCAGATAAGGTTGCGCCAGCTGGCCGACGTCATAGTCCTGCTGGCCCATCACGCCGCGGCCATAGCTGGGCAGCGGCAAACTGGCTGCCCCCGCCGGTTGACGGCGCAAGGCAAGGTCATACACGCGCTGCGCCCCGGGCAGATCGGCATAGCGCGCCATCCACGCCGACAATTCGGCATAGCTGGCCGCATAGGATGGATGCATATAACGCTGCAGCAGCACATGCCCCATCAGGCGGTTGTCGTCCAGTTTGGCGATTTCGGCATCGGCGCCCGCAAAGTTCCCCACATCCTGAAACGCGAAAATATGGCCATAGCGGGCAGCGTCATGGTCGTGCAGGCGGCGGCCGGAGGCCAGATGCCCCATGACGCGGCTGAAAATAGAGGTCCGTTCGGGCATGACCGAAACCGCTGCGGCCGAAGCGGCAGCGACAGGAACATTGGCCATAGACGGCGCCTCGGCCTGCGGCTTGCGGCGCGGGCGCATCACATCACGGCTGACAAGAATATCGCCTGTTCGATCCTTCGGCAGCGCACGGGCCGTCATATCGGCCGGTTTGCGGGCGGGCAGCGGCATATTGGTGGCTGCGATCGCCGTTCCGATACAAGAAACCAGCGCCGCAATGGCCAAGGTTCCCCGGATCTGTTTTTGCAACGTGGTCGTTTTCAAAACACACGCCTCTGTTGTTCAAAGGTAGGTGAGTCGTAGCGAAAAAAGCCGCCCTTGGCAAACTTTTACAGCATTATTGAAAATTAGAATGCCAAAACAAGGCCTTAAATCTGACCTGATCTATATATTATGTAAAAAATAAAGAGAGGTTTCAAGCCCCATCCACGATTCTGCACAGGGCGCGGCAAACACCGCCGCCGCGGCGGGCGGGGCACGCAACGGCCCCCTGCCCGACTTATATATATGCATGCGGCAGTGTATTAACCATCCAGCAGCGCGATGCCCTGTTCGATCAGGATGTTTGCGCGGTCTTGCCAGCCGGTGCCGGACAGTTTTTCCAGCCCCAGAATATCCAGCGCGGTCGGCTGGCCTTTTTTGCGGTCAAACTGCACGACGAGGCCGGAGGCATGGCGCGCGACTTTTTTGATGCTGTCGACTTCCCATTCGGCGGGCGCTTGCAAGGATGTGGCTGCGGCGGTTTTAGGCATGGCTTTTCTTCCCTTATGTTGCGCCAAAACGCGCATAGACGTGTTCTGACTTTATAAATTCGATTTTTATAGAGATAGTCTGTAACGGAAACCTGACGGGGCGCTCTCAGGCGGGGGTTTTAGGCGACACAATTCGTCTTACTGACAAATCTGTCGCACGTTAATCTGTCGCTGGCATACCTTATGAAGTCGCACAGAACAGGGCGCGGTGGCCACGGAACCGCATACAAGGCGGCGTGCCACAGGGAGAATATGAAGATGTACATTTTGTACGGTGTTCATTTGCTTCGCGCTTTCTTCTGCTTTTAATGCTATGGGCAGATATGAAAGCTGTCAAACAACGATTGGGCAATGACAGTGAAAATAGTCAGGAAATAACGCCCAGCGCGCGCAATTTGTTTTTTAATGACAATAAATCCGCCCATGCCAAGGATTTCTGCTGTGGCGAGCGCAAAAGATACGCGGGATGAAACAAGCACATCGCGGGAATCGGCTGCGCGAGCCCTTCGCTTGAATAATCTGCCCATTTGCCGCGCAAGCGCGTGATGCCCTGCGTGGTATCCAAAAGCGTCTTGGCCGATACGCCGCCCACAAAAACCACCACAGCCGGATTGACCAGTTCGATATGGCGGCGGATGAACGGCAGGCTGAGCGCGATTTCAGCATCGCTGGGCGCGCGGTTGCCAGGGGGGCGCCAGTTGATGACGTTGCTGATATAGGCGTTGTCTTCACGGCTCAGACCGATGCTGCCAAGCATCTTATCCAGCAGTTGCCCGCTGACACCCACGAAAGGACGGCCGAGGCGATCCTCGTCCGCGCCGGGCGCCTCGCCCACGAACATCACCCGCGCCTGCGGATTGCCATCAGCGAAGACCATCTGCGTGGCCGTGCGTTTGATCGCAAGCCCCTTGAAGCTGTCGAGCGCGGCACGGAGTTCTTCGACGGTTTTGGCGGCGGCGGCCAGCGTGCGCGCTTCCTCTAATGACTCGATGACACCGGCGAGGCCTTCGGGGCTGCTCTCGGCGCTGGCGGCAAGGGCGGCGGTGGCCACGGCGGTTTTGGTCGTGGGGGCGACCATGGGCAGGATCTTTTCCGGAATCTGCGTGCGGTCAAGCGCAACATCGCCCATAACCTCGTCCACGCCGCAATCCAGATAAAACTGGAGCAGTTCATAAGGCGAAAGGGCTGAAATGGAAAGGTTTTCTTCCATTGGGTGCAGATATACCTATAATGTTGTCCACCCGTTATACCGCAGATCGACAATAATATAAAGAGAACGCCATGACCGAGCACACCGTCACTGCCGATACGCCCGCCCGCGATGTGATGACCTATGACGTGATTATCGTCGGGGCTGGCCCCTCTGGCCTGAGCTGCGCGATCAGGCTGAAGCAGCTGAAGCCTGACCTGTCGGTCTGCATTCTTGAAAAAGGATCCGAAGTCGGCGCGCACCTGCTGTCCGGCGCCGTGCTGGAGCCGCGCGCGCTGAACGAGCTGATCCCAGACTGGAAAGAAAAAGGCGCGCCGCTGAACACCCCTGCGGGCGAAGATCGCTTCCTGTTCTTGACCAAGAAACATGCCATCCGCCTGCCCACGCCGCCGCAGATGCACAACAAGGGGAATTACATCATCAGCCTGGGCGTCTTTGCCCGCTGGCTGGCCGATCAGGCGCAGGCCCTGGGCGTTGAAATTTACCCAGGCTTCGCCGCCGCCGAAGTGCTGTACGACGATAACGGCGCCGTGAAGGGCGTCGCCACCGGCGACATGGGCATCGGCAAAAACGGCGCGCGCACCGCCGCCTATCAACCCGGCATCGAACTGCACGCGCAGCAAACCGTTTTTGCCGAAGGCTGCCGCGGCTCTCTCACCAAAACGCTGTTTGAAAAATTCGCCCTGCGCAAGGATTGTGACCCGCAAACCTATGGCATCGGCATCAAAGAACTTTGGGAAATTCCGGCGGACAAGCACAAGCTTGGGCTTTGCGTCCACACCGCCGGCTGGCCGATGGATAGCATGACCTATGGCGGGTCGTGGATGTACCATCTGGAGGGCAACATGGTGTCGATCGGCTATGTCATCGGCCTTGATTACCAAAACCCGCACCTGTCGCCGTTTCACGAATTCCAGCGGTTTAAACTGCACCCCGCCATCAAGAAATATCTGGAAGGCGGCCGCCGCGTATCCTACGGCGCGCGCGCCATTACAGAGGGCGGCTTGCAATCGCTGCCCAAATTGACATTCGCGGGCGGCTTGCTGGTGGGCGATACGGCGGGCTTTTTGAACGTGCCGAAAATCAAAGGCAACCACACCGCGATGAAATCCGGCATGCTAGCCGCCGAAGCGATTGCCGAGACGTTTGATGCAGGCGCAGCGCAAGGCGCCGAATGCGCAAGCTACGCCGGTAAATTCAAAAACAGCTGGCTGCACGAAGAACTTTACCGCGTGCGCAATATCCGCCCCAGCTTCCACAAAGGCTTCCTGCTGGGCTTCCTGTATTCAGCCATTGACACTGTGCTGCTGCGCGGCCGCGCGCCGTGGACGTTTAAAAACCACGCCGATCATACGCAGCTGAAAAAAGCCAAAGACGCGCCGAAAATCGACTACCCCAAACACGACGGCGTGATTACGTTCGATCGTTTGTCGTCCGTCTTCATTTCCAACACCAACCACGAAGAAGACCAGCCCTGCCATCTGCAGCTGAAAGACCCGGGCATACCCGTGCGCGTCAACCTGCCCGAATATGACGCGCCGGAGCAGCGTTATTGCCCCGCCGGCGTGTATGAAATCGTGCAGGACGAAAACAACAAACCGCGCCTGCAAATCAATGCGCAGAACTGCGTGCATTGCAAAACCTGCGACATCAAAGACCCGCTGCAAAACATCAACTGGGTCACCCCGCAAGGCGGCGGCGGGCCGAATTACGGCAGCATGTAAGCCAAACAAAAAGCCCCGCAAAAACTGCGGGGCTTTTTTATGGGTGGTGCCGAATTACTTCGGTCCGCCAAACAGCGGTTTTGATTTCGCATTTTGTGACGTCCATTGCGGGTTGGCCGGCAGGTCGTCGTTGGCGGGTACGGGCGGGAATTTATCGGCGCCGTATTTGCTGCCATCGAACGGGCGCCAGTCGCCCTCTTTCTGCGCCAGACGATCCATCAGCGCGGTCACGGCCGCGACGTTGGCGACCATGCTGAGATGGCCGGATCTGACTTCGATATTCTCGGTCTGCTTGCCGGCGGGGTTCAGGCAGCTTTCCCACCACACAATGCCATCGCCCTTGGAGTAGATGCCCGTGGTCGGCACCGGTGGCGGCGTCGCGCCGCGCACTTGCAGGTCGAGGTTTTCGTGCTCGGATTTCGGATTGAACATTTCGTACAGACGCTCCAGCACCGGAGAGGACGAACCCGGTTTGCCCACCATGCCCGCAGGCGTGCCCAGCGTGACAACGCCGCGCACCAGATCGGGGAATTCACGCGCCAGTTCACGCGCGAAAATACCGCCGAGGCTGTGGCCGACCAGCGTGACTTTTTGCCCGCCGCTTTCTTCGAAGATTTTATGCAGCTGCTCGCGCAGGTGCTTGGCCGCACGCGCGTCAAAGCCGGTGTTCATGCCGCCATCCCACGCGTGGACATCATATCCCTGTTCCTTGATCGCGCCGCGCAGGCTGGCGGTGTAATTATCGTCGGTCAGAAAACCCGGCAGCACCAGCACAGGGTGGCCGTCGCCCTTGGGCACTTTGTCTTTCACGGCATTCCAGCCCGTTGTAAACGTGGCCGCATCTGTCATCAGCCGGGGCATTTCGTTGGTGGCATTGAACATCTGGATCAATCTTTTGCTCATCTGTTCGTCCCGCTGCTGTTTTCCAAAATTTTATGTATGTTGCGCCGCGAAGAACACGTGCGCAACAAAAAACTGATTTTGCTGCGCTGCACACAATAAAATTTCTGACATAACGCCAAATTCGCGCATGATTATTACACGTCCGCGTAATGATGTTACGTCTTGAACAAGCGTATCTTAAAAATATCTGCACATAATCCGGCAATGGTTACCGGTTGTTAACGACTTTATGGGATGCTGTATCTAGGGGAAAAGTCTTGCAGGCGCCCAGCGCCGCGCGGGACATACTTTAAGGGGAAACCGGAACGATCATAGAAAAACTCAAGAACAAAATTGGACAGAAAGCCCGCTGACGGATGAACACTTTTAAAAAGTCTTTGAATACCATGTCGGTTGTTTGCGTGATGGCGCTTCTCGGCACGGCACTCGTTGCTCCCGCATGTGCGCAAGAAGCTGAAAAAAACATCGCACAAAGCGCGAACCCGCTTTTCATGCTCACCCCCACGCCTGCGGCCGAATTGCAGCCCGGCACCACATTGTCCGGCAATTACCTCGCTGCCCGTTTCGCACAGCGTCAGCAGGACTGGGACGCCGCGCAACATTACATGAACGCCGTGGTTTCGTATGACGAAACCAACAGCCGCCTGACCGAACGCGCATTTCTGTTGTCGCTGGGCGCGGGCGAATACGCCGCAGCGCGGCGCCTTGGCGAAAAAATCGTCGAAGATCCGCAGGGCGCGATCGAACCCGCCCTGATCTTCATGGCCAGCGATGCGCTGGCGCGCGAGGAATACAAACTGGCGCAGGATTACATCGACCGCCTGCCTGAAGACGGCTTTGGTCAATACACCAAACCACTGATCACCGCATGGGCGCTGGTCGGGCAAGGCAAGCGTGACGAGGCCATCGCGCATCTGCTGGCGCATTCTGCGGAATCCGACCCGACCTATAACCTGCACGTCGGCATGATGTACGATCTGGCAGGCGATAGCGAACAGGCGTCGAAATATTTCACCGTCGCCATGCAAGACAGCCTGACGCTGCACAATGCATTGCTGCTGGCGAATTTCTTTGAACGCAGCGGCGACAGCGCCACCGCGCACCGCCTGCAAGACGGCCTGGGCGAGATTTACGCGAACCTGAACAGCGATGCCAAAGCCGCCGCCAAAGACGGCCTGCGCGTACGCCGCGCCGCCGACGGCGCCGCCGTTGCGATGTTCGAGCTGGCGACCATGCTGTTCGAACGCCGTTCGTACGACAGCGCACAGGTTTATGGCCGTCTGGTGCAAATCCTCTCGCCCCAGTCCAGCTTTGGCGCGCTGATGATCGGCGATATCGCGTCGATCAACGAGCATTACGCCGAAGCGGTCGAGGCCTATAACACCATCGACAAAAAATCGCCGCTTTACCTGCTGTCGCGCATGCGCATCGCCGAAGTCTACGAAAGCGCCGATCATCCCGAAGCAGCCGCGCAGCTGCTGCGCGAGCTGGCCGCCATGCCGCAAGCCCGCACACAGGCACTGACCGCCATCGGCGACATGCACCGCCGCCGCGAAGAATTCGTACAGGCCATTGCCGCCTATGACGAAGCGCTGGCGGGCGTGCACGAGCCTGACGCAAATCACTGGGCGATCGTCTATGCCCGCGGCATGTCGCTGGAGCGCACGAACG